>Ga0307508_10004573_pt1 | contig 13477 bp, 17 predicted proteins | sample 9_EM_MG_FD_203089 | JGI IMG/M metagenome (GOLD analysis project Ga0307508, IMG submission 203089) | Populus trichocarpa ectomycorrhiza microbial communities from riparian zone in the Pacific Northwest, United States - 9_EM | ecosystem: Host-associated > Plants > Roots > Unclassified | place... | reverse complement strand
TGGGGGAGAGTGTAAGGATGCTCCTTACGCACCATATATAGCCCCGGTTAGCAGAAGAGGTATCTCTTCTGTTATCGGACCTTTTGGGGCAGTGGCTAAGCGTGGGGCTTTTAGCTTCCTTGCACTGCATCGACTTCGAAAGTTAGACATGTGAAACCCCCGTCTTGAGTATAAAGCAAATTTGTCGTGCAGATTCCCCGTAGGTGCAAGGTTGGTTTAGTTACGATAGTGAGATTGTGCAGTTGAAGGGATTTGTTTTCTTCCAATTGAAGAACGATCGGACTGGCAGGCTCCTCAACCTTTTTGTGAGTGAAATTGTTCAACTTGAGGAAAGTGCGCAATAATTTTCGAGATGCCGTGTTGGCTCGTGGAGCGATGTTTCTTTGAGGCCCCGGTTCTGCAAGTGCTCGAGGTGAGCTGGAATTATAAGTGACAGTATTTGTGTCCATTTTGAGGACGATTGAAGATGATGAAGACAAAATGACGCCTCATTCTCCATTTGTCAAACCTCGGTCCGCCTCGCCGTCAATAGCACGTGTTCTTAGATCTGGCCCTGTAAATCAAAATTAAGGACCGAGGATGAGAAATGCTTGCGTATCCCTTCTGCAGTGCTTTAGGGGTCTTGCAGACTCGTCGGTTACCCACTGTAACCATCTAGGATAGAGAGATTAGAAATCTACATGGTAACCAGGTTGATTTACTACGGATACTCGTTTAGATCTGGTCAACAGATAAGTAATTACTCTACTAGCCACCCAGCCCAGCACGGCTTATCTGGTCTCTTTGTGTTTCTTCCTTTCCAACGACAATCCACCAGCTTACAGTCTTGGCATGGATTTCGGCAATTATCAACCTTCCGGCTTCCTGGACACTTCTCGATGTTGCCTTTCCGGCAGGTACGACGTTTTCGTGTTTTCGTAATCGACTTCTGGCTCTCCAGCTGATCAACAACTCGCCGATGAGCAACAGCCTGCAACCCCAATCCATCAGTAGTGTCCCTGCTAGGGATGCCTAATGGCGCCGACAGCTGATTTCGGAGCGAGGTACTGATATTGGGGGATAATCACAGATGACTCGGGGGTTGTATGGGCAGGGTGTGTCGCAGTAACAGGGCCCGTGCCGGCTAGTGAATTTGAGGTTGGGTTCGAATCGTTGGAAACAGGGGGCAGCAAAAAAACCAGAAGTCACAATGTGGGGTTGTAGTGTTCCCTGAGGGCCTGAGGGATGGAGGCTGCTTCTGATCGAGATCGATTTCGGAGAGTACGTGAAAGAGATTTCCGAGCTTCTGAGGTCATGGTGAGTGTTTCCTTGACATGCAGATTCTCTTTCCATTGACGATAGTAAACTTTTAATTGTTCCGAAAGCTTAGATTATCGCAAATTATTAACAAAGTCAAGTGTAACAAATCAGAGAAATACCTTATATGATATCTCAGACCTCACATCTACATTACGATTCCACACTCTAACAGCCTTCTTCCAATTTGGCACACATCCCTGATTGAACACTGGATCTATGGTCATGAGTTGACGAAAACGATCTCGCTCGACTGGGGAAGGATTACTTTTCGGGTGCCCTGCATCTTAGCCAGAAAGTGATGCTTCTGCTTTGCATCCATTTCAGGATGATAGCACCAAGAATGCGGCTATCCTAGCTGCGAAAAGTGATGGTGCGCTTTCCTGTTCTTGGGTTTGTGCAATCATGGCAATGATAGCGGTAGCCGATCATCCAAAATGTTGCCTCGAAATCCACACACCGTCCTGGCTTGGAGATATGGCCATGGTGGTACAGTCTGTGTTGGCACTGAGGGCAAGGAATTCCGTTGAGGCAAAGAACTGCTGGATCCCACAAGAAAAAACGGGGATTGTATAGAAGAGGCGGTGAAAGCTGGGGTTGTCGGAGAAGAAAGTATGTCGACGGCTGAGGAAACCAAAAGGTTTGATTAACAGCATAGAGCTTCGGCAACCCATTTGCGCCACGTTGATTTGCATCGGCCAGACGCGACTTGAAAGCTTCGGCCAACCATACTGGCAGTGGACGCCGTTGACGAGGCATATTGCTACCTGCATCCTCAGCTGCTGGGTCCCTCTCGTCATCAGCTTCATCTCCCTCCTCATCATCAGTCTTCCTCCCCGATTCCATCTCCAACAGCTCCTATCGGGCAAATCCCCAGCTTCATCAACAGGGCAGAAATCGGGTGTCTCGATGGTGTCAACCTCGTGTTGCGGATCTTCGTCGAGGATTATAAGTCGAGAGGGAGGGCGGTGTGGCAACCTGGAGTTCGTAATGGGGGCATTTGTCGGCACAGTGGTCCCCAATCCTGGTTGATTGGCAGCTGTACAGTTACTGGAATCGGTGGTCACTGCACTGGATGGTGCTGCATGTAGTGGTGAGATGGACTGTTGTTCATTTGCTGTCACAGGCATTGAAGCTGGTAGGCGCTGTAGTTGAAAAATTAATGAGAAAAATAGCTACGGATAGACAATTACTGACGTTACAATCCATACCTGCTTCTTTGGCCTGCCCGGTGCTTTCCGCTCTTTTACAATACCTTGGTTTCCAATTAGAACGTGCTCGTGTTGCCTACCGCTTCCGCAAGGTCGACCGACAGGGCGGCGAGGCTTCACAGCTTTTGTGGAATCCATCAACGAGCTTTGATTCTTGGTGCCTTTCAGCCGTCCAGGTTTGCGCTTTGAAGGATATCGCCAATTGCTTCTGAGGATGGCAAATGAAGGATGGGAGGGACTGTTGGCAGGGAGAGCCCCAATGAAGGTGGTTGAGAACAAGGGCATTGTCGGCAATGTGCACATTCATTTGATCATCTGTCAAATGTGATAACGGCAAGTGAACCAATCCGATGGAATGGTTTGCTTACCTTGGCCCGGCATGGGGGTATCCATTGTCACCTTGGGATAGGGTCCCGAATAGCTTTGGAATATATGAGGAAAAGAGACAGAGAAACTGGATCTGAACAACGCACATGGTTCCGCATATAGTAAGTCATAATCAATGTCCATCATGGCTTGTGTGAGTGGCGTTTGAACCGTCGTAAGTGGACATATGACGAGTCGGACTGGATACTTCGAAAAGTGTTTGAAAAAAACAAGGATGGTAGCAAATTTTGTCTTATTAATCGACTGTGCGGTCCAAACTGTCCCCCGCCAAATTTGCGCCAAAGTAGTGGTTCTATTAGTGGCTTCTTGGGACTAAGCCATCGCATAAGTGCAATTGGTACTTGAAGACGCTTACGTTCAACCGGAAGTGGAAAGATTCTTGACAAACTTGGGAAATAGTACGTGAGTACTCCATGGCACGTGTAACCACAATCTGTTAAAACTTTCCATGTCAGCCAATCATGGTTCTTCAGATAACGTTGGATCTAACTCCATCCAGGATCCTTTGGAGCTTAATGCCAGGACTGCATCAACTGACGGAGTCGATATGCCACATCGGTGTGTTGTCATTTCGCTCATCCGACATGCTCAGGTATGAGCTTTTCATGTATGCTAAATTTTCTCTTACTTGGATCGTCCGAAAGTGTGAGGGCAATATCAATAGGTCACGGTGGGAAGCAGATGATGCCCCCAATCCATTGACTACGACTGGACGACATCAAGCTGATTCACTTGGAAGGGATTGGGCAGACGCGCGTATAGACCACCTCCTATCTTCCCCCAACGTGCACTCGATACTGCCAAAGCCTTGTCAAGTCATAATGAAGGTCATCCAGAGATCGTCATCAACCCTACCTTGGTGGAGCGCAGGTATGGAGGTAAGGTTCATCGACTGATGCAATGGAATCACCAAGCCGCCCAGAAGGAGTTGAGGGGAGCATCATCATCGTATGACTATGGACCTCCAAGTCGGTCTCACTGCCCTGCTGAAGGCGGGGAAAGCATGAACATGGTGGCCAATCGCGCAGAAGCAATCATTCTTTTGATTCTCAACACCTATGCTGTCGACCTATCTGAAGCTCCACAGTCTTTCCTTGAGAAGAAAACGGCAGATACACCTGCTGTCCTACCAGATGAAATTCCTCACGTCGTCATTGTCAGCCACAACGTCTTCCTCATGGAGCTTTACGAGAAGTTGAGATCTTGGGGGAGAACGCATTCGGAGACCGACTGCCATTGGAAGAACGCTGCCTGGTGAGAAATTTGGGTGGTGAATGGTGTTGATACTGATAAATGCTTCACCAGGTCGCGACATATCTTGTGGTACAACAAGTATTCAGACACGTTGGACATTGTTGATATGAAATATTGTGGTGAAAATGACCGGTAGTCGTAGGGTGCGCTGGTCATATGTTAGCAAGTTTCAACGACATGAATAATTTGATATCCGATAACTTTGTTGACGTCCTCAGAATCCTCGTTTCTGATTTCCACTAAATTCCTTGAGAAATGATCGGTGATCCTTTCGCCCTCCAGTTGCAAAGAACAAAAATGTTAGCAAGCGAAAAACTGAACCCGTGAATGACAAATTTGACGGAACGGCTTTTGAATTTGAAGCTTGAAATGGGCTACTGATATCAATATATCAATTCTTGGCCGTTTCTAACGTTCTTTATCGTAATATAAACCGACTACCAACCCCACCACCTTCGATTTGCACGACACCGGGTTGTTGAATTTTGAATGCTTGAGATGGTCCAGGTGAGTTTCTACGATATCTATCATTTTTTGACCGTTTCTATTGCAACAGAAAGTGATCACTGACCTCTACAACCACACCACCTTTGTTTTGTACGACGCCGAGTTGTTGAATTTTGAATTGCTGGTGGGAGGCTTGAGACGGTTCAGATAAGCTTCTGCCGTATCTCTATCGATTTTTCCAACACCCTTTATTTGTAATAGGACCCGATTACGAACCACACATTTTTGCACGACGTTACCCCGTTCAACTTAAGCTTATCAGAGGTGTTACTAGTAATACTTCGCCATTTCTAATGGCGACAGAAACCAATTTCCAACATCTACATGGCCATCTCCTTCGTTTTCACGACGCGAGCTCGTTCAATTTTGGACTGTCATATCTCTATGAATTCTCAACTGTTTCTAACGTTCTAAATCGCGATAGACACCAACTATCGACGTCTACACAGCGCACCCTTCGATTTTGCCGACACGAACCTATTCCATTTTTGATAGGCTTCATTATGGACGTTGCTGCACGAAGGGCTGATACTGAGCGGAGCTTTAAATATTAACTGTCAATGAGATGGCGGACGCGGCCGGCAGGGCAGTGCGATGGCAATTTAAACCCAGGTTCATGCCATTTCCGCTTCCGCTGGCACGGCTGGCTGCCCCATTTTTACAAGCAGGACGCCTTTGAAGGTCGTTTCTTAACCTTTTTTCTCGAACCTCGAGCAAACTTAAATGAAGTCCCTCCCCAACTCGGCGAAGGTGTTCTACCTTCTTCCTCCGCGTCTTTAACAGCACAATTAGGGTCACTTACAACTCCACTTTCGATGTCCAGGTTTGTCTCATTCTTCTAAAACCATTACAGAAACGAAAGCACTCAAAGTTTCCCGACTCCGGCGCTAAAGATCTGCCTGTGTAGGCGAAATCGAAATCAGTACCGGTCAAACTTCCGCCTTGAAAATCAATGTTCTGACGCCGCGCACCTCCACCGCCGTCTATTTGAAGTCGTCAAACCTGGCAATCAACCCCAACCATAAGTCCAATTCGTCACTCACTATCAACATTCCTCTGGGCGACAACGCCTGTGTGTCACTACCACTGCACGAAACTTTGCAGGGGCGGGCTTCCCTGCTTCGTTTGACCATTCTGATGCCGAAGATTGCGGTAGTCAAGGCGGAGATCGATGATTCACCTAATGTTTTGAGGTGGTTGGACAGGATGTTGATTGGGCGTTGTCAGACAGTTTGCGGATTATAGGAAAGAGGATCCGACGACTTTTACGTTGACGGATAATTTCAGTACTTATTCGTGTTCCGTTTGAGGAGTCAACAGTCCAGATGAGTTTTTTATCGTTCGTTTTCTATCCTCTTTATATATCGGAATGATACTAAACTGCCCTTTATCTTCCTCAGCGACGTCTTAAACGAAGATGTAAACAACTCGCTCATAATGATCCAACCCACGCTCACGTCCTACACCTTCGACAACCCGTCCTTCTCGACAGTGTCTTCACAAAGAACGATGTTATTCTTGCTCGACCCATACTTATATTCGATGGCGAGTTTATTGCCCAGTGGAGGAAGGCGGGCAGGGTATGAGAACTTTAAGGCGTTATTGGAGTTAGTGTTACCAGTTGCAGATGCTCAGGTGCTTTTGTCTCACCACCTTTCACTCCTGCCTCCTTCCTCCTACTCTTTGCTTTCTCCAGTTTTCTAACATTCCATTCCCCTTTAGGACCTCCTCTTCAACCGCACTCCATGCCACGCTATTTAGTCTGCGACGAAGACGCAAGCCCGATTCCTTCTCTCCAAGCTTAACCCTTTGACTACACATATGTCCGCTACTGGAACAGCTCTAGCGGGTCAGGCAATTTCCACAGATAATGTTAGTTTGCAAGTGTTTATGAAGCGGTTGGTGAGCTGTTTATTTGTTTTTCATAAACTATCTCTTTTTTCTCCCCTGTGTAATGTGGCGCGCATACGAACTGAAAGTCCTTGCTTATTTATCATAGGTCGCGCTGTTGCTACTTGCTAAAATGATAATTGTATACGAATTGACAAGTTTTCGTTGCCAGTGATGGTATATTTATAATTTCTAGCATAGCACTAATTCGACACCTTTTTTTCTGTCATTGTGCCCAATCCTGATTGCCAGATAAGCTTTCATCAGTGCTTGCAGTATTCGGATACCCTTTCAGTCCTGCAGGCCTTATTTTGCTTTGTAGACAAACGAACTGAGGGGCCCCGGTCTGCTTGCTAGCAACATGTCTTCTGGCTATACGACAATGGTATCGGCAGTGAACGATCTGCCAAGAGGCATGACTTCGGGTCTGCTTATATCCCTTCCTGTTTGTTTGCTTATCTAGCCCACTTCGCAAATTCAACCTTTCCCCGGGTCTAATTCCTTTCTCAGCACTGAATCCATCGAAGAATTATTCCTCGTTACATATCTGGCGAGTGTCAAACTTTTTGCTCAGATTCCGCAAGAGAGACATAGGTATCTGAGCCTGTGGAGCAAGCTGTGGAGGGTCTTTCTCTCCTAATTTTTCGACTACCCCGATGTCACGTCCATCAAGTAAATACACTTTCAAGCCTATGGTGACAACAGGTGGTGATTTCAAACCGGTGGGTCAATCTTATGTATCTTGCGTTATTGCGCAAGAACGGTGCGAGCAACCGAGACGCCAATCACACCTTCCTAAACACGAAACTGATTTAACGGGGGTCTTTCGTGAGTTTTCACTTTGAATAAACATCAATTAAGAGATATTGTTGTTGACCTTAAAGCCAGATGAGGAGTAAATCTCGGTCAATCTATTGCAATAAATGCTCTCGGAAGTTGCTTTCTAAGTTAGCTGTGCGAACTGCAGTTATCCGGAAACATTTATATGCTGTGAACTGTTGGGGGTTGCATGGTCGGAGGTGCGTGCGTTGCGTTATTAGAGGTTCAAGGCGCTGGTTCTGGTGCCACTGGCAATTCTAGGAACTTACGGTCGCGTCAATGAGAGGGTACGACTAAGTACTGGACAACATGCACTTCCGAATTGAATGTCCTACACCAAAGAAATTGCTGATTCAAAAGGCGGTACAATGACAACTACAGAAATTACATGAGGCCTCTCGAATTTATGCTCGTCACCTTCCTCCCCTATTGATGTTGCTCAGGATGCCCAGGATATGGTTGTCCAGGGTTCCACAGGTTCCACTGGCGCTCGTGCTCGTTAAGCTTTTGCTCAATTTCTTTTTTTCTCGCATCCCGTGCTTCTTCTGTCTCAGGATGTTCATTTTCTATTGCGGCCCATAGCCTCTTGGTTTCCTCATCTCCTCGACTGTTCCCCCTCCTCGCGCTGTTGTTTACGTCCCGCCAATCTGAGACCTTTTCATCCCCCAATACTAACCTTCGATGTTGGTCAAAATGCTTATCACTTTCAAGCCTAAGATTAACAGCCAGCTTCGCGTAGTATTCGGCCTTTCGGCCCGGGGGTGTTACGGTCGCCGCATGTCGTGCGACGGCCTGGGCAATAAACAGAGAACGACCTGCAAGCCTATGCCCGTGAATGATGCCTTTATGTTTCTCGCAGAGGTTCTCAGGATAGGGTGGTTGCCAAAGGGCTTGGGGCTGAGGGTGAGCAGCGGATTGAGCAGGGTTGGGGTGCTGGTGGAGAGCCAGCTGCTGAACATAGTGAGCGGAGTGGAGAGCCGGCTGCTGAGCATAGTGGGGGGACTGGTGAATCGGAGCCGGCTGCTGAGTATAGTGGGGGGAATGGTGAATCGGAGCCGGCTGCTGAGCATAGTGGGTGGGCTGATGGAGAGCCGGCTGCTGATAGTTGGAGTGCTGAGGGTGGGGAGCCGGCAGTGATTGGCGGTGACGTGCTGAGCGGGAGGTGGGCTGATGCCTAGGCTCAGCGGTGCCCATGGTCGGGGGAGGGGCCCGGGGCAGCCCATGAACATTTTGCCGATAATTCCTAGTAGAGACGACGAGGGGCTGAGGGGAGTGCTGATAATGCGAAGGGTCGACGTGATCCTCAGCAACAGTGGGAACGAGGAGCTCAGCGCGTAACCCAGGGCAGGGCCCAACAGGATAGTGCCAGCCGTCGTTGGGTGGCAGGTGGGGCTGCCAGGGATGCTCAGGGTTGGGGGGGTTGCGTGTGAACAAGTCGACATTGTCTATGTCACGCTCGAACAAGTTACCCTGTTGCAAGGATCGTGCGTGGAGAGGACCAGGGGCGGCGATAGTGTTGCCTGCAGTAGCGGCAAGGGCAGAGGCGATAAGAGAGATCGACGAGAGTTTCATACCGACCTCGTTTAGCAAAAGTTTTTGGGGACTTTGGTTTGAGATTTGGAGACCAGCTCCAAATGCTGTACAATAGAAAATAAGTATCGTATAGAATAGAGCAAGTGAAGGTAACACTCACCGCAGTATGTACAATCCGTTCAACGGTTGGGGTGTCTGGTGCTAGGTACGATACTTTATATATTCCCACAAAGGCTGGTGAAGAAACCATCCGATTGGCATCGAAAGCGATGGGATGACAACGAAAATTCTTCCGTGGACCGTGGACCGTTAGGGATCTATCATCTGGTAGTAAGTAGCAACAAATTCTTCCGTTAGGCCCGCTCAGAACCGCATGGTTAAATCTCAAATCACAGTTAACAGCCCGCATGACCTGTCTGCATTCCATCTTTTCGTGGACATTCACCTTATGTTCCAATAACTTCGACTCTGAAATTCCTCCCGAACCTTCGCACCAGATGATGGGATCGAATACACGAGAAGCCCACTGGCATGCTCGATGAGGTGCTCCAATTCGCATATGAATAGATCTTGCAGGCTAGAGCAAGGTTCCCGTCGACAAAGTCGACATCTAGTACTAGTACACATATGGAACCCAGTTGGCAATCAGTCAAACTTGGTCCTAATTCTTCCACTGTCCACGCTGACACATCGCGTGGTGCCAGATAAGTACATAGTGTAGAGCGGCGAGCCCAGCAAGGGAAGATGGAACCGGTTCTCGGACACGACAAAATAGTACATTTATTTACGGTAGCACTTCAGCTTGTTTAACTTGAAACTTCAAGTTGGAGTCTAAGTCTCAATGACTGCAGTCTGCCAGTAAGCAGTTGGAAATTTGACGGGTATAGTACTAGTGCTACTGTACTCCTCGGGTCCAAGACTGATATCTATCTTGGATTTTAACCATGTGGTTCTTGAGCCGCCATAAGTTACTGTGCATAGGCTGGCATACTGACCACAGTTTCCATCATTAGAAGTGCTACTGTGTAGCGCATGCGCAAGAATTGGCCTGTTGAGATCATTTGATCGTGGACGGGAGCAATTTTGGACGCTGCAAACCACTTATACTTACAGCCGTTACACCGTGCCAACTGGCATGATATGATCACAGCGCAACTCGGCATTAACTTAGAGAGTGGTGTGGGTCTGCAATGCCAAGTTTGGTGGAAAAAGAGGGAGTGGGTACGTAGGATTAGGAAATTTGCCTGACTAGCCGCCTAGTACTACAGTAATAGTATGATTCACCAAAGCCCACGAGAAAATGGAATGTGCTTGCATGGAAAGAAAAAGCCTGGCCATCTCGTTCGTAGAGAGAAGAGCCACAATGGCTTCCAATATATGCAGTACCAGTGATGACTTGGATGCCATCGAAATGAATGTTGAACCCGAGAGGTTAGAACACAACGACGTACTTTAACACTTTGTTAATCCATTTTCATCTTTCAGAATGTGTATGTCCAGAACCGCACCGAGGGTAGCGCTTCAATCAAAGCTTCAAGCTCGGAAGAATAGATATACAACTACAGACGAAGTCAACTGTAGCTATCGGTAATAGAAAAAAAATAATACATTGACCAAAGCGATTGACCGGATTCATGAAAGGTTGCCCTGCATCTCCCGAACTCCACGGTCAGAAACGAGGATCCCGTCAACAGCGAGGAATGAAGAAGGGAGTTGCCTCCTCAACAACGTCAAGGCTTGGGCAATGAGCGAAAGTCTGGCCAGGACATATACAAACAGGGGCATGGTCAAGAACGTATATCAATACCTTCTTGACGAGTCTCCTTTTCCAACTCTGGTCCCTTGAGAAGATGAAAGAAGCTGGACCATGGTTCGTGACATTGATGTTGTCTTCGATTCGATTCGAGTCGTTGGATTTAGTGTCGCTGGGGTTGGTTACATAGTCGATAGGCGCTACGGTTATTGGGATCACAGTAATCGTTAAGGCGCTCAGCCGCTACGGCGTTTCCCCCTGTTGGGTTGGGTAAGGGAAGTTCCACCGTAGACAGTGTAGACCTCCGAAAACGACCCCAAATAGGGCAAAGACAACCATACGAGAATACCGGTCACTGTCTGTTTTCGGCGAATAGAATCGATGCACGTGCGTCTCGCCTGGTCCTATGGTGCTCGAGTCGAAGATGCTGAATATGGTCGTGAAGAAAATGTGGAAAAAGAAGGCGAAGACGGGGGCGAGGAGGCATAGCACGTCTAGAAGGACGAACGTAGGCAAGACAAAAAACCATCCGAAAAGGAAATTTGACAGGGAACCTTGCATATCTGATATGGAGTTGAGCCATGCATCAAATGCTTTGTCGATAAAGTATGTCAGCTGATAACGGGTTGTGCGGAGGCCAGCCACGATTTGTGTGAGCAAAACGCCACGGTTGTCCGACGACAACTCTCGTGTTGGTTTTGGGCTCATAATTCTGACGAGGTAGACAATGACGAAGGGGAAATGGGAAGAAGAAGAAGGGAAACAAGACGGCGAGAAAGTGGGAGCCTGGGAGGAGGATGAACCAACGGTAAAGTGAGTTGATGAGACCACCCTGGAGGGGTTTCGACCGCCCCCGGAGGGGTTTCTGAGGATGTCAAGTATCAACCGTTTCAATCGCGGAAAGACGCCAGAGGCGCGAGATAGGACGTCAGTGGGAGACAGGAAAGTGAGCGTGGACTCGGCAAGACTGGCGGCATCTTGGTGAATATTAGGGTTCTCCTGCTTTCACGTTAGATGTACTTATAAGTTCAACAAAGTATTCACTGACGTTTTTCGCAACCATCATCCAACCTGAAACTGAGATGGACCTTGATTGACGTCCAGCGGCTTGTCCCACCAGAAATAACCGCAAGAGCAAGCGTGACGAGCTCAAGTTCCGTTACATTCAAGTCTTGCAATGCACTGGCAATAAACCATTATGACGACGAGCTTGGAGAGGAAATCTTGATGGAGATGTCGAAGTCGGGTCTTTTCACGAGCTACTCGAAGAGCTCCAAAGTCAGGATGCGATAGGGGCCTGGTGGTCGTGACATCGTCACCTCGCAGTCACCTGACATTGACGAGTTCGCGCAAAAAGACCACAATGCACTCGCCTCATCTCTATCCTAGACGACCCAGCCACGAAAAAGATTCGTTCTCTTTCCCTTCGATATTTTTACACACGTTTGAAAACGATATTCAGTCCCTTGACGTCGAGATGCAAGCCTTTTTCGGCCTTATCTCGCAGAAGTTACGAGCTCAACCGCAAGACCTGTATGCGTATCTTCAAGGAAACCCTTCTCCCTTGCTCGAAACGCGTCGATAAGCACTGGTACCCTGTCACGGTGATTTATATGATGCCATTCTGGCGTCCTTGATCAACTGACTGCCGATGGAAAGGAATATCTCTTTGTTTCCAATTCGGACAACTTGGGTGCTGTGTATGTGAGTTCTCCTTCACCTATCGCTTTTTATGCTTATCATATTGGTTATAGCGTTGATGAAAGCACCCTCCAGCACATGAATAGTACCAGGGCTGAATTCCTTATGGATGTCATTGACAAGACCAAGGCCGACGTCAAGAGTTTAACAAGTATAAATGTGCAATGTCCTGAAAATTTATCATGTAGACTATGACGGCTCAATCCGTCTGCTTGGAATCGCCCAGGTGCCTTCAGAGCGTGTCGACAACCTCAAATCTGGTAAATCTTTGAAAATTCATGTATCATGTACCCATCTCAATTTTTTCATCAAGTCCGCGAGTTCAAGATCTTCAACACTCAAGCGCGTCATGGACGATGAAGGCGTGGAAGTCGAGATCATTATCAACCCCGAGACGAACAATAACGGCAACTCGAGACCGCAGCCGTCAAGCACTTCAAGAACGCACACGGGACTGACGTCCCCTGCCAGCGCTTCTTGCCAGTGAAGAGCTGCTCGGATCTGTTGTTGATCAAGACCGACATCTATTCCCTGCAACACGGCCAGCTGATCATTAACCCCCAACGAATGTTTGAAACTACGCCGGTTATCAAACTGGGTGATCACTTCGTAAGGTTAACATTTTTGGTGATGGGGGTTCTGACAGATTGTGTCCGTCTACCTTCGATTTTCAGAGGTTCAGCAATTCTAGAAGAGGTTCAAGATTTCTCGAGCTTGATCATTTATGACTGGCGACGTTTACTTTGGGCGCAACGTTACTCTTCGGAGAACCGTCATCATGAATAAGAAACTGAGGATCGATGATCCTGATGGGTGTACCCTTGAAAACAAGCTGCTCTCTGGAAATTTGGACATGATCGTGAGTTTTGACATTTCTGAAGCGATCGGTCTTGTTGATGGATACCGCAGGAACTTTAAATTCTCTGCATTCCGTATAGACTGAAAGTACTATTCCAACCGACACCCACTCTACCCATTCGATTCTTAGAGCCTCCTTTGAATGTCAATGAGCGGCTTGAAAAAGTTCTGTCAGCTGACTTTTCGGATAGGAAATGAATATGACTGTTACCTTTGCTGATAAAATTGAGTAGGTTTTTGGCAGGAGAACGATATGGATTAGGAGATC
>Ga0307508_10004571_pt1 | contig 13478 bp, 15 predicted proteins | sample 9_EM_MG_FD_203089 | JGI IMG/M metagenome (GOLD analysis project Ga0307508, IMG submission 203089) | Populus trichocarpa ectomycorrhiza microbial communities from riparian zone in the Pacific Northwest, United States - 9_EM | ecosystem: Host-associated > Plants > Roots > Unclassified | place... | reverse complement strand
TCGATCTCCCACCTAGACTCTCTGGCATCATTACCCGTGCTTCGGAGGGCAACTAGTGCCTTTCTGAAGGCCCGTGATGAGTCTCCCTTGCTACGTACTCTAGCTAATTACTAAGGTGTAACACTACGGCCACGGGGCTGTCGCCTTTCTACGCGAACTATGGTTTTCATCCACGGACATCATGGCCAGTAGAGATTGAGGCAATGAACCTGGCAGTTAGGAACTATGTGCATTGGATGGTTAGTGTCCATGCGTTTTGCAAAAAAGATATTGGAGCGTACTCAGGAAGGAATGAGTCGTTACTACGACAAGAGGTCCAAGAAGTGAGGGGTAGCGAGAAACATATCCATTCTAAAGAGGGGAGCACAGGACACTTATACAAGTGTCCGTGTGCTAGCGCTAGTGTGTGACTGTCTATCTACAGAAGCCCTTAGGGCAGCCATCTGCTAAGTCCCACAAACTCTAGAAGCCATGTGTCAAGATCCTGCCTTGACTACTCCGTGCTGCTCGACAGGTAACGTAGGCTCGGTTCTTCGGGGCAAGCTCGTGATCACACTTCCGGCGTACTCACGCGCCACTCGTAGTCACACTTCCGGCGTACTCACGCGCCGCTCGTAGTCGCACTTCCGGCGTACTCACGCGCCGCTCGTAGTCGCACTTCCGGCGTACTCACGCGCCGCTCGTAGTCACACTTCCGGCGTACTCACGCGCCGCTCATAGTCACACTTTCGGCGTACTCACGCGCCGCTCATAATCACACTTCCGGCGTACTCACGCGCCGCTCGTAGTCACACTTCCGGCATACTCACGCGCCGCTCGTAGTCACACTTTCGGGGTACTCACGTGCCGCTCGTCGTCATACTTCCGGCGTACTCACGCGCCGCTCATAGTCACACTTTCGGCGTACTCATGCGCCGCTCGTCGTCTCGCGGTATCCGTCATGCCCGGCGTGGTCTCGTCGTGGTCCTCTCACACACATTGCGTGGGCTCGTTGTTCTCGCGGTATCCGTCACGCCTGGTGTGGTCTCGTCGCGATCTTCTCACACGCCTTTGCGTGGGCTCGTTGTTCTTATCGGGGTGGTGGTCGCAGTGCCGGTTCATGGGCAGAGAGAGGTAGGTCTGCGGAGAGAGATAATAGATTGCGTGGAGAAGAATCTCCAGACTAGCTACTGCGCCCTTCCTTTATACCTTTCCTTTCCTCTGTGGAATCACAGCTTGCCCGCAAGACTGACACAGTTCCTCCCTAGCTCATCATGACTCAATCGCCGCGCCCAAGTAAAACACATGATCGTACTCGGCCACCGCGCGGCCAACACTCTACTCGCGGCAACAGGAGAAAGGACGCGCAAGCAGTAACAGTAAAGGAAAGGAAGACTGACATACAACTTAATCAAGGGAAAACAATACTCGTAATGAACATGGGAGAAGAACGCGCAAGCTCAATCAATGGGAGACAACAAACGTAGCGGACAGGAGAAAGGATGCGCAAGTAACATAACGGAGATGAAGGAGACAGGTCTAGACCGGCCAGTGGTCGGGGATATCGCTTCCGGAGCGATATGGCGGAGATCGGTCAAGGTACCTAAGCGCAGAGGATGACCGCGGCTGCGGCAGCGGAAATAAGGACGAGCCACAGGGCGACAAGGGTGAGAGTGGCACCGGCGCTGGCGCCAAGGAGCCTGTCGCGCCAGGTTTGTGACAGTACGTCCCCTGTCCAGACTGAAGCTCCGGCAAGGTCATGTCGGGTCGTCAGGGTTCGGCGGCGGATAGGGGTGTGGTAGATGCGGACGGGCTGACTAGCCTGCTGCCAGGCTTGGAGTTGTTCGTTCATGCACTGTTGTTCGGTGATGATGGCTCCCAGGGTGTTGGTCATCTGCTGGAGTTGCTGTTGGTCTGCGTAGTGGAACTCGTTCATCCGCTGGGCGAGCGTCCGGTGTACGACGTGATTGCGGCGGGCGTCCCGGGTGGTTGTTTGATGTATCATGGTGACGATTTCCCCCAGGAGGGCGAGTTGCTCGTCCTGTAGTGCCGCAGTGGCGCCCGCGGGGTTTATGTTTTCCATGTTCACGAGGAACCGGCATTCGGGGCAGACCCGCTTTCCTCGGTGCCAGTCCGCGCATGCTTTGACGGGGTTGAGGCATCGTTCGCAGGTTACTTCGAGTAGTTCGTTAGCGTCTGGGAGCGGGCAGTTGCAGTTTGTCGCTCGGCGGCGGCGGCTTCGGCACGGGTAGTAGTTGTTGTCCTTGCTCTGGTGGTGCGTGTTGCAGTAGTCATCGTAGCAGGCCGTCCAGTACAGGGCTGCGTGGTCGTTGGTACGGGGCTGTCCTGCGGCGGACAGCGGCGGCGAAGGTGCGGCTGGAGGGGCGCCCCATCCGTCGGTCGTGGTGGCGGCAATGCCCCAGTCATTGTTGGATTCGTTGGTGGGTAGTTCGGTTTGTTCGTTATCGGCGGAGGTTGTGATGGGAAACTCGGAGGTGCAGCTGCGGCTAGCGAAGGTCCAGCCTTCGTTGGTGTCGACAGTGGTGGTGGTGGACATATCAGGTTTTTTAGAGTTGGGGTGCAGGTTTCTCAGGGTATTCCTCGTGGAACTGGCGGACGAGGTCGGGTGAGTTCTCAAAGTTGTGGGCGGGATACCAGGTACGATCGGGGTCGTGGAAACCAGTCCACTTGACTCGATACTGGATCTGGTTTCTATGGCGTCGGGAGTCGAGGATTTTCTCTACTTCCCACTCTTGCTGTTCTTGGATGATCACAGGTGGTGGCGGTGTTTGTTGGTGTCCTGGGATGGGTTCAGTGCTGGCTGTGGGTTCGAGGAGGCTGATGTGGAAAACTGGGTGGATCCTGACAGTGGCCGGTAGGTCCTGTTTATATGCTCTTGAGCCTACCTTCTCGAGGATGGTGTACGGGCCTATCTGCTTGTGGTCCAGTTTGTTCGATGGTCGGGTTGTCTGGATGTGTTTCCATCGTAGCCAGACCCTGTCGCCTGGGTTCAGTACCAGGTCCGGATGTCGTGCTTTGTTGGCTTGCTCTGCTTGTGTCATTTGGGCCTCCTTAATCTCTGCTCGAAGTTCTTCATGCAACCTTCTCAATGCCGCAACATATTCCGATACTTCTGGGGTCTCCTCGTTCCGGGTGCCGAGGTCTGGGAGGAAACGAGGGTGATATCCATAGTTGGCAAAGAAGGGGGTTATTCTTGTGGTTCCGGTTTGTGTGTTGTTGTAGCAGAATTTGGCAATTGGCAACAACCTTTCCCAGTCGTCCTGTTGGTAGTTGCAGTATGCCCGGAGATACTGCTCGAGGGTGGCATTGGCTCTTTCCGTTTGTCCATCCGTTTGTGGGTGGAAGGCTGTGCTGAGGTTGCGTGATATCCCAAGTGCTTCCGTTACTCGTCTCCAGAAGTCTGAGGTAAACAGGGACCCTCTGTCCGATACAATACTGCTTGGCAGTCCGTGGGGTCTTATTACCTGTCGGAGGAAGTGGTCTGCCAGGTCTTCGGGGTTCATGGTGCCCTGGCAGGCGACGAAATGTCCCATCTTTGTGAGGCGGTCGATTATTACCCATAATGCGTCTTTTCCGTTGCTCATCGGCAGCTCGGTGATAAAGTCCGTTGATATCGTGTCCTATGGCCGGTGTGGGAGTTCGAGTGGCTTTAGCAGTCCAAATGGCGCGTGTCGGATTGGCTTGATGCGATGGCAGGTGTCACAGTGGTCGACGTATCTGTGGATGTACTTTCGTTGCCCTGGCCAGTAGAAGCTTCGGCTAATGAGTTCCAGGGTTCTTGCTCGGCCCGGGTGTCCCGCGGCATGCACCTCATGGTGGTCTCTTAATATGCGTAGTCGCAGGGTGTCGTCATCCGGGATCCATATGAGGCCGTCATACATTAGCAACCTGCTGTTTTCCTCGCATAACCCTAGCGCGATCTTTCCGTCGCGGGTGGTCCCGCTCGCCTTTTTCCTCCGGATTTCTTGGATCTCTTTATCTGCTGCGCTTAGTGTCCAGATTTCATTCAGGAGTTCCTTGTCTATCTCGAGGTTGATGGTTTCTGTTGTATTGGCCTGGAGTACTTCGAACACTTCTTCGGGTAACATGATTCGGCCGTGGTTCTGCCGATGCTTCATATCCCCTTCCCAGGGAGAGTCTCCTCACTCTCTAGAGAGGATGTCTGGCTTGCCGGCCAATTTCCCGGGTCGATACTTGATCACGAAGTTATAGTTAGCTAATCGCTCACCCCAGCGGGCTTGTCGCAAATTGAGGTCTTTTTTTGTTTTCCAGTATTCGAGGTTTTTGTGGTCGGTGAGGATCGTGATTTTTGGTCCCGTTGTTATACAATAGGTATCCAATTTTCGTAGTACGTCGACTATCGCCAGTAACTCCTTATGGTGGATGTCGTAATTGCGCTCCGGGTCTTTGAGTTTCCTCCAGTAGTATGCTACCGGGTGCAGGATTCCCTTTTCGTCGGGTTGTGAGCAGATTGCTCCTATGGCGTAGTCGGAGGCGTCTGTTTCGATGGTGACGGGTTGTTCCGGATCGAAGTGTTGTAGTATAGATTCCGTGATCATTTCTTTCTTGAGCATCTCAAATGCCTCTTGTTGTTTATCACTCCATTCCCATCCTTTTTCCTTCCTTGTGAGGGAGGATAGGGGTGTCGTGATTTTGCTGTAGTCTCTGATAAAGCGCCGGTAAAAGTTGGCAAAGCCGAGGAAGCTCTGGATTCCTTTGACGTTTGTTGGTTCCTTCCATTCTTTGATGGTCCGGATTTTTTCTTTGTCCATTCACAGTCCCTGCGGTGATATGACGTATCCCAAGTATTCTATTTCAGTTGTATGGAATTCGCATTTGGATGCTTTCAGTGTGAGCCCGGTTTCCTCAACTCGTCTCAAGATTGTCTGGACATGTCTCCAGTGGTCTTCCAGATTTTGCGAGAAGATGAAGATGTCATCCAGATATGCCACACAGAAGATATCAAGGTATTCGCTCAAAATCTCGTTCATCCATCGTTGGAACGACGCCGGTGCATTGGTCAACCCGAAAGGCATGACGCAGTACTCGTATAGTCCGTACCGGGTTCGGAAGGCTGTTTTCCATTCGTCTCCTGCTGCGATTCGGAGGTTGTAGTAGGCGTCTCGGATATCTAGTTTGGTGTAGATGGTGGCATTGGATAGTTGATCCAGGAACTCTCCGATTAATGGCAATGGTGTCCGGTCTTTGATTGTGATCTCATTCAGTTGTCGATAATCCACACATAGGCGTAGTCCCCCGTCCTTCTTCTTGACAAAGTGTATTGGCGCCCCAGCCGGGGAGGTGGATGCCCGGATCCATCCCCGTTTCTCATTGACTTCTAGGTATTCCTTGAGAGCCTTCATTTTTTCTTCGTTCAGGGGTCGCAGGGGCTCGTACGGGGGCGTCTTTCCTTCCTCCAGTGGAATGTGGTGGTCGTGAGCGCGGTGGGGCGGAGGTGCCGTAGGTTCTTTTTCGGTGAATACTTCGAGGAACTCGTGATATTCCGGCGGAATTGGGTTTTTGCTGGTCTTGGAGGTTTCCTTGATTTTGCTGATGACGGTCTGGCATACTTCCTATGGGTCCGTTTCGCCAATCTCCCAATTTTCCGGTATTTTCCTGTAGTATTGCTCCGTGGCCTTTTCTTCCGGAACCGTGTTCGCTCTTGGTGTGCTAGGTAAGCATTTTTCGGCGCAGTGGTCCGAGTGGAATTTCACAGTATGATTCTTCCACCCTATCACCGGATCATGGAGCTTGAGCCATGGGAGTCCTAGGATGATTGGCGCATTTCCGATTGTGATGCAGTGTAGCCAGATATCTTCCTCGTGATGATTGATTGTGAGGTGGACTTGGGCATCGTGGGTTACTGGCCCGCCGGTGACCTCGCTCCCATCCACGGTCAGGACCCGTCTTGGTGTCGCTTTTTGCTGTATTGGGATTCCACTTGCTTCGGTGTAAGCCTTGTCGACAAAGTTCTCGGATGCCCTGCTGTCCACTAGGGCGGTGGTGTTGTGTTCGTTTCCATCGGTTCCTATGATTCGTACTTTGATCATGATCTTCTCTTCGCGGTCATACCTGGTTGTTCGTATTCTGTAGGGTTGGTCTGGTTCTGCAACGGGTTTCTCCCTCGGGTGGCTGTTGCCTAGGCCTATTCCCGAGGGCTGTCGTTTCCCGCCGGTTCGGGTTCTTTTCCTGCTTCATTGTTTATGGTGTCTTCTTCGTACGTGGCTTCTGCTGCCCGGTATGGCCTTCTCCATGGGGCTCGTGCTTTCTTGGGCTGGGGGCATTCCTTCGCAAAGTGCCCCTTTTTTCCGCAATTGTAGCATTCGTCTGTTTGTGGTCGTCGGGGGAACCGGGTCGGCGTTCTTGGTGCGAACTTGAACCGTTGGGTAGCATCTAGGTCCATTGGGTCCCCCGGGGCGCTGACGGGTTCTTTCGTGTGGACATGGAAGCGCGCTTCTGGACTAGCCACAGGGCGCCGACTAATGACTCCAAGGTTGCATAGGCGGCTGTCTGTTTTGATGGCCGCGGTGGCGTAGTCTACCAGGACGGTGGCTGGTACTTCGCTCATGACCAGGTGCCTTTTTACTTCTGGGTGTAATCCGTCTCGAAATCGCGCGATGCATACGTTGTCCGCGTACGGGAGATCTGCTTTGATTCGTTGGAATTCCGCCCAGTAGGTTGCTCCCGTCCGGTTTCGCTGCTGGATTTTCTGGAATTTTTCGAAGGCTATTTCCTCGGCATCTACCTGGCCGAAGGCGCTCCTCATGTTAGTTTTCAGTTCTTCCCATGTTAGGTTGATTCCTCCCTGCTGGTTCAGGAAGGTTTCCACCCAGTTCCATGCCACCCCCCGGAGTAGGGAGGATGCGTATCCCGTTTTTTTCTCATTGTCGTCGAATCGATTTCCCTCTGTTCTAAACTTCAGCTCGCACTGGGCCAGGAACGTTTTGAATTTTGCTTTTTCTCCTTCGAACGGTTCGGGGTCCCGGAGCTTTGGGTAACTGGTCTGCGGCGGTCTGTTGCTTGCCGCTAGGAGGGCCTGCAACATTTCCATTGTCAACAGGTGGGGTCCTTCCGTCATTCTTCTGGTCTGTTCTGGTGACTCGGGGGTCTGTGGCCTGGATCTTTGCTCTGGGGTTACTGGACTCGGTGCTCGCTGGTCGTCAGGGACGTCCCTAAATTCACTCAGGTTGAGGGGGTCCGGGGACTCCACTGTGTCTTTCTTGTTGCTACGTCAGGTGTCGATAGGGAGACGCAATCTAGTGTCAAGATCCTGCCTTGACTACTCCGTGCTGCTCGACAGGTAACGTAGGCTCGGTTCTTCGGGGCAAGATCGTGATCACACTTCCGGCGTACTCACGCCCCACTCGTAGTCACACTTCCGGCGTACTCACCCACCGCTCGTAGTCACACTTTCGGCGTACTCAGACGCCGCTCGTAGTCACACTTCCGGCGTACTCACGCGCCGCTCGTAGTCACACTTCCGGCATACTCACGTGCCGCTCGTAGTCACACTTTCGGCGTACTCACGCACCGCTCGTCGTCTTGCGGTATCCGTCACGCCCGGCGTGGTCTCGTCGCGGTCCTCTTACATGCCTTGCGTGGGCTCGTTGTTCTCGCGGTATCCGTCACGCCTGGCGTAGTCTCGTCACGATCTTCTCACACGCCTTTGCGTGGGCTTGTTGTTCTTATCGGGGTGGTGGTCGCAGTGCCGGTTCACGGGTAGAGAGAGGTAGGTCTGTGGAGAGAGATAATATGCGACTTCGATCTATTGCGCTTATCACTACAGGATTTATGCGCTCCTCCTCGCCGTACCACCCCTGTGGGGCTCCCATCTTTCCAAGAATCGCCCGCCTCCTCCTGCTAGCCTACGAACAGTCCCTCTGGGATCGGACCACCCTCTCAGTACCCATCTAGCTATGGCGCGAAGCACAAAGTATACAGGCCCAGGCTCGCCTTCTAGTCATCTCAAAAGGAAAAACAAAAGAAAAAGGGGTGTGTGGCAGTGCAAGCCGAGGCGCACGACCGCCGGGAGGTGTGGTGTTGGTGGGAGTTCACGCCGAGGCGTGCGACCGCCGGGAAGGTGTGGTGACAGCGCAAGCCGAAGCCCGCGACCGCTGGGAGGTGTGGTGCCGGTGGGAGTGCACGCGGAGGCGTGCGACCGCCGGGAAGGTGGGGTGACAGCGCAAGCCGAAGCCTGCAACCGCCGGGAGGTGTGGTGTGGCAGGAGCGCAAGCCTCAGCCTGCTACCGCCGGGAGGTGTAGTGGTGCCGGTGGGAGAACGCGCCGAGGCGTGCGACCACTGGGATGGTGTGGTGACAGCGCAAGCCGAAGCCCGCGACCGCCGAGTGGTGGTAGGGGCAAGCCGAAGCCCGTGACCGCCGGGAGGTGTGGTGCCGGTGGGAGTTCACGCCGAGGCGCGCAACCACCGGGAAGGTGTGGTGACAGTGCACGCCGAGGCGCGCGACCACCGGGATGGTGTGGTGACAGCGCAAGCTGAAGCCCGCGACCGCCGCGTGGTGGTGATTGGTGGCTGGGCAGACAGGACCGGGGTCATGCTGTAGCCGAGGTGTGAGTTGGCGTGGGCGGGCTGACCTTTCAGGGTCAGAGCCATGCCCACGGACTTTGGTGTAGGCGTCCGTTCGCGTTGACGCAAAGACGCGAACGGAGAAGAATGAAGGTTTCTGTCGCGCGAGCATGACAGGGAAAGAAAGAGTTGAATCTGTCATGATGGCGCGGTAGAGGAAGTGTTGTAGACGCCCTCGGCCACCAGAGGTAGACTCTGATGGCCCTGGGGAGAAGTTGTTGTTGCTGCGCGGAAGGTTGGGGGGTGTTGTGAGGATAATAGATTGCGTGGAGAAGAATCTCCAGACTAGCTACTGCGCCCTTCCTTTATACCTTTCCTTTCCTCTGTGGAATCACAGCTTGCCCGCAAGACTGACACAGTTCCTCCCTAGCTCATCATGACTCAATCGCTGCGCCCAAGGAAAACACATGATCGTACTTGGCCGCCACGCGGCCAACACTCTACTCGCGGCACCAGGAGAAAGGACGCGCAAGCAGTAACAGTAAAGGAAAGGAAGACTGACATACAACTTAATCAAGGGAAAACAATACTCGTAACGAATATGGGAGAAGGATGCGCAAGCTCAATCAATGGGAGACAACAAACGTAGCGGATAGGAGAAAGGACGCGCAAGTAACATAACGGAGATGAAGGAGAGAGGTCTAGACCGGCCAGCGGTCGGGGATATCGCTACCGGAGCGATATGGTGGAGATCGGTCGAGGCGCCTAAGCGCGGAGGATGACCACGGCTGCGGCAGCGGAAACGAGGATGAGCCACAGGGCGACAAGGGTGAGTGGTACCGGCGCCGGTGCCAAGGAGCCTGTCGCGCCAGGTTCATGACACCATGCTAGCGGCCATGCTAGCCACTCTAGGCGTGGCGTCCACGACGCCCGGAATCCTGCTCCTACAACCACTTCCCTCTCAATAAAACAAGCGCCGCCCCTAAACAAAAAAAAACAAAAAAATCAACAACAAAAACAAAAAAAAAACAACGACAAACCCAGCTTATAACAATAACCCCGAACGTAACAAAGTGCACTCCAACGCAAACGAAAACAGCAAAATATACCTGGCCCAGCACACATCGCCTACACCTCCTGTCACTCCTGTTCCATCCACCGGTAGACTCGTAGGCCATTCGCAGTGTGGTATTTACCCAGCAGCTCGTTGCTGCTGCCTCTTAGGTTAGCCAGCGGTTCCCACGTAGGGTCAGTGTAGCCGACCCATTTGACCAGATATTCCAGATCTCGAACCATGGTACCTCTGTGCTCGCAGATCGACTCAACCTCGTACTCGACGGTAGCGGTGGAGCGTAGTGGTGGTGGGGGTGGGTGTTCACGGGTTTTGTCAACCTTCGACAGTTTGAGGCGTGCAACGTTGAAGACCGGGTGTAAGCGCCAGTGCACTGGGATGTCGAGAACAAACGCATTCTCACCGGCAGACTTCAGGATCGTAAATGGACCGGCGTATGGATGTTGAAACTTTCGCGAGTTGACATGGTCGTTGGGAGTGGAATTGACGTTGGCGTAGCCAACTGGCAGCAAACAGGTGTCCAGGAATACCGAATCGCCTACTCGAAACGGGTGCGGCTGGCGATGGTGGTTCGCTTCCAACACCATTGTCAGCTGGATTTCTTCCATTCACTCTCGAAGCATTCGTAGGATCTTGATGAGGCATTCTGCGTATTCCGTTTCCGGTCTCGATATCGGCGTCCGTGGTCCTGGTGCTAACAGATCTAGTGGAAGTCTCGGAATGTATCCAATATCTGCTTCGAACGGCGACATGCCTATAGCCTTATGCTTTGCCGCATTGTAGGTAAACTCCGCCAGCAGTAACAAACGGCTCCACTGCTCGTGGGATTTGAGTTGTGCTATATATACCTTCAAAAACGTTTCCAGAGTGGCATTCACCTTTTCCGCCTGGCCATCCGATTGCAGATGGTATGCCGTAGATATCCGAAGCCTGATTCCGAGTTGTGAACACAACGATTGCCAGAAGCCGGAGGTAAACTGGGTATCCCGGTCGGACACAATCGATACAGGCAGCCCCCGCGACCGTACATAACCGTCGATGAACGCTGTTGCAAACTTCTCTGCGGTGAGATCGGCTTCTTTCACAGGAATCCACCGTGCTCGCTTTGTTAGGGGATCGATAATTGTTGCTACTGCATCGTGGCCAGCTTCCGATGTTGGCAACTTGCTGACAAAATCGATATTTACTCGTTCGGCCCGTTCGAGTGGAATCGGTAGCGGCTGTAGAAGTCCATACGGCCTGGCATTCTTGTGTTTGATTCGGTGGCATATGTCACATCCGGCAATCCATTCTGCGATTGAATCTGTCAACTTTGGCCAGTAGTACCATGAACCGACCACTGCTGCTGTTTTTGCGATACCGCTATGTCCGCCGCCCAGAATAGCATCGTGTGCTTCCTGAACCACGTCTGCTCTCATGGACTTCGGAATACACAGCTTTCCGCCTGACGGCTTATGGAACAGTAGGCCTTCTTCGAGTGTGTACGACTTTGCTCGTTCCTGAATACGACGAGTTTGTTTCGAGCCTGTCTTTTTGTTCTCCTTTTCGTCGGTATTGCTCAGATATTGTAGAACGGGGCCAAAAATCGCGTCTTCTGTGTAGCCATTTCGCACATCGTTTAGCCACTCGGTTGAGGCTGATACACACATCTCGACGATGTTGAGGTGCTGCGGATCGGCTTTTGGCTGCTCGACTTCTGACTGCCCTCCCTGAGTGTAGGCAATCCGGCTGAGCGCGTCTGCCACCATGTTCGCCGCTCCAGGAAAGTACTTTACCTCCTAATCGTGCTGTTGGAGCCTGTCAAGGTGACACCACTGACGGCTTGTCAGCTTATTCTGCACCAGAATATGTTGCAACGACACGTGATCCATATAAATGGTAGTACGTTTTCGACCGTGGACATAGCAGGCCCAATGTTCCAAGTTTGCGCTGATCACAAGAAGTTCACGGTCATATGCTGGATATCTCAACTCAACTGCGTGAAGCTTCCTTGAGAAATATCCCAGTGGCCGCTCTACCAATCTTCCTTCAAACAGCTGTTTTTGAGCCAAAACACCTCCAATAGCCGTGTCCGAGGCATCGGTTCGTAGGATGAAATCGCCTTCCGGATCCAGTGTTGCCAGGACCGGTGCAGATATCAGTGCCTGCTTGAGGTCTCCGAACTGCTCCCCGTGTCGACTGGTCCATATGTAGTCATTCCTGGGCTTTGCGGCGAGGTCATATAGCAAATGGGCCCGGTGAGCGAATTTCGGAACAAATTTCCTATAGTAACCCACTAAACCGAGGAAACTGCGAAGTTCCGTAGGCATCCTGCGCGTTGGCCAATCCAGTACTGCTCTGACCTTCTTCTCCTCGGTGTGAATACTGTGTTTATTCACTCTGAAACCGACGAACGATGTTTCCAGAGTACCAAACACACATTTGGCCTCACTCAGACGCAAATGTGTGTTCCGTAATGCTTGCAGCACACCTTCCACATGTGCCTTATGTTCTGCTAGCATTCCTGAAAAGATGAGCACGCCGTCGAGGTATACGATTGCGTTTCGGCAGTGTGGATGTAATATCTTGTGCATCATACACATGAAAGCGGCTGGTGTGTTTGCAAGTCCAAATGGAATAACCTTATACTCGTAGAATCCGTCCGGCGCTATGAATGCGGTCTTGTGGCAGTCGTCTGAATGCACCCATACCTGGTGGTATCCGCTAGCCAAGTCCAGTTTGGTGAAAACCCGTGCTCCGTGAAGCTTATCCAGCAAATCCTCAATGTACGGCAAAGGGTACCGGTCTTTAGCTGTTATTGCGTTCAATCCACGGTAATCGACACACATTCGGAGTGTGGCATCTGGCTTTTTCACAAAGATTATCGGTGCTGCATAACGTGAATGTGAGTCCGTCACCCACCTGTTTGCAAGCAACTTCTTAATCTGTACCTCGAATTCCTTCCTCTCGGACTGTGTCATTCGGTATGGCTGGCGGTGTGGAATTTTTGCTGTCGGATCGGTATGGATACGGAAATCATGTTCTCCTGGGGGTGGAACGCCACGCGGTAGCTGAAAGAGATCATCAAAGTCCCGACGGATTTGGACTCTCCACTTCCCCAGATCCGCCAAAACGGATTCATCCTCACCGAATTCCTTGCCCACCCATCGTTCACGGATGTCGATCACAAATATCCTGTCGCCACTGGATTTTGTCATTGCCCGTCGTGTTTCATTTGCGGAAATCATCTTGATGAATGCCGCTTGAGCTACCACTTCGCAGTGGTTGTGAACTTCGCGGTAGTGGCCCTGGTGAGGTCGAAGTCCTTTTAAGGAAAGCCTGGGAACGAATGCCAGTCGTCCATCCGTTAGCAATGACCAATCAGCATCCAACAGGTGTAAAACGTTGTCTGAATCCACCAGATGGCGTGTCTTCGAGTGCCAATTTTTTCCAATAATAATGTCGTAGGCGTCCTTAAGATCAAACACAGTGTACCAACCGGTAACATCTGCGTAATTCCCAGTAATGCCGCGTATCCGTCCATTAAGCCAAACTTGGTACCTATCTTCGGGGGGATGTTTGGTTCCGGCTGTGATAATTGACATGCGTCCAGCATGTCGAAAGGGTAAACCAAGCTGTTTTGCGAATGCGGTATCGATATAACAGTGTGACGCACTAGGGTCCATTAGGGTGTAGGCTGAGCGAGTTTTGGAATGAGAGGTTTGGACTTTAGCGTAAAAACGTAACAAATCACTTTTATCAATAATGTCTTTCCGTATAACATTAAGGTTTGTTAAATAAAGTCTTGCTCCCTCCCGTTCCCTAGTTGGAGGATGCTCTGTCACTTCTCTCTTGTCTGGCCAACCTCCTTTGATGTATGCACCAGACTTTGCCTCCGGATTG
>Ga0307508_10004570_pt1 | contig 13479 bp, 16 predicted proteins | sample 9_EM_MG_FD_203089 | JGI IMG/M metagenome (GOLD analysis project Ga0307508, IMG submission 203089) | Populus trichocarpa ectomycorrhiza microbial communities from riparian zone in the Pacific Northwest, United States - 9_EM | ecosystem: Host-associated > Plants > Roots > Unclassified | place... | reverse complement strand
CGAATCTAACCAGGATAGATGGGAAATTAATTTATCCAGGTTAACGATCGTCTGGGACCTCGTCAGAATGGGGGGTACACTCAGCGTGCCGTACGTTCGACCAGTATCGACACTTTCCAATTCACTCGTCCTGACCATTCAAAATCTTACCAGGTTGCCAATTGCTCTTCTCCAACTGCCAGTTGTGTTTGGAAACGCCATGTTACGGACTATGGTGATTCTAGCATTTCTGCTTGCCACCTCCAGCCTAGTTTCAGCTTCTTTCTTCGTCGCCTCGAAGGAACACCTCCGGACTTCTGCCGTGAAGCGAGAAAGATGGATCGATGCGTCGATATGCCTTAAACTGTTCCCCTCTATCGACTTTTGGTTATGCATATCGTGGCCCGTTACATCCTTTGTGTGGTGAGTGCTCCTTTGTTATTATGCCATGGCAAACGTCGAAATATCCACTTACTCCTCCACTCATGTAGGTCGATCTTGTTATCCCTTCTTACCGTTATCTCACTTGCCACGATGGGTAAACCTGATCCTGCATCTGTTGACGCCAAAAATGATGTTCCACCCACCCTGATCACCTTCCTGGTGGTGACTGTCATATTTGTAATATCTTACCGCGTTTTCAGATTCCTCTGGAGAAAGAATTGATAAATTGTACATACACGGAGACGCTTTTCCTCGAATTCGATGCATTCAACTTGTCTAGCAGTAAGCCAAAATATGTAGATACCACTGTACTATACGTTTTGACATGGGGATCCATGAATTATTCTCTAAACTTTGTGTTTTGGATCTTCTGGATTATCCAGACGGCGAACAAATTTGTTGGGGCTTTGCGTCAGGTCCTATGTTATAGTAACGATTTACTTTCGGACATGAATGCATGATGTCCCATGGAGAATCGCATAACTGAATGGGGACGCGTATCAGCCTGGAGTTCAGCTTGACTGTATGTGATGAGTCAATTTAGTGGAGAAAGCCGATGACACGGCGGACATTCAACTGTCAAGTCGGGCCGCCACATGGTATGTCAAGTGACTTGTCAAGTAATGGTCAATTTGTGACATTTTTGTGACATTCCGCATTAAATCTAGTTTTTCGTTGTCTACTGTCAGCGTCACAGAGCATCGCAAGCTAGCAGTTGTAGAATCTCTGCCTAGTGTTGTTCCCATAGCGGTGCAGCAAATTCTGGCCCTTCAAATGGCAACTCTGCCTTGCAAACCCAATCAAACTCAATAGACAATTATCAGCAACAGAAATCACCACCACATGTGCTAAAAATGCACAATGAGTGGGAGGAGCATTTATAGCAGTAGTTTTCAGCTACCAGTGCACAGTCAGATCTTTAGCAGTGCATCGCAGCGGCTGAGAGGGAGAAAGAACACTAGTTGATGTGATCATGCGTGACCGGCACCACTTGACAGCTTACTTGCCGATAACATGCGGATCACTTGACATACCAAGTGGCGACCCGACTTGACAGTTGAATGTCCGCCGTGCATGACATCGAGTTGAAACGGAAGAGGCGGACCGCTGGTCCATGGCCGCCTCCTACCTTTAAATCCGATGGGCGAGAACGAACAGGAAGCTGAAGGTGACAATAACACGATTAACACAAAAATTACACGGCTGGATGGTAGTACGATGTCGCCTTGCTAATCGATACGTTCCCCCCGGCGCCCAAATCCATCAGAACAGGTCAAGAAGAACAAAACCTCGCCTGCAGGAGACGTAGCTGAACTTGAGAGGCGGTCCAAAAAAGGTCGGTTGTGACGCTTAATACAGTGTCGCTGCTGCTACTAATACCACAACATTGCGATGGTAGGCGGCCTGCATTGACAAATAAAACTGAAGGCACAATGGAGCTTGACACAGACACTGGTGTTCGTAGTGACACCGTCAGGGCCATTATTACAAAGCCTCAACTGTGTAAGCACATCCACCTACTCCAGTCGTGATAGGAACGATAGCTCCACTTGATGGCAGATGTATTGGCCAGAATGGGAAGAGGTCTCGGAGACGGGGGTGCTACTAGTACCGCTGCGTTGCCTGCTTCTGCATCTGCGACGATTCTGCGTCCCAATACCCAACTCTAGAAGAGATCTTTGGTTCCTTGCAGACGGCGACAGCGAAGAGATCGACGTGAGCGCCTAAATGAACGAGCAGATGAGATAGATGAACGGATGGTCGTGTTTGGATTGAGGACCATCGAGGACGTGAACGGCAGCACATGGGTTGGTTTTTGGGGCAGTGCCGTGGCTGTGATTACTCTTATCTTTTGCAGGACCGAAGCTACTTCGAGCGTCGGCTATGGTCTGCAAGCGCAAGGAATTTGTGTTCAGTTCGTAGTTGTCCTTTACTTATTCGCTCCATTCTTCCTTTCTGACAACCTTGCACAAATTGCACAATGTCAATCTTGGTAGACTCTTGAACGGCAAGGCAATTGACTAGAGACACAATTTAAGAGTTCTCCATTCGACGCCTGGATTCTTCAAGGCACGTCAATACATCGGCGCCCGCTTAGTCGACGGCAGTGACACAGCTATGCCTCGCATATTAAACCTTAAGCGGAAAGCATTTATATAGAGGTCACAGATCATCTGTGAGACCGAGGCTCTACCCCCCAACGAATATGTCGGCTGCTCCTGATGCTATCGACTCGTGCTTAAAGCTGGTTCCAATCCCTTATCTCTCTCTCGCCTTCAATGCCGCCCGAACGATTTGGGGTGCAGTCAATGGCATGCAGCAAAACAAGACGCAATTCGTTGTATTGGCGGAAACTGTTGCAACCCTGCTCGTTACCCTGGACAAGCAATACCGGGGAACCAAGGAATTGGATGGAAATACTAAACAGAGACTCGATGAGATGCTCCAGTGCGTTTTAACAGCGAGACTTTATCTAGTTCAAAGCAAAAACTAACCCGGAGAAAGACTCCTTAGATCAATCGAAGATTATGTGCAAAAGGAAAAATCGGCTGGATTGTTCAAGGTCCTGATTAATAGGGACCAGAGAAGGATTATCATCAGCGATTACCTCAAACGCATCAACGCCATCGCAAATCTTTTCCAGGTCGGTGGATCGCGCATCGATGGTGTCCTTTACTCATCGTTGCCGTTTTAGATTAGTGCTTTGATCGACATTATACATTGGCAAACGAAGATCGAACAAGCTCGAAAGGAGGATAAAGAAGCCATTCACAATGTTCTCGATCAGCTTCTGAAGAATCAACAGCAAATCATGGGTACTCTGGTTCAAGATCAACTTAATATAGGCGTTGTGATGGTCACTCTTCAGCGACTCCTCGAGAAGAGGGAGGGCGACCACAAAGAGCTCGAATTCTTCCAAGTTAGCGTTCAAAATCTGCAAAGGATGAGCGGGAAGCATGTTGAAATACAGCCCTGGACGGTCACAGCATTAGAGGTGGAGTTCGGAGAATGCATTGGTGCCGGTGGATTGTATGTCATATATCCGTCGTTACACGATTAGCTTCGCATTGAGATGTTCAAAGCGGGCAGGTTTATCGTGGCCGTTGGAACAAGACCGAAGTCGCACTAAAGGTTATGCTAAACGCGGAAAATACGCCTCCAAATCCTGAGGTAAGCCTCCAACGTATTGATTTTATCCCGACTCAGCTAATTCCATATTACCAAGGTAATTAAAAATGAAGTCAAGGTGGGCTGGCTCTCCTATGATTTGTAGTATCCTAATCGACGATTCCCATTATATAGTTGTGGTCAAACTTAAGGCACCCTCACATCCTTCGTTAGTGACATCCTTCCATCGTTCCTCTGCTCCGCCTCAGCTTGCAATTCTTCAGAGTTTCTCGGTGCCAACATCTTGGATTCCAGACCATTTATTGTTATGCCGTTCATCAAGAAAGGGAACGTGCAAGAATACATTCTACGGAATCCCGAGTGCAATCGCCTTGAGCTGGTAAGCAGATTTCCGCTGGATCAGGCCCCAGGTATTGTCCATTGGACCCTTGATCTTACGTCATCGGCGCAGACTTATCATATTTCACTTGGGCTTACGCATCTACACGCTCACAATGTCATACATGGTGATTTGAAGGCTCTCAATGTTCTTATCGATGATGGTCCCAAGGCTCTCCTCGCCGACTTCGGATTATCTAAGATCAAGGCTAATTCGAATAGTAAGCTCACCAAGACAGGTGATATACTACAAGGCAGCCTGTGTTGGATGGCACCTGAGATCTTCCAAGGAAAGAGGATGAAGACACCATGTGATATCTATGCGCTTGCGATGACCATATTCGAGGTTGTTCTCTTTCCGCCGCCATCGATTCTAATTACTCACAAATGTACTATCAGATCTTTACTGGAGAGATGCCATGGGCAGATGGACAACTCTTCGTGGTTAAAGATCTTGTATTGAAGGGTACACGTCCCGAGCGCCCAGAAAAGTACGAAGCGCCGCACTTAACGGATGAAATATGGAAATTGATAGAACACTGTTGGAACGATGACCCAGTACAAAGACCTTTCGCTTCCAATGTTGCCGAGACATTGGAAACACTGTGCAGCAATGCGAAATCATTGCCCGGAGCGAGTAACACCACATCGCCTACTTCAGAAACTGCGCCTTCCCAGCCGATGCCATCCTTTGCGTCAAGTATTACACGGACGCTGGCAGCAGGACAGCAGCACACTATTTCTGGGAAGTTACCTCATGTTATTCCACCAGCTCCCATGGAAAAGCGAAAGTCAATGCCTCCGGCTCCCGTAAATCAATCCCCAGTGACCTCATACCCTCAATCAGCTTTTGGGGCACTTTTCACATCGCCAGGTCAAGCGTACAATAGCTGCATACACCTTCCGCTACCGTCACGTGTCAGCTGTGTAGCTCAATCTCTCCACAGTTTATCTCTAGCCGTAGGGCACTCAACCGGCGATTTAACCATTTGGGACATTGAGAAGAAATTGGTTTTACGAACCTATACAGAAAGATCCCCGGTTACCTGTGTTGCATTTCAGCCAAACGCCAACTCGGACGGCTTCGAAAAGGTCGTTATAGGGACCAGATCTGGAACCGTCATGGTGCGAGAGCCTCACTTTGACACCCTCCAGCTCGCTTTACGCATGAAGAACCCAATTGCCTGTGTGTGCTTGACGCAAAACGGAGACATTCAGGCAATTGACAATAAAGCATTTGTCGGGAGCAAATCTGGTGGGCTTCGTCGACAGGTTCTTGGAAACGCACTTCCGGCGCAACACTCATGGACTCAATACTTATTTTCTCCTGAAGGAAATAAGGCCTGGGTTGGGTTTCCAGATGGAGGCATAGTTTCTGTGAATCTCCGTACTGGACAACGCGGGATAACTCTCATGGCTGCAAAAGTTTCGTCCGGGAGAGTTCCTCACAGCAGTCTTTCTCAAATTTCCCCATCTCGTTGCGTCAACATAAGCTTGTCCCCAAACGGAGACAAGCTTGCAGCGTGCTATGCCTCTGGTGAGATTCGCATCTGGGATGTCAACACAGGTGCAAATCGAGTACTACGCCTCCAGACTTTTGCTTCCAGAACAAACTGGAACCCCTTGTACTCACCCCTCTGTTTTTCACGTAGAGGGCCCTACATTATATATCCATCACTAGAGGAGGAGAAGACGCTGGTAGTTCAGAATGTGGAATCTGGCGAGCTTTTATATGCGATTCCTCTGTCCGGTTGTCTCGATGGGTCAATCTCTTATATTGCAATCAGCCCGGACGATAAATATATCACCGTGATGATCGAAGATTCCTTGATTTCAATATTTTCTCAGATGGGCTGAGGAGTGTACTTAGTACTGGTGTGTTCATTGCTCATATATTATGATATATCGAATCTTAATTGTTGACTTCTTAGGCGGGGTGTCCACTGCAAGATTGTGGATTTGCAAGACGATATGGTCTATTACGTTTTCTGGAATTGCAACAAATCACATTTCTATCGACACTTCGAGTTTATCTAAATAATCTCGAGGTATACGTAATGCTGTCTAAAGTCCTTACTCTAAATAAATAAGTACAATATAACAGGGGGTTTTGCCAGACTAAATTCCCAAGAATACTATAATATCGGAATGCTGGGGCCCTGTTCGTCACATTCTACTTATTTCTGATCGAAATCGGGATGTCTGGGCTTCCCTCTTCGACCGCTCTCAGTACGTTGATAGAGCTTGTAAGAGAGGAACAGCAGCAGAAAGAACCCTGAAAGTCCTATTCCAAGTCCTACTCCAAGTCCAATCTTGAGCTCCGAATCGAGGTCATCTGTTCCAGTATCTGGCGATGATGTCGTAGCCTGTGGCGGTCCAGAGGTCGAAGACGAAGACGAAGTGCTACTTGTAGCGGCCGCAGTAACAATAATACTACGTGTATTGGCCACAGGAGTGCGAGTACTGGTGCTTGAAGCTGCAGAAGACCTGAACGACACGGGCTTAGGGGTAGGGTTCGCAGGGCCAGTAGGAGTGAGACCTGGTAAAAGGAGTTCAGTGAAAGAACCGCATAGAGTAATAAACAAGTCAACTAACCGGGAGAACATTGGGCTTCGCTCAGCGCCTGAGCCGCGGCTTGGTCAGCGGGAGTACAGTATGATATCAAGCAAAGACTGGCATCAGCTTGGAACTGTCCATTTGTACAGAGACAGGTTAGATCTGTAACTCTGTGGGACATCAGGGATTTGCTGGGACCTTAGATATAAAGCGAATGCCCACCCTGTACAGCCGTTCTGACTTGCAGCCAGGGTAACGCACTGAAGTATGCACGGTGAGATGGAAGGTGTCGGTGTCGGTGAAGCAGTAGCCATTGACAGCAACAGCGAGGGTGGTGGTAATGAGAAGAGCCTTGGGGTTGGAGAACACGAGGAACCCCTTTACAGTCGTTTGCGTCAACGCAATGCCTGATTTTAGAAAGTGAAATGCAAAACCGCGCACATACATACCACCGAGTTTCACCATTGAGGCTGAAAATAAATCGTTTCAGAGTAATTTCATGCCATTATGGTGATTGGATGGCTGGGAAGTCTAGCAAACATGGCCATGTAGTCCCACCACCTGCAAAAGTTGAACGTTGAACGCCTAACCGACGCATGACTGTATGTGGGATCAGATGCAGTGTTGGTGATGGTGAGAGGTTGAAGAGCCGGACGGAGGGCGACTGGTCGAGGTGGTCGAGGTGAGTGGGCGAGCATGGATGATTAGGCAAACAACAAAGCAGGAGGAGGTAGTTGGAGTTGGTTGGTATGATCGATGGAATAATTTGAGGGATTCGTCCTTCTCCTCTCTGTGACACTCTTTTAGCTTTCCGAGTCCAATCACCACCATCTATACCCTCGACCTCCTCAAAGCCCTCCCAAACCTCCAAACACGTGCGATGGTAAGCCCGATATCCGAGACGTATCGTCCATCTTCATCATCACCAGACCCAGACTCAGTTACCGACAACAGCTACGATGCTTCGAGAAATGCAAAATCGCAAGCCCGATATCCAATATATGCTTCGTATCTTCACCAGGCAGGGGGCCTTCTCGCCCTTCCTCCTCCCTCAACAAAACGCTACTCAAGACATCCTTAAACACCCTCCTGGTGAAGATGGCTGGATCGAGGCTCATATACCTTCCTTTGACGACCGCCTCAGGAGGGCGTAAAGCCGAGAGGACATCATGGTCGGTGTCACCCCTCTTGGCAGCCTTCAAATTGCCCTTCAATGAGACGTCAAGCTTCACGGCAAGCCTTGTGGCCTGCAAGACGATCGATGATGTTGGGTAGGCATCCGCAGAGCATTCGGAGACGTGTGGATAGACGGATGGGGGTGGGTCAGCCGATTTGATTGAGGGAGACGAAAGGCGTTTATGATGAGGGTGGTAATGGGAATTTTGTTTGGGAGTTTCATTCGTTGGGAAACTCATGATCTAATGTCACATGACAAGAGCCTCGACCTCCCCAACCTCCCAAGCCTCCTAACATGCGCGATGGCGAGCCCGATATCAGGAACGTATCGTCCGTCTTCACCATCAGGATATCCAGGATTAGGCTCAAGCTCAATCATCGACAAGAACTTCTTTAAGTTCTTACAAAGGTTTGCGAAATCGTAAGCCCGATATCTGAAATTCTGAATTGTGTCTCATAATTCATTTCATCAAGTGGCGGCAGGGGGTATTCTCGTCCATCGTCCTCTTGCTCGTCCAACAAGACACCACTCAACCCTCCTGGCGAAGATCGCCAAATCGAGCTCCCATTGAAGTACCTGCGCAAACCGCCCCAGGAAGGTTGGCCTAGAGCCGAGCGGACAGCATTCACAGCCTTCCACCCCTTCTGGCCCTGCTGCCCCTTCCCGAAAAGCAACAAAACCTTCAACCGAGGCGTCGAAGGGCCGTCAAGGCTTGCTGCCTGTATGGTTATCGATAGCGTTTGAAAGTTGGGTAGGCATCCGTAGAGAGTGAGTCGGAGGTGTATGAATAGACGGATGTGGGGTCGGCCAATTCATCTGAGGGAGACGAAGAAGGCATTTATAGTCGGGGTTGGGATGCAAATTTTTTATTCATTAAGCGTCGTCGTCGTCAGCCCAGTACCCATAGCATACTTTTCCACTTGCACAGGGGGGAGGAATTGTCGAGGGGTAAACCCGACGTATGAGCTCGAGGAAGAATATGCAGGGATTGCGGTATTCTTTGCGAAGGAGACTGAGTACGGTCGTGGGATGGGAGCTTATGAGCAGAAATGCGCGGATGAGGTCGTACGTGGACATCCGAAGGTCTTTAGCGGCCGTGTTGGTGTGAAGCTGAAGTCGCTGAGCCTGAGGGCAATGGCTTAAGGAACTCCCTCACCTCGCCCTTCCTGCAGAAGGCCATTAAGAACATTGTCATCCAAGGAGGGTCAGCATAACCGCCGCTGCCCAAGGCGCCACGAGGGAACCAAAGCACCTCCTTGTGTCCAGAGCGCCATGCTCGGCATACACACGGAAAGGAGCTCTGAGGATGGCTTCGTCTGGTTCTTGGAGACGGTCGTGAATCTTCCTGTGCCTAAACCTTCAGAAGCAGAAGCGAGGATGAGCCTGACACAGGTGGATCTCTCGGTGATCCGTTTTCATCTCGGCTCGACGCCCTGCAAGCGGCCGGAAAGATCAATTGAGGTCGTGGGTCGTGGCATTTGGGGTGGAGAATGCGCCGACAATTGGCTTTAGTGCGAGTAACAGAGAGAGGTGCTGCGCTTGAGATATTTGGCACGACGTGCCGACGCTGTGGAGGAAGAGTCCGTTCGGGTCCTGGGAACATGGAGGCCATTTGTAACCGTGTATAGTTCGGGAGTATGGAGTTGGTGGGTGGGCTGCTGGGAGAGGACGAAGTAGAGAACGAGACGATTGTGGTGATGGACGAAATTGTCTCTGGAAACGCCTGTGACGGTAATCGTCGGAATAGTGTCTTAATCAGACCGCCTATATTGCGTGGGCACTCCTCCAATAACTAACGAGCCTACTTTCCGGACACTCTCGGTGAGCGGTCTGATTTCCATGACGCTCTCAAGACCGTTTGCATTCTCAACCAGAGCGTTGCTCCAACCGAAAGGAAATGAAGCAGTCGGAGATGCGAAACGGGAAGACAGAAGCTGAAAGTCATTGGTTCCAGCACAGGGGCATCGACTGGGTTCAAAGCGGATGTGACAGAGACAAGACAGGATGCATAGGGGCAGGATGCTGGTGGCCGTTTGAGTGGTTCCGCTAAGTCAAGTCCGAGTCAAAGCGAAGGTAGATAGAGGTGCTGTTTACGTTTCAGAATCATAGTGAACATAATTTTCCACGGCCGGTCCGCTTCGGTTGAAACATTTGTAATTATATTACCCATTACGGTGATTTTTTATTTTCGATACGAAGCCATAGTCCTGGAAATGAGCCGTCGTCACTCTCGTGATCTACTAGTAGGTATGGTTAAAGTTACGATTACAAAACGACTGGTTTGGTATGAATTTCCTCTCGCCCATTCTGTTTCTTCTCTCGTGCCATTTAAACCCGCCCGGAAGGACTCGGAGCATTGATGACCAGACTTGACGATAGAAACCAGCATTGGGGGGGATGCCAGTGGTTCACAATACCCATTGACATCACCGACATCCTATATAGCTTACAGTCTTACCACTCATGTGTCGGCTACCTTCGAATATCACACTTGCGGTAGGCTAGTCGGTTGGTGGAATGTATGCCAGCATCAACATGAAATCAATGTGGAAAGTGACTCGGAGCCAAACGCAGCAGCACCTCGACCACCACCACCACCACTACCGCGTGCATACGTCCACTTTGTAGACTGGCTCCGTGGATGGGTGAGTCTCGTCTTCCGCACTGGAGGTCGTTGGAGGAGTGGTGTTTTGGCGAAAGGGACTCTGGACTTGGAGGACAACACAAGAACTTGGCCTTGCTGAGGGAACCCAAATCCCGGGGATTGGGGAATGCGAAGGGTGAATTTTTGTCATTGCCCCTGGCGTGCCATTTTGCATTTAGTTTCAATGGAGAGGTCGTGGCCCGGGATTTAACCCAATTTCAATTCTGACCGTGTGCATTGGATACATCCTAGATTCCTATTACTGTAAGCAGCATACAGACTTCATATGTGAATGACCACCTCCAGAACTGTTGATAAAATCGATACGTCTACCTAGCATCACATGCCTGTTGAGCTACGATCGCAATAACGACATCTGCAATATACCCTTCGCATCAAGAGGTTTATCAAGAGCGGCACAGTCGCCATCATCTATATACCTCTTGTATACCTCATTACGAGATACTAGTAGAGATTCGTCTTGCTTTGAAATGCTGTATAAAGTTTTGCGACAAACGGTTCCCGTTGGAGAATGGTCATACGGTCTGGGTTGACACGATTCTTCCATTGAACCATCTTCGCTTTCGGTACCAGTGTTGTGCCGGTTAACAAACGGTTTTTACGGTTACATAAAAACCGTTTGTGATTGGTTACTAGTTACTCTCGACAATAACCACGGGGATTTCCGACCCGCCGGGCCGTGAGGAAAATGTCGTTGCAAACCGCTCGTAATCCAAGACGAGTTCTATAAATAGAACTCGTAACTCAATCCCAGAGCTTCTAAAGACAAATTATATAGTGCAGTTCACGGATCCCATATGTCAAAACATATATTATCTCCCTTTTTGTAAGGCAAGTCACATTTAAGAATAGAAAGGAAAGGTAAGAGTATGTACAAGCTATCAATTATTTCTCCAGAGGAATTTTAAAATGCGGTAGGATATTACACAGATGAGTGTTACCATCAGGAAGGTAACCAGGGTAGGCGCAACATCGTTGTTGGCACCAATGGATGAAGGATCGGGTTCACTGATCGTGGCAAGGGAGATAACTCCAAGACAGGATAACGAGACCGACCTGCATGGAGGAGTAAGTGAATATTTTGAAGTTTGCCATGGCACAATAGCTTGGACGAAGGGACACTCACCACACAAACGAGGTAACAGGCCACGATAAGCATAACCAGAAGTCGATGGAGGGGAACAATTTAGGGCATATTGATGCATTGATCCATCTTTCCCGCTTCGCGGCAGAAGTAAGCAGGTGTTCCTTCGAGGCGATGAAGAAAGAAGCTGAAATGAGGCTGGAGGCAGCAAGCAGAAATGCTAAAATCGCCATGGTCCGTAACATCGTGTTTCCAAATGCAACTGGAAGTTGGAGAAGAGCAATTGGTAACCTAACAATCCAAATGGTGAGATAGAAAGTATGATATAATCAATGCTGATCATACGTACGGCACACTGAGTGTACCCCCCATTCTCACGAGGTCCCAGACGAGCGTTATCCTGGCTACAGTAATTTCCCATCTATAATACTGATTAGATTCGGTGACTACTCGGAAGTGGTCGTTGGGATTTCCGACAGATCGAGGGACGTTGCTAATTCTAGTCGAAGAGTACCGCTTGAGGTACCATCCCTGAAAGGCGAAATAGCCGACGAAGGTGTATAGGAAATTGCGAGCCAAACTCGACAATAGGTTTTCGCTGATCAACTTCTTTAGATAATTTGATGGGTATTTAGATTGACTCACCGTTCCAGAATAGCAGCATAACACTCTTCGCGATGACGCGATGAGTCCTTAAAAATGTTGGAGTTTGTGACCGAGTTTTTTTTGTTGGCTTTCCCAGGTACGATGACACCACTCGCATTCGCCGCGGGCGAAGGATATGGTGGAGATGAACGGTTGGAACCGGAAGGTCTTTTTATACCTCTTTGAACGTGAAGAGCCTGAGAGCCCGGTAAACTCTCTGTCGCATTGTCATTGGCTGGCGGATTTGAACTAGCACGACAGGGCGACTCAGACGCTCACCTCCAGGTAGGGAGTTGACAAAATGGCCGCCATTGATAGTTACAGTGCCTACATTTGCGAAGATACTGAAGTTCCCCATGGCTGAAGAGTTTCCCGAGTTGGAACTGGAGGATGGCTTGAACCACGTACAATTGCTAATTGAGCGGTGAAGCCTGAGGCGATACCGTGGGATATATATATGTGTGATGATCGGATCCGGCGTGAGTATCATAAGGCCTGATCAGGTCCATATAAGGTAGGGCGCATGCACGATCCACCTACGTTACGTGGCTGATTTGGCAGAGCGATTTCGCACGGAAAAACATGAAGATTTGTTGTTGTAAAATGAATGGCGTGTAAGAAATAGTGATTCAGCCTCGTCGATACGATCTTGGGTGTTTCTGTGTAGCATACAATATATAAACATGGCCGGAACTTGTCAGGTACTTACCAACCTACTACTGTACTGATAGTAATACTTACGACCAACTCTTCAGGCCTTGTGACCCGTGATTTCTGTGAAGACATTGTGACAGTCACATCAATGTTTCCATCAAGACAAACTCAATTTCCAAAATCATTTAAATATGGGGTCTGCTCTATCACCAACCGTTAAGCCCTTCTTCAAATTAAAATGTCCGAGTCAAATACCCGCCCTAATTGTAGATTACCGTCATGTCGGAACACTCACTCTTTTCTGCGTTGTAATAACTGCGATTCCGTGTGGTATTGCGGTCTTCCACATGCTCGGATCGTGAGTAAAATTTCGGCTCAGAAATGTTGTGAACCCCCACCAACTGAACACCTTTAAGGACTCATCGCGCCATCGTGAGGAATGTTATGCTGCTATTCTGGATCGGTGAGTTAGTCTAATATTACCCCATCAAATACTCTGTTGCCTAAAGAAGCCGATCAAGTGAACACCTATCAACGAGTTTGACTCGCAATTTCCTATACACCCTTGTCGGCTTTTTCGCCTTTCAGAGATGGTACATCAAGCGGTACTCCTGGAAGGTGTCTACTACCGTTGGCGACCTTCCTCGATGGGAGGTCGGAAATCCCAACGACCACTTTCAAGTTGTCGCCGAATCTAACCAGGATAGATGGGAAATTAATTTATCCAGGCTAACGATCGTCTGGGACCTCGTCAGAATGGGGGGCACA
>Ga0307508_10004569_pt1 | contig 13480 bp, 12 predicted proteins | sample 9_EM_MG_FD_203089 | JGI IMG/M metagenome (GOLD analysis project Ga0307508, IMG submission 203089) | Populus trichocarpa ectomycorrhiza microbial communities from riparian zone in the Pacific Northwest, United States - 9_EM | ecosystem: Host-associated > Plants > Roots > Unclassified | place... | reverse complement strand
TATTTCCTTTTCCCTTTATTTTTTTTTTTTTCCTGGATAACTCTGGAGGCAGCTTTCCGTGCCGGCCCATATTAGTGAAATATTCCCGCCCCCATCATCTTCCATCCCATTGAGAGCTTTAGTGACCTTTACTTTAGAAGCTGCAGACAAGAGCAATCCTCTTGAACCATGAGTCTTGACTTCCTCTACTCCTCTTCTTTGTCCGCCATTGTCTTCTACTTCTTGAACTTTCGTTTTGTTTACTACTCTTAAAATATTCTTTCAAAGCCCTTCTTGCCCAATGCTACAGCTTACACATTAATTGTTAAATCATATTGGATACTCTTTGTGACATTAATTTGTGAGTTTGGAAACTCTTTTTTTTTTTCAACAAGCTCTTTCATTACCAATATGATCAATGCGGCTTCTGCTCATATCAACGATTCTCATTTGTGCTTTTATAGTTCTGTGGTTTGACTGTTACATGCGTTCTGTGATCATTTGAACAACAGCCAATAAAGAGAGATGATATTGAATGTTCATTACGTTCAAAGTATACAAAATAATTTTAATGCTTAGATAATTAAAAAAGATAAATTGAAACAGGTTATGTGTTTATCTTTATAATGGGATTGGACGGAGTAAAGTTTCAACTCTATGCCATAGAAAATGGGGATCGAGCTGGTATGGCGCTCCCGCTTAGGTTAACCGCACTCCAATTCTCTCTTCTTTCTCATAAACTGACCAATGTACCCTTCAAACTGCTTGCTGTTTCCTTTTCTTTGTCTTTGCAAAATGTAGGCATGCACTTAAAAAGGACAAAAAACAAAAGCTTCCGCAACACCTTTTCCTTCCCCTCATGATCTGATTTGACATCGTGTTTGTACTTGATTTTGCTATTTAGCAATGGTTCGGTGGTGGTAATATATTGAAGGGATGGGTGAGGATATTGAATGCATGAAAGCGGTATATATATGATAATATATATATATTATCTGTTGGGTTATGATAAGAAGTTGCTAGGAATCAAGAAATGAAGAGACTTGAGGATTTTCTGCGTGTAAAGAAAATGAAATAAAAGTTAGGGTTAGTTGGAGAAAATATAGGGTAATTTCGTTGATATATCAGAGATGGCTTTGTGATTTTTCATTCAATGATTTTTTTATTTGAGTATTTATATGGATGAGAAATGAGGAGACATGTTGATATTTTGTATTTTGAATTTGCATGTGTACAGGAATGTGAAATGTATTTTGATAAAGATGAGGTTGATTTGGTGATGATGACCACCTGCCGTTAGTTGTTTTTGTAATATATATATATATATATATATATATATATTTGTCTTTTTTTTTTCATGTATTTGATTTGATCATTGTTTATAATTTGAAGAAGTTTAATTTAAAGGAATTGTAAATATGGAATAAATTAAACATGGATCCAATTTTTTTCTTCTTTAACATGTAGATATCTAGAAATCATTGAACCCAAGTTTTAAAAATATATTAAAGGCTATAATTCACAATAATAAAATAGATGACTTTTCCATGAATTTAGACGTCCGCTATACCCTAATATTAAAAACAAAACCCAGAATTTGGTGGGTGGCAATTGGATTTTAACCCGTGCACCGACAGGAACTTTTTCAGAGCACGCAAGTCTACATGGAAGGAGTCATTTTCATATACTTCTATTCTATTTCCATAGACATCCTAATTTATGATTATACTAGCGACTGCGCGTGCAGCATGTTCAGAGAAGTTTGGCCCCACATCAGCACACCAGTATCCTCTGATGTATTCACTCACTCTCACAAATTATTCTTTTAGCTAGGTAGATCCTCATCATGTCTCGTATACTTCACATATATGAGAGTTCTTGTCCTCATCTCCCTCGCCATACACCAACTCGCATGACAAGCGGAAAGTTGGAATATTCTACTTTCTGTTTTGATAATTAGTTTATCGTACATTGCATCACTAACAGTAATGATATTGCTATATCTATCTCTAAGTTTGTGATTGGATCATCATTCATCCATGCATAAATTGTTTAACCAATTAATTTTGACAGATGAAACAAAAACTTCATTACATTCAGATATGCAGTCCCTTTTAGAAATGGATGCTTTATCTTCTTGAAATCCCACAAACAAATACTGTATACTTTTCTTGTTGCTATGCAGTTTGGAACAGAAAGGAAAAGCGAAGCTTTCATTTAAGGAATTTAATTTGATGGACATTGGAGACATGCTTGAGTATTGATTTAGTCCTATATATCTTGCCTAACTTGATATGATCCATACATGTATATTTATGTTCGAAAGAAAAATAATGGTGGATATTTAAGCTCCAGCTAGCATTCTAAATATGCATGACATGCAATTTTGAACAAAAGTTGAAGAACTAAACTTGTCATATAATATATTTGAGGAGAAGATCAAAATACGCCACTCCACATTCATGGTTTCTCTTTCAATTATATAAATGCATATATAATATGGAAATCACTTTACATATGAATCTAGCAGCTCAACAATAATCCATTTCATTATTCAGGTTGGATCTGGGAATGCCCTCCATCAAGCAAGAAACTGGAGGAATAGTTAGAGTTCGGAAATTCCCATATGCATTCCAACAATATGGATCCAGTACTAAATCTCCTTCAGCAGGAAGAAGCTCAACATCTGAGAGTGTTAAGTTGGTACATGGTACTGAGTCACTACAGGCGAAATGCATTGGTGGGCTTCGAATGTTGTAAGTTCCTTTTATGTTTTCGTAGAGAATGTCTGATACTGAAAGAGCAGATGTTTGGTTGGTGCACCCCTTGCTGAGGCAGTAGAATTGGTCAATTATTATCGGATTCCTGACATTGTCCATGTGAATATTACTGAATGTTATTCCTGATACTGCTCCTGATCCACCTTGCCATGTCTTGATCCTAACTCCATTATCCGAGACTCTAATCACCGAATCCCTGACTGTGATATTGGAAACACAGGCTCGGGAATTGTGATTTCCTAGACTCCCGATGCTGTTTTAAATTCGATGAAAGGAAGAATTTGTAAGAGATTAGCTTAGAATTCCAAAGAAAAATGTGACAGAAACAATTCTAAGAAAAGAATCCTATATATGGAAAACCAGTAACATTCTGTGCATACCTGATTCCATGACTCGGTCCACATGTAATGTTCCTTATGTCCACATCATAACAACCTGACCCGATTGATACACAATCATCGCCTATGAACAGGTAAATATCAAACAACGTGATGTTAGTGAGCTTTTGAGGGAAGCTATTAATGGATAAGGAGAAATATTTTTATGTCCTGCACTAACCATTAGAGATCACTGAATTATATATTTCCACACCATTGGTGTTCTCTATGTGAATTCCATCTGTGTTGGGACTTAAAGCAGGAGCAGTAATGTGAATTGATTCTACATGAACATTCTTGCAGTTGTCAAATCTGAAGTTGAACTGCGGGCTATTCTTGATTTTAAGTCCTTGCACGGTTAAGTTTGAGCTCATGAAGAACCTTATGGCCTGCATCACAAATGTTATGTTAAGCTGAATCGATCCAAAAGGTAATTTGCAATGAGCATGAAAATAGAAGTTGTGAGTGTTGATGACTTACAATTGGACTATCACATGGTCCAGGCATTGTTGTCCCATTTATTCCCTGTGCCATATATGAAAAGGATCAGTAATACAAGTCAACCCTAATTTTTCCAGGTTGCAATGAAGTAGAATTTCAGCAATACCTTGTGGGGTTTACAAGGAAGATCCCACCATTTCTCTCCTCTGCCATCTATTACACCACCTCCTAGAAGTGACATTTCGTTGATTCTGTAAAATACAAGCCATTGACGCCTGCTGTTCTTCTGTGGCCAAGACTCAGGTCCGTCAGGTGGCATAAGAGTCCCATCAACCTTCTCATTGAACAGAACGTAACCAATTACCAGAATTAGTAAGTCCTTACAAACCTCAAGAGGCACAAAAAACAACATGACAGGACTGACAAAGCATGTTACCTGAAACACTAGGCCACCTTGACAAGGACCAGTGAAAATTGTAGATTGGATCATGAATTCGAAACCATAAGGAACAAGGATGACAGCAGAATCATCTTGGTTGCAGGCTGCGTCCCATGCCATCTTGAACGCGTCCGTATCATCTGTTATGCCATCACCAATAGCCCCAAAACTTCGTACATCAAAAACTCCAGTAGAGTTGCCACTCCCGCCAGATGGATTAGCAGGCAATGGTGGAGGAGAGGCAGGCACGGGTGGAGGAGAGGCAGGCACGGGTGGAGGAGAGGCAGGTTCAGGTGAAGGAGAGGCAGGCACGGGTGGAGGAGAGGCAGGTTCAGGTGGAGGAGAGGCAGGCACGGGTGGAGGAGAGGCAGGTTCAGGTGGAGGAGAGGCAGGTTCAGGTGGAGGAGAGGCAGGTTCAGGTGGAGGAGTGGGAGGTTCTGGAATGGTTGATGATTTGTGAAGATGACTATGTTTGTGGTGTTGTGCATGGTAATGCCGCCTAGCTTGGATGCAAAGGAAGAGGCAAATGAAAGAAATACCAAATACTAGTAACGAGACGCGAGAATCCTTCATTTTAAGCTCAACTTGGCTGAGTCTTAATTAGTGGAAACAAGAGAATTCTCTTCTAGAGAAAGTCTTTCCACTTGTTGGAACTAAAAAGAAAACCTGTTCAAATTGCTTTTGCACTATGAATTATCTGAAACAAGATCTAAAGAACGCGCCTAAGTTGTGGGAAGTTGAAACAAGCCAGTGGCTTGTACAAGTGACTGTGAGCACCAGAGCAACTTGCCAAAGATTAACTAAGTTTGTCTTTGGAATGTATGCAGCATCAGAAAGGCCTGATTCCATATTTATAATAACAGTGGATAGTGGAAGGGACTTTGAGGAACGTTAATTTGCACCATACACGTTTTTTAATGGTTTCGGTGGCGGGAACATACCGAATTCCTTGTAGGCATTTCTTTTTTATTTTGTAGAGAATGTGGAGTCTGCAGATGACTGTTCTGGAAAAAGGTAAAAGGAATTACAGCAAGAGCCGAAAAGCCCCCCACGTTCCTCCCATAACTTTCACTTTCATCAGTTATTTCAACAATGTCACATATTATAATGCCCATAAGCTTGACAGCATATCTATTCGAGAGGATCGAAATTGATTTTTGTGACTGGCCCTGAAATTTGTAAAATCTCTATCTAGATTTCAGCGTTGTTTAAATTAAGCAGTGTTACGATTGAAGCTACATTTGAAAACACTTGGTTTTGAGCTTGTGTAGCGCAGCCAGAACTATAAAAATTGAGATCGAAACGAAATCAGCCTGAGAAAAATCCTGCACACCGTAGTAACTCACAACAAGAGAGAAAAATATAAATATTATTCTGAATATAAAAAAAGCTATCTGAATTAGATAGCAAGCCGCGGGCCTATATAGCTAGGATTAGAAAATTTATCAAATATGATAAATTCTGATTATTCAATAAAATAAAAATAATGTCTAAAACAAGTCGGAAAAAATTAAGCGAAAACCACTTAATAAAGTTCTGGAAATTATATAAAAAAGAAGCAAAAAAACTCAGAACGAAAGAAATAGAGACCTAAATGATGGAATCTAGGGTTCGACTCTGCAAGTATAGCTTTTAATTTTCTTGCAGCGTGCACCCCAAAAACAAGCTTTCTGAATCAGAGTGATTTGTGTCATTCTAACACCCATAATAAAAGTTATGGCCAAAATATTTGAAGGGATGCACAAAACATTCCCAAATTGCCTTTACATATCCTCAATTATCAATTTATTAACATTATACTCTTTGAGGGGAACTTCTTCATTCAGAAATCATCCTCCTCTACCACGATCATGTCCTCTATATCCTCCATCCATGGAAATCAAAGAGTACAAACATAAAACAACTGGAAAAGTTCAATTCTGGTACCAGCTAGCTTAGTTGGAACTATGAAAATTGAGATTAAAAAAAAATCTGGAAGGGATTGAAATGAAAAGGGCTTGAGAAAAAACCTAGACAATGTAGATAATCTCACAATAGGAGAGAAAAGCCTGAATATAATATTTTGAGTATCAAAAACTATATGAATATGATAAATTCTGATTTCTTCAATAAAGTAAAATAAAATTTTAAAACAAGTTAGCAAAATTTAAGTAAAAATTGAAAAAAAAATCACCACAAAATAATGTCCCGAAAAGTTAACAAAAATAGCAAAAAAACACAAAACAAGAAAAATAGAGACCTAAAAGATGGAATTTGGGGTTCGAAACAACCCCCAGCAAGCGTAGCTCTTTGCCTGCGACGTGTGCCTTGGAACAAGGTTTTTGAATTGCAATGATTTGCGTCATTTTGACACCCGTATCAAGAGTTATGGCCAAAATACTGTAGGGTGTGCAAAAACATTCCCAAATCAAGTTTGAACTATTGTTTCTGCCATGCTTGTGTTGGTTTTCCCTGTCAAGATAGTCCAGCTCTATCAACTCCGTATCCGATGGTTAAACTCTTCCAAAATCTCTTGCATCAGTCTCTCTTGCATCATTAAGTACACTTAACACAGCTGATCAAAAGCCACATGCACTCGGGGTTGCAGATAATTTATATTTGATTTTCCATGATGATGGAAAAACCCTTGTTTATGGGCAATCAGATTACAATGAATTACTTGCAATATTGCATATTCGCCTGGCTGTTGAGCTGTATATGCATCGAGTTTAATATGATTACTAGCAATCAAGCAAATGTTTAACCCAATATTATGTTTTACTAATTACCCATCGAAACATGGCAGATGCTAGCTGGTCGTCAAGGTTTTTTTATCACATAAAGTAGCATCTTCATAGGAAGAAATTTTATCCCAGTAAGAAAAATAGCCTGTCGTGTGAGCAATGAAATTGATGGGTAAAAGAACTAATATAGGGAGTAACATCGCTCATGAGGTAACCATCAGGTTTTGATTGAAATAGCTTAAAAAACTTGCTATCACTTCAACAGCATTTTTATGATTCGACAAAAAAGAAAGGCAGAGACCCACTTTTCGAAAGTGGGCGCTTTAAGAACTGGACGGTGAATGCCTGCCTAAAATTTAGTTTTATTTCCTTGTAGTGGGAACTTCACTTAGAGCTCTGGTAAGGTTTCTTGAGTCTTATTTTATAACCGACCAAATCAATGCAAACCATGTCTGGTCATGGTTTCTCCATCGCTCCTTTCGGCGATATGGCCAATGATGTTCAATCTGATGTTCCCATTCTGCGATTGGGATCTGATCGCTTTCACTGTAAGATTGGATATCACTTGAGGGGTTTCAGTCTTCCCAGAAAAGAATTCAAGATGATGCATATATGCTGGCTGCATGTTATCTGTAGAGAAGAACAATTTTCAGAAGCATTTCTGCTAGTGAATTCTATGAAATAACATTTTCTGTAAGTTAGTCAAAGCAAAACAGAACAGCACATTAATTCAATTTCAGAGCCATAATCAATGACATGTCCATAAATGAATTAAGCTTTTTATTTCAATCAAGACTAGAAAATAATGGAGGAATTTCCGATCTCAGGTGCTTTTTCTATGCTTTCTAGCCGTGCTTATAATTCTTTATGTATGCCTGTTGCTGATATAGAGATCAAAGATGCTCTTTTCTTATATCGGTCCAGGGTCCGTATAAAGCTTTTGGTATATATGGCTTGCAAGCTGTTTTTGTTAGGTGGTGGTCTTGAGCATATTTCCTCGTCAAAAGCTAGCTTCTTATAAATTCCCTCACCAGCCTCTTCCACAACTGATGTCGGGTAACTCCAGCAATCTCCCCCCTCACAAATCTGGCTTTAGGTTGAAGCCACAACAACCAGTTTTTTACTCTGATTGTCGGGTCCAGACTTGCTGGCATACATGAGCTCTGATAGAAATTGTTAGGTGGTCTTGGGCCTATTTCTCTCAAAAACTAGCTTGTGAGGTGACTCCCACCTCAAATACAAGGTTTCTGTGTCTAGCAATCAGATTTTTAATGCAAAGATTAGCTCGGATCACCATCATACCTTTTGATTATGCGCTTAGAAGAATTTTCAATCTACAGAATGTTTTGTGCGACAGAATCCCGAACATTTCAATTTATAAGCTGAACGACCTTCATATCTCCTCTTCAAAAATTGTACCGCCTGGATTCCTGGTGCATTGTCAATAAGACGAAGTCAGCACCAATGCCGCGGATCTTATCAATAAATATTTCATTCATCTTGTGCGAAGAATAGATTGACTTTAATCCTCGAAAGATTACTCAAGCTTCCTAAAGGCACAAGCATGCAAGGAAGGACTGACACGGAATAGACACTGTAGATTGCTAAAAATACATCTCCCCTGTTATATCTTGAGGTTATTTTAATGATTTCCCAAACCACTGAACCTGAAATGGAAAGCAGACTAGGATATCAAGTTCCCTTTTCACAAAATCCATATTGATGTCTGATTATTCTTTATGAGCAGAATTGCTAGGGCGGTTCCATCATAACTTCCAGTCCACGCATGACTAAAACGCGTTGTTGTTAGGAACAAAAAGCCTTTGATGCTGCTTACCTTCGAAATTTGGGACCCAACAAATCACATATGCCTAATATGCAAGGACTACAATTTCAACACCATATACAGGGTATTCATTTGATTTTCACTTTCTCAACTTAAATGCTAACTCTTAACCATCCTTGTAGCATTTCATATAATAAATCCTGTACGACAAGCCACAATGTTCAGACATCCATGAATAGTGTAAGAATGATAGAACAAGCAGAGTTGCATGATCAGGTTGGCAGCTAAAATACAACGAACACCGAGGACAAAAAAACCTCCTTTCAATGTAAAATCCTCATCATATGGGATCGAATTGTAGTCAAGAAAACTACATAAGCAATAAATTGTGGTATTGCAATTTGTCTCACTTCAAATTAAGGGTCAGTAATGCCATGGAAGTCTTAACAACAGACTAAGCAGAACCTTCTTTACCTGCTCTTTACACAAAGATGGAAGATGAACATAACCTAATAAATAATTATAAAAATGGAATAAAAGAACTGGGGATGCATAACAAATAACACAGCCTGAATATGATTCACTTTAAACAGACCACTAGCTACTTCTCTACAGCAGAGCACGTTTTTCTGCAAGGAGCAGACAGCCAGACAACAAAGTACCGCATCATAACCCAAGGAAGGCGCATTGCTTTCTTGCATGCTCTGGGATCAACTTGACAAGCATCTCAAGGGGCACTCCTTTCAGTTCTGACCAGAGTAGATAGACATCAAGAACAGTTATTAACAGGAACTTCAATGGAATAATGAAAGAACATTAAGAATTGGTCATACCATGAGGCTTAAAATTGAACAGTGGTGGAAGGAAGCGTCCATTTGGCAAACGGGTGTTAGGATCACGCAGCTCATCAAAGAAAGGATGGATCAAAGCCTCCAGCTGCATTGCAAAATAAATTATAAGAATAAATAAATGAAACCAAAAGCATTACCAACAAAAAAAGGCAGCCACAAAACGAAAGCATACAGCTAAAACCTGAAGAGGCCCATTCATTCATTCAATCAATGCTACATTGCACATACAATAGAAAGCTCAACTACAGTCTACAAGGTAAATGCCTAATTGGGGTTCCCCATTTCCCTAATATTCTGTCTGAAAATTAGTACATCTAAAGTGGTATTCCCTCAGAGGACAAATAAGAAGTCAGATCTGATTCATCTCTTAAATGGTACAACTGACAAAAAGATGCATTAAGTGCCTGGAATGACTTCAAAATACAAAGAGTGGACACACATGGAGAGTATCTTTTGTACAAGGAAACAACAATTTATGATCAGAAAATACAGTAGAGTAGGTAATGGAGAAAGATAAGCACTTCAAAGAATAATTTTTCATTTGATCTTGCTGTGCAAAACAAAGAAAATAAATAACAATATTCAAAGGATCTTGCTGGAATTTTATACTCACAGCTGTGCTTCGGAGGTTCGGAGAATACTGTAATAGTCTGGAGACAAGGTCCACAGCTTCGGGGGGCGTGCGCTTGTGGAATATCTGTCAATCATATGCAGGCATATAGGTGAATAATTCATGTTATTTGTACGTGCTTATTTTTTAGAGACAGGGCAGAAGTAACTTTTGCTGGTACCTTGTGCCACGGGTGTGCTTTAATTTGAGGAAATTTGAACTCCGTGTAATTAGGATTCATGCACTTAATTTCCTCCCTTGTTGGGGTACCCAAAACCTGCATGAGAATACATAAATTACATGGGAGAAAAGAGCCTACAATGGAGAAGAGAGCTAGAAATTTCCAATCTCAGCAACATAACCCAAAATGATCCCTCTAAATTCAATATAAATGCGACAATACATATTTAAAACTTCGCCACTACACCCATTGTTCAGGATGGGAATAGGCTCATAGGATTAGGAATTGTAAGGAACATCCCACTTTTCATGACATCTATAATCAAGTGACAAACTGAAAGTGAATGTTTTCTTTATACAGACCAATCTAGCACTTTTTTTGTGAGAAGCATAGTTCCAAGCCTTCCTTCCTGCTCCCTCCTCCCCTCTCGCCCCAAAAGTTCTTTTTCTTTATTTTCATGCCATTACACTTTTTATCAAGGTATTGTATAGGAAACAATTATTACCTTTATAATTTCAACCAGCTGGTCTACTCCGCTCTCACCCGGAAAGAGAGGCTGTCATCAACAGAAATATTGGTGTCACTTGTATAATTTACTAACAAAACGCACAGGAAGAAAACCTTGTAAAAAACAAAACTACCTACCTGTCCAAGCAGTAATTCAGCCAGAACACAACCCGCGGACCAGATGTCAATGGCAGAGGTGTACTCAGTTGCACCAAAAATAAGTTCAGGTGCTCGATAGTACCTGGAACATATGTAAGATATGTTTGGTTCTCCTTTAACCTGTCAAGAGCAACCAAAATTAGAATGATTTACATTATGTGAATTGTAACTCAAAATTATGACATAATTCCAGAATAGGAAAATACAAACCAAAACTTTTGCACTTCCAAAGTCACATAGTTTCACTTGGTGCGTATGTGGGTTCACCTGTTCCAAATAAATACAACAGATTCACAATTAGAGAAAGTAATATTGCAAGTACATAATAAAAAGACAACAAAGTAGGATTGACATATCAAAAAACAATACTAAAATTTTGTATTAAAAGCACATTTATTAGTTTGCTGCACAAACATTCAACATTGGAGGTCCTACTCCAAGTAAGACAAAAACCAAGTACCCTTGTTAACATACCAATAAGTTTTGAGGCTTTATGTCTCTATGGCACACTCCAATACTATTGTGAATGTAAGCAAGAGCTCTACAAATCTGTCCATGAGTAAGGAAAAAAGGTCAAATAAGAGCCATAAGTTAATGAACTTGCATCCGTTGAACCTCATTTGAAATAACCTATATCTAACGAATAACAAGCACATCTCAGATAGGAAAGAAAGCACATATACAACTCATACCTCATAAAAGTAAAGTTTGACATATATCAATGGCATCCTTTGACTCATCTTACTGTAGTGTTTGATTACTCGGTGGATGGTCTCAGGGACATACTCAAGAACCAGGTTAAGATAGAGTTCATCTTTTTCAGTTGTTGAGAAGAAACAGTGTTTCAGAGACACTACATTAGGGTGATCTAGAAGACGCATGGTTTGCAGCTCCCGGTTCTTGTACCTTTTATCTTGCAGAACCTTTTTAATAGCAACAGTTTCGCCAGTCTCTAAACATTTAGCCTGAACCAACACCGCAGCAGAAAAGAAAATTTAGTGCCTCATCCAAATATAAATCCAAACAGCATGTGAGAATCAACCAGCTAAAAGCATGCAGATCAGCATTATATCTAGACAACAACTTACCTGGAACACAACTCCAAAAGATCCGTGCCCAACAACACGTTCAGCCATATAGCTTATTGTCTGCATTCATCAGAGAGCAAATTATATCATATAAAAACAACATCAGAATCTATTTGACCAAGAGGCTAACATTTAAGGATAATAACCTGCTTTGGCTGGCCATTTTTGCCACCAATTGTTGTGACAATTATATGACCTGTCTCGGTTCCATTACCGTCAACCACAGTTGCTTCCATTTCCTGAAAAATCATAAGACATTTTCCTTCCAAGTAAATAATATTGCAACCAAGCAATCAACAAGTGGTGGGTGATGAACATGAAGGCAATCTCAGTTTAGTGGAGATGGCAGCTTGTGTACCTTGTCATCCCTAATTTTCATGTCATTCATCTCGTCAGGCAACTTATCAACACCAGCTGAGTTTCCACTTCTATCTCGCAATCCAGTAGCAGGGACAACACTTACAGAAGCCATTCTCTCAAAAAAAGAAAGTAATAAAGAAGATCCTCTTAGGAATTCACCTTGCCGACTCAATCAAGATTCTGCAACTTACCTGTGTATAAGACTTATCACGGTTAGCTGTTTCATGTAAAAGAAAAGGAGCTGTTTCATGTGAAAGAAAAGGAGCATGTCATCAATGCATAAGCAAAATCTAGGTCCCTTTTGATACAAGTGCAGTTGCCAAGTTCGGTCAGTTATTTCTCATCTCTCTATAAACCCCTACAAACCAAAGGCATAAGAGAGAGCAAGATAAGTTTCGCTAAGATGGGTTTTTTTTTTGTCTGGGCAGCCAACACTGAAGTTAGCTTGAAATGGGATTTATTAGCTTTTTATTTTTTTTTCCTGTTAAGCACCATTAAAACACATTTTGGGTAGAGGCGAAGCAAAGCCAAGGAAAAAAATTATATAAAAAAAAAAAAGTTAACTGAGAGGAAAATGAAGATCCACAAAACTCCCAAATTTTTGCGTAGTTATCACAAGACCAAGAAAAAAATAGAGCATAACTAGTAGTAGCAAAAGAAATGAAAACCATAAAAGCAAAGATCTTTCCTGATGCACACACAGATCAAACAAAAGCAACAACGAAACTAACCTGATCTATAAACTAAAAACACAAAGATTAACTTCTTAAAAAGAGAGAGAGAGAGACAGAGAGGGAGGGAGGGAGAGAACCCACTTGAAAAAAAAATCCATCAAAAATAAAAATCAGCATGGAGGAAAGGGAGAAACTTACTCAAGACTCGGAGATCAGGTCAAGAAATGGGATTGCAGGACGAGGCAAAATCATGACAGGATTTCACAAAATAAATGGTTTTTGGTTTAGATTTTGGAATAGGTCTTTTTACCAAAGTACTCAGTAGGACTGCCCTATTTTGTTCTTCGACACAGATAGAGATAGACAGATGAATGGATGGAGAGAGAGAAGACAGTCCAACAGCCCAAACATTTATGTGTTGTTCTTGTATTTCTCACTTTCCTTCTTTTTGACCGTTCAACCCTGGCTGGCCCCCACTCTTCCACTTTCAAACTTTCCCCGTCTCCTCCCTTTGAATAAATCAAT
>Ga0307508_10004568_pt1 | contig 13481 bp, 12 predicted proteins | sample 9_EM_MG_FD_203089 | JGI IMG/M metagenome (GOLD analysis project Ga0307508, IMG submission 203089) | Populus trichocarpa ectomycorrhiza microbial communities from riparian zone in the Pacific Northwest, United States - 9_EM | ecosystem: Host-associated > Plants > Roots > Unclassified | place... | reverse complement strand
GCCCCAGGCGAGGAGGTCCGCCAGCAGGGCGGTCGCGCCGAGCACGGCCGGCCGCCGCACCTCGCCGCGTTGCCAGCGCTCGGCGGTGCACGCCGCCAGGACCGCCAGGGCGAGTGGGAAGAGCATCAGGATGCGGTGGTGAAAGGTGGTGGAGTCGCGGAGCAGCGGGATGCGGATCAGGAGCCAGGCCAGGCCCGGTGGCCGCACCCCCAGCACCAGAGCCGCCAGGGCGATGCCCTGGAACAACCGCTCCTCGCGGTAGCGCTTGCCGCCCGGAGCCGAGGAAAGCAAGGCCGCCAGCAGGGCGGCGGTGCCGGCGTAGCCCGCCGCGTCCTCGTTGACGTTGGTGCCTCCCCAGTAGGCGCCGAAGCGGTTGTTGCCGTAAGCGTTCGGCGCCCACAACGGAACCAGCCGCTGCAGCGCCGTGCCGCCGAACCCTGCGCCGACCTGGGTCACGCCCTGCCCGGTGAGCTTCTCGTTGCGGCGCTCCACCAGCCAGGTGCGCTGGCCCTGGGGCAGGAGCGCGGCGGCCGGAAGCAGGGCCGGCGCCGCCAGGCCGCCGGCCAGGAGAGCCGCCGCGGCCCAGCGGCGAAGGAGGACGAGCCGGGCGCCCCGCGGTCGGTTCCAGAGCCGTGCCGCGGCGAACCCTCCGGCGCCAAGCCCCGCGTGCAGGATGGCCTCCGGATGACCGGCGAGCAGCATGGCGGCGGTGACCAGCGCCAACAGGAGGACGTCCCGCCGCGCTCCCCGATCGTCCGACACCGCCAGGGCATAGAGCAGAGGCGGCAGGAGCGCCGCGGGGTTGGCCAGGGGCCAGCCGAGCCCGAGCAGCAGGAAGCCGCACAGCCCATAGGCCAGGGAGCCGGTGAGAGCGGCGGCCTCGCCCAGGCCCTGCCGGCGGAGCAGCAGGAAGAGGAAAACCAGGGGGATCAGAACGCGCAGCGCCGCGGTGACTCCCACCGCTTGCGCCAGGGGGAGCGGAGAGGCGAGCAGGACCAGCGGCTGAAGGCTCTGCGATTGCGGATCGCCAAGGAGCGGCATCCCCGTCCCGGCGAGGTCGTTCCACAGCGGCCACACGCCGCGTCCGAAGTCGGCGCGCACTGTGGCCTGCAGGGGCACGACCTGGTGCACCAGGTCGGTCTGCAACGGGTTGCCCGTCAGGGCCGGGGCCACGGCTCCCGGAGCCGGCACGTCGAGCCGCAGGGCATCCAGCGGCAGCAGGACCCGGCCGCCGAAGAGGGCGGGGCCGAAGAAAGCGAGAAGCACCGCGGCGAAGACGGCGAGGACGCGCCCGGGCACCGGGTCCCACCACCGGCGCAAGGCCGCCGCGAGCCCCAGGGTGAGGAGCGCGAGCCAGAGGCCCGGGAGGAGCCCGGTCACGGACGGAGCCTGATTCCTACAATACCGTCTCGCGGACGACCTCTTCGACGGTCGTCATGCCGTCGCGGATTTTCTGCAGACCGCTCATGCGGAGCGTCATCATGCCGGCCTGGATCGCTTTCTGGCGCAGCTCGAAGGAGCTGCCGCCGGAGAGGATCATCTCGCGCATCTCATCGTCCACCTCGAGGACCTCGTAGAGGCCGACGCGCCCCTTGTAGCCGGTGTTGCTGCACCGGTCGCAGCCGCGTCCCTTGAACAGCTTGAGGGTGCGCGACTCGTGCTCGGAGAAACCGGCGGCGATCAGCGCGGCGGGTGGCGACTCCATCGGCTCCTTGCAGAACGTGCAGGTGCGGCGCACCAGCCGCTGGGCGACGATCATGTGCACCGAGGTGGCGACGAGGAACGGCTCGATGCCCATGTTCATCAGCCGGCTGATCGACGACGGCGCATCGTTGGTGTGCAGGGTGGAGAGCACGAGGTGGCCGGTCATGGCGGCCTTGATCGCCACCTCGGCGGTTTCGAAGTCGCGGATCTCGCCGACCAGGATGATGTTCGGATCCTGCCGCAGGAAGGAGCGCAGGGCCGCCGCGAAGTTGAGGCCGATGTTCTCTCGCGTCTGCACCTGGTTGATGCCCATGAGGTTGAACTCGACCGGGTCCTCGGCGGTCATGATGTTGACCTCCGGGGTGTTGATGCGCGACAGGGCGGAGTAGAGGGTGTTCGTCTTGCCCGAGCCGGTGGGACCGGTGACCAGCACCATGCCGTAGGGCTTGAGGATGGCGGCCTCGAACTTGCGCAGTGACTCGACCTCGAAGCCCAGCTTCGTCATGTCGAGCATGAGCTTGTCCTTGTCGAGGAGCCGCATGACGATCTTCTCGCCGAAGAGGGTCGGCAGCACCGAGACGCGGTAGTCGAGGTCCTTCGTCTTGCCCGAGATCTTGGTCTTGATCTTGATGCGCCCGTCCTGCGGCAGCCGCTTCTCGGCGATGTCGAGGCGCGCCATGATCTTGGCGCGGCTGGTGATCGCCTCCTTGAGCTTGAGGGGCGGCCGCATCATCTCGTAGAGGAGACCGTCGATGCGGTAGCGCACGCGGTAGTCCTTCTCGTAGGGCTCGATGTGGATGTCCGAGGCGCCGCGCTTGATGGCGTCGGTCAGGATCAGGTTCACCAGCTTGACCACCGGTGCCTGCTCGGACTCCTCTTCGAGCGTCGCGAGATCGAGGTCTTCTTCCTCTTCCAGGACCTCGAGGTCGCCGCTCGACTCCTCGGAGAGGTCCTCCATGACCTTCTTGAGCTCGATGGCGTGGGTCGACCCGTAGTAGCGGTCGATGGCGCTGCGGATCGCCGTCTCGGAGGCCACCACCGGCTCCACCTTGTAGCCGGTCATGAACTTCACGTCGTCCATCGCGAAGACGTTGGTCGGGTCGATCATCGCCACGGTGACCGTGGCACCGGCTTTGGCGACGGGGAAGATCGTGTACTTGCGAGCGATGTCGGCCGGAATGATCTTGACGACCGATTCGTCGACTTCCATGCTGTTGAGGTCGACCGACGGGACCTTGAACTGCTCGGACAGGGCTTCGACGAGCTGACGATCGGTCAGGAACCCGAGCTTGATCAGGTTCGTGCCGATGCGGCCGCCCTGGTCCTTCTGGAGGTTAAGTGCCTCCTGAAGCTGCATTTGACTGATCTTGCCCGACTTGACCAGCAGGTCTCCGAGCTTGTCCGGTTGCTGGGGCTGTCGGCGTGCTGCGACTTCGGGTGGTGGCGCCATGCTGTCTCCGCTGTCTCCCGGACATTGAGCGATGCAGACCTACGTATTCGTGCGAAAAGCAGGCGCCAGTCTAGCAGTCGCCGGGAAAGGGGGTCAACGAGTGAGCAGCTCCGCCGCCCGCGTCGCCACCCGTCCGGGAGGGATCTCCAACAGGCAGGCCTTGGTTTCGGCGAGGCGGCGGTGGCAGAAGCTGCAGGGCAGTGATTTCCACAAAGCGAGGTCCGGAGCGCCGTAGGGCCCGTTGCGCAGCGGGTCGGTCGGGCCCATGAGCATGAGGATCGGAACGCCCAAGGCGTGGGCGAGGTGGGTCGGCCCCGAGTCGCCGCCGAGCACCAGGGACGACCGGCGGATCAGCGTCGCGAGCCGGGGCAGGCCGCCCGCCGGCACCGCCTGCGCCGCGCCGCCGCTCGCCGCCACGACCTCCGCCGCCAGCCGCTCCTCGCCCGGCGCCACCGCCACCCGGGTCGCTACACCGGTCGCATCGCGCAAGCGTCGCACCGCCTCACCCCACCACGCCGGCGGGTACACTTTGTTCCCCCAGCCGGCGCCCGGGTGCAGCAAGGCAAACCGCTCGTCGTCGTTCTCCTCGCTCTCCCCGTCCCTGAACAACTTCGCCGCTCCAAAATCCGCCGGCTCCGCGGGCACTCCGAGAGCGTCGAGCAGCGATAGCATGCGGTCGACCGCATGGGTTCCGCGCGGCACCACAGGCTCGTTGATCCAGACGGCGCTCGACGGCTCGCGCCGATGCTTGCGGGCGGCGCCGATGCGGCGGTCGGCCAGGGTCAGAGCCGAGACGGCTGCCGCTTTGTGGTTGCCCATCAGATCGAGAACCACCTCGGGAGCGAAGCGGTCGAGGGCGGCGACGAAGGCGCCGAGCTCGCGGACCGTCTCCCCGGAGAAAGGCCGCCGTCCCCAGGCCCGCAGACGAACCGTCAGCAGCTCGTCGAGGTCGGGATGGCCGGCGAGCACCGGCGCCATCCCCTCTTCCACCACCCAGCCGATCCGCGCTTGCGGGAAGTGCCGGCGCAGCGCGGTGAGCACCGGCAGCGCGTGGATCACGTCGCCGAGAGCGCTGGTGCGGACGATCAGGATGCGCGCCGGCTCTCGAATCACAGCCCCTTCACCTTGGTGATGAGGTCGCTCGTCGCATGGTCCTTGGGATCGCCGACGAGGGCCGTACGGCCGCCGTAGGCGCGCACGACCTGATACTCCGGCACGCGCTCGGGGGTTCCGTAGTCGGTCCCCTTGCAATGCACGTCCGGTTGCAGTTGGGCGAGGAGGGGAGCGGGCGAATCGCCGGAGAAGATCACCACGAAGTCGACCGGCGCCAGCGCGGCGAGGAGCTCGGCCCGCTCGGCGGCGGGGACCACCGGCCGGCCCGCCCCCTTGAGACGGGCGACCGAGTCATCGTCGTTGATCGCGACCACCAGCGCGTCGGCTTCCGCCCGCGCCGCCTGCAGGTAGCGCAGATGGCCGACGTGCAGCAGGTCGAAGTGGCCGTTGGCGAACGCCACCGTCTTCCCCTGCGCTTTCAGCTCCGCCATCTTCCGGCGGAGCGTGCCGGCGTTCAGGACCTCCCCCATCGCACCTCCTTGAGCAGCCGTGGATCGCTTCGCACCGCCTCCCGCAGCTCATCCGGCGACAAGGTCGCCGTCCCCATCTTTTTGACCACGACGCCGCCGGCATAATTGGCGAGGAGGGCCGCTTCGAACGGCGAGCCGCCGGCCGCCAGCGCCAGGGCGAAGGTGCCGATCACCGTGTCGCCGGCACCGGTGACGTCGGCCACCTGGTCGGTGCCATGCACCGGCAGGTGGGCCGCCAGGCCGTCCTCGAACAGGCTCATGCCGCGGCTGCCGCGGGTGATGAGGAGGAAGCGCGCGCCCAGCCGGCCGCGCAACGTCCGCCCGGCGTCGTCCAGGCGGTCCGGATCGTCGCCGATCGATCCGCCGAGGAGCGCCTCGGCCTCTTCTTCATTGGGCGTCGCCCCATCGAGACCCGCGAAATCGCCGAGACGATAGCGGCTGTCGCACACCACGGTCGCCTCGGGCAGAGCGGCACGGACGCGCGGCAGCAGCCCAGGCTCCACGGTGCCATAGCCGTAGTCGGAGAGGATAGCGGCGCCGATCATGCCGTCCTGCGTCCAGTGCGACAGGACCTTGGCGAAGCGGTCGCGTTCCGCGTCCGTCAGCTCCAGCCGGTCCTCGATGTCATAGCGCACGATCTGCTGTTTGATCGAGTGCCTGCCGCCGCCGAGGATGCGCACCTTGGTTGGCGTGCGGTAGCCGGAGCGGACGAGGATGCCCTCCGTCGTGACCGCGCGTTCGCGCAACGCCTCCAGCAGGCCACGTCCATGCGCGTCGTCGCCCACAACGCCGAGCGGCAGCGGCCGGCCGCCGAGCGCCGCCACGTTCGCCACCGCGTTGGCGCCGCCGCCCGGGATCAGCGTCTCGCCCTGGTACGACAGGATGAGCACCGGCGCCTCGCGGCTGATCCGTTTCGGAATGCCGGTGATGAACAGATCGGCCACCAGGTCGACCAGCATCGCCACCGGCCGGCCGGCCATGGCGTCGACCAGGCCGAGCAGGTGGTCCGGAGTCGGAAGAGTTGGAGGCGCCATATGCGGCGGGATTCTAGCAGCCGGCCCGTCCATTCTGTCTTGGTATCATCGCCGCGCCATGACCAGCGTAGCGCATCCGCCCCTCTCCGCCCTTGCGGCGCTCCTCGACCGTCCGCTGGTGGTGCTGGACGTCGGCTGCCGCTGGGGGTTCGCAGAGAAATGGAAAGGTCTCGGGCGCCACGTTGAGCTGATCGGCTTCGACGCCGACGCTGCCGAGTGCCGGGCCTTGAACGAGGTGGCAGGGGAAGGAGCCGTGCGTTATGTCGGCGCGGCTCTCGGCGCGACGCCCGGTCCGGCGAAGCTCTACATCACCCGCGAGCCGGCGTGCAGCTCCCTGTATCCTCCCGATCCGGAGCTGATCCGCGACCGACCGGAGCTGGCGTGCACGGCTCTCGTGTCCGTCGCCGAGGTCGAGCTCACCACCCTGGACGCCTGGGCAGCGGCCTCCGGAGTCGGGGTGGCGGACTTCGTCAAGCTCGACACCCAGGGCTCCGAGCTGGACATCCTGCGCGGCGGCGAGCGGCTCCTCACCTCCCTGCGCGCCCTGGAGATCGAGGTGGAGCTCAACCCGATCTACCGCGGCCAGCCGCTGTTCGGCGACGTCGACCGCTTCCTGCGCGAGCGCGGCTTCGTCCTCTGGCGGCTCGGCCACCTGGTCCACTATGGCCTGCCCGGCGGCCTGTCCGCAGGAAGCACCGAGGAGCGCCAATATTTTGATTCGCAGCCGGCGATCTTCCCCTCTCGCGGTGGTCAGCTCTTCTGGGGACACGCATTCTACGTCCGCCGCGAGGCCGCACAGGGCGAGGACCGCCGGGACCGCCAGACCGCATTGCGCGACGCCTGCATCGCCAGAGTCCTGGGGTTCGACGACCTGGCAGCGCGCGCCCTGCCTTGATGGATCTGTCTCAGTCGTCATTCCATCTTCTCGAAACGTCCAGCGTTTGCTATCCTTCCCGAGAGGACAAAAACTCTTGGGACAACACGACTCCAGCTATCATCTGTTCTTTTCCCATGCCCGCATGATCCGCGATCTTCTCCAAGAGATTCTCGGCGAGGCCTGGGTGAGTCGCCTCGACCTGCACTCGGCGGAGAGGGTTCCCAACTCCTTCACTTCGAGACGACACCAGAAACGCGAGAGCGACATCATCTGGAGGTTCCGCCGCAAGGACAACGGCGAGCCGGTCTATGTCTATGTTCTGCTCGAATTCCAATCCCGGCCGGACCCCTACATGGCGGTCCGCCTGATGACCTACATGGGGCTGTTCTTCGAGTACTTGATCGCCCAGGGCCTCCTGCCGGCTTCGGGCAAGCTGCCGCTGGTCATCCCCGTAGTCGTTTACAATGGAATCGGCCCGTGGAAGCCGCCGTTGGAGCTGTCCGAGCTGATCGAGAGGCTGGACCCGTCGGCCGAGCAGTATGTGCCACACCTCCTCGTCCGGCTGATCCATGAGGCGAAGGTTCCGCTGGCGTTGCTCGAAGCGAGTGATAGCCCGGTGGCCGACTTGTTTCGGATCGAGAGGAGCACGGCCTGGGAGTAGATGATCGGACGCGTCGGCCGGCTGCGGCAGCATGTGGGGGACGATGAGCCTTTGCGCCGCGCCTTCGAAGTATGGATGGAGAACGTCATCTTCCCCCGTCTGGGGTTGCCGCCCGAGGAGATCCCTGGGCGGTTTAGCCTTGAAGGAGCTGAAACCATGTTGGCGGAACGCATCGACGAATGGAACCGGAAGCTCGCCGAGGAGAGCCTTCAGAAGGGGCGCCAAGAAGGGCGCCAAGAAGGACGCCAAGAAGGACGCCAAGAAGGGCGCAAGGAGGGAGAGGCCCACGCTTTGCTCCGGCTGCTGGAGAAGAAGTTCGGCGCCCTCCCCAAGGGCGCCCAGAGGCGGATCGCGGGGGCCGAGCTCGAGCTGCTCTTGGAATGGTTCGACCGTGCCGTGAGCGCGGAGAAACTTAAGGATGTCTTCGCCGACTAACTAGCGAGGCCAGCCCCCAGCGGTGCGGCCTTCGAATCCTCTACCCCCGATACTGCTCGTCCGTCACCGGCTCCAGCCACTCCGTCTCGAAGTCGATGTTCACCGCGATGTGGGCCATCGCCGCGTCGGGCGTCGCGCCGTGCCAGTGCTTCTCGCCGGCGGGAATCCAGATCGTCTCGCCGGTGCCGGCCTCCTCGACAGGACCGCCGGCGTGCTGGAACCGGCAGCGCCCCGCCGCGACGACGAGCACCTGGACGCCGCTATGGGTGTGCCAGTTGGTCCGCGCTCCGGCGGGAAACTCGACGCGGATCAGCTTGACGTTCGACGGCGGCTCGGTGCCTCCCAGCGGCCGCAGTGTCACGGCGCCGGTGAAATAGGCCGGATCGCCCGGCTTGCCCGCGAGATCGCGGACGTCCAGTCGCTTCATAGGGACTCCTTTACGCGCCTGAGCGGGCCAGCGCGGCCTTGATGACTTCCGGCGGCATTCCTGCCTGCTTCCACTTCACCATGTCATCGGCCGACAGGGCGGTGGTCAGGCTGTGCTTGTTGACGTAGTCGGTCAGCAGATCGGTGTCGAAGCCCTGCTTCTTGAGCTTGACCAGCTCCGTGAGGAGAGCGGACGGCGTCATCGGAGGCGCGGCTGGCGCCATCGAGGCCGCAGGAGCCGACGCGCCGGCGGCATGCGGCGTCGCCTTGCCGTCCCAGGCTTCCTGGAGGGCGGAGTCGCCGAACAGCTCGGAGCAGGCCTGCTTGATGGATTCGACCAGCACCTCGTTGGCGTTCTCCTCGCTGCGGCTCTTGCCGAAGCGGTGGGAGTCGCCGCCGTGATTGCTCTCCCAGAGCACGCCGCCCTTGGCGTTCTTGAGCGTGAAGGAGATCTGGATCTCGGCGGCGTACATCGCGCCCACGGCCTTGGTGCTCTCGTTCAGGGTGAACTGGGTGATCCGGCCGGTGAGGACGAGCGGCGCATCGTTCGCGGTCTTGATCCCCCAGACGGCGACCGCCTTCTGCACGGAGTCGGTGGTCCAGGCCAGTACGTTGCTGCTGGTGCGCAAGGGGAAGAATTGGTCGGTGTGGTCCTGGGTCTGTCCGATGACCGCCGGATCAGGGCCGGCGCGGCCGTCCTCGATCACCAGCTTGACCGCCCGCGCGCTCATCGCCGCGCCGAGGGCGGGCGATTGCCCCTGCAGGCTCGCCTGCGGCAAGGGGCGCAGCGCGATCTCCCAGGGACCGGTGGCCTTGGCTTGCGCCGCGGTCGTCCCGGCGGCAACCAGGGTCGAAAGGAGCAAAGCGGTTCCCAATTTTCTGATCGTCGTCATTTGAGTTTGTCTCCGCCGCCACTCTATGAAGGAAGAAGCCCGCGGTCAAATCCGGAATCGAGCCGGGAGCAGGGGGATCTGGGAGATAATCCCCGGCACCGGCTTTGCTGGGCCGGACGGTCATGCTCTCTCCCCTGATCCTCTCCTTCGCCATTCTTGCCGCCGCGGTCATCCTCTTCCTGAGCGACCGGGTGCGGGCGGATCTCGTGGCGCTGCTGGTCGTCGTCGCGCTCGGCGTCTCCGGGGTGTTGACGGCGGAGGAGGCGTTCTCGGGGTTCAGCCGCTCGGCGGTGATCACCATCTTCGCCATCTTCATCCTGGCCGCGGGGCTGGAGCGGACCGGGGTGACGCAGCGCGTGGGCGACCTTCTGCTGCGGGCGGGACGGGGCAGCGAGCAGCGGCTGGTGGTCATCGTGATGTTGGCCGGCGCGGGCCTTTCGCTGTTCATGAACAACATCGCCGCCGCGTCGGTGCTGCTGCCCGCGGTCTCGGGCGCCAGCCGGCGGGCGGGCACCAACCCGGCCCGGCTGCTCATGCCGCTCGCCTTCGCCACCTCGCTCGGCGGCATGGCGACCCTGCTCACCACCACCAACATCGTGGTCAACAGCCTGCTGCGCGACCGCGGCCTGCGCGGCTTCGGCCTCCTCGGCTTCGCGCCGCTCGGTCTGCCGATCGTGGCGGCCGGCATCGCCTACATGGCGCTCTGGGGACGGCGGATGCTGCCGTCCCGGTCGCCCGGCGAGATCCATGAGCACACCAACCGGCAGGAGGCGGATCTGGCCGAGGTCTACCACCTCGGGGAGTGGCTCTTCCGGGCGGGTGTGCCGGCGGGCTCGCCGCTCGCCGGCCGGACGCTCGCCGGCGGCCGTCTCCGCGAGACCCTCGGTCTCGACGTCCTCGCCATCGAGCACGAGGGCCGGGTGCTGCCCGCGCCGCCGCCGGACAGCCTGATCGAAGAGGAAGACATCCTGCTCCTGAGCGGTGATCCGGCCGGGCTCAAGGTGGGTGGCGAGCTCGAAATCCTCCCCGGCGGGCGATGGCGCGAGAGCGATCTCGAATCGCCGTCGGTCGTCGTGCTCGAAGCCGTCCTCGCGCCGCGCTCGACGCTCATCGGCCAGACGCTGCGCGGCAGTCATTTCCGCGAACGCTACGGCATGACCGTCCTCGCCGTCTGGCGGGCCGGCCGTTCCATCCGCACCGGCCTCTCCGACCTCGAGCTGCACTTCGGCGACGGCCTGCTGCTCCAGGGGGACCGCTCCCGCCTGCCGGTGCTGCGCGACGAGGCGGAGCTGATCGTCCTCGATAAGGGGGAGGAGAACGGCGAGAACGAGACGCCGCTGGCACCCGGCCGGTCGATCCTCGCGCTCGCCGTCATGCTGGTGGCGCTGATCCTCGCCGCCACCGATCTGCTGCCGATCGGAGAGGTCATGCTGGGCGGCGCGCTGACCATGGTCCTGATCGGCGTGCTGAGCATGGACGAGGCCTACCGGGCGGTGGAGTGGAAGACCGTCTTCCTGGTCGCCGGCATGCTGCCGATGGGCATCGCGATGACCAAGACCGGCGCCGCGGACCTGCTCACCCACGGCCTGATCGCTATCCTCGGTGGCACCGGGCGGGTCGGCCTCCTCGCCGGTCTGGTGGCGCTCGGCATCCTGCTCACCCAGGTGATGCACGGTGCCGCGGTGGCCGCGGTCCTGGCACCGGTCGCCATCCAGACCGCCGAGCAGGTCGGCGCCAACCCGCGCGCCATGGCGATGGGAGTCGCCCTCGCCACCTCGATGGCCTTCCTCACCCCGCTCGGCCATCCGGTCAACGCCCTGGTCATGGGGCCCGGCGGCTACCGCTTCCGCGACTACTTCAAGATCGGCCTGCCGCTCGTGCTGGTGCTCTTCGTGCTGATCGTCGCGCTCGTGCCGATCCTGTTTCGGCTCTGAGGGCCGGGCCGAGCCATGCCCCCCGCCGACCGCCTCCGCGACCTGATCCGCACCGCCGGACCGATCCCCTTCGCCGTCTTCATGGATGAAGCGCTCTATGGCGAGGGCGGCTACTACCGGCGGGACGACCTGCCGATCGGCGAAGAAGGGGACTTCGTCACCGGCTCCTCCTTCTCGCCGCTCTTCGGCCGCGCCACCGCCCGTCTGCTGCGCCGGCTCGATACAGTCCTGGGCCGTCCGGCCGATTTCCTGGAGGCGGGAGCCGGCACCGGAGCCCACCTGGCAAACGTCGCCGCAACCTTATTAGATAGGGAGACAAAAAGGCGGCTCCTGGGATGGGACCGCATCGTCCGGCCGCTTCCGGAGGGCGTTGCGCGGGTCACGGGCTTGGAGGAGATCGACAACAGCGAGATCATAGGGATGATCTTTTCGTACGAGCTGTTCGACGCCCTGCCGGTCCATCGCCTCATCGGCCGCGCCGAAGAAATCGGTGGGATCGGCGAGGTGTGGGTGGATCTGGACGACTCCGGCGCATTCACCTGGCGCGAAGGAGAGCTGTCCGATCCTGGTCTCGCCGGTCTGCTCGGAGGCGCGACCCTCCAACCCGGCCAGGTGGCGGACCTGGCACCCGACTGGCGGCCGCTCTACGCCGACCTGGCGCGGCGTCTCGGCCGCGGTCTCCTCGTCACCTGCGAGTACGGCTACGAGCGCGACCGCCTCCTCGACGCCAGGGTGCGGAAACACGGCACCCTCGCCGCGTACACCCGCCACCGGGTGCACCGCAACCCCTTCGTGAAGATCGCCGAGCAGGACCTGACGGCCCACGTCGACCTCACCGCCCTCCTCGAAGCCGGCGAAGCCGAGGGGCTCACCACCCTCGCCCTCACCCGCCAATCCTTCTGGCTCGCCGCCTGCGGCCTCTTCACAGACCTCCAGGACGCTCCCCTGGAACAGCGCCGCGCCGCCATCGCCCTCCTCGACGGCGAGGGGATGGGAGAAGACATCCGGGTCCTCGTCCAGGCGCGTGGCATCACCGCGGAAGGGCTGTTCGACGTCGAGCTGCCGGCGTGAAGCCGCTCATGCCTCCGCGCGGTGGAGCGCGGCGCGGAGCTCCTGGCGCAACTCTTCGTGCTCCGGTATCAGCGGCTGCGAGCTCCGGACCTGATTGAAGATCTCAAGATTCTTGCGCAAAACTCGGCGTGCCTCCTCGAGTCCCTCCGGGGTCGTCGTGTCCAGACGTTGAAGGAGCAGGCTGGCCTTCTCGGCGTAGGCTACCGCGTCGACGATCCTGGCCGAGATTGCCCGGTCCCAAAGGCTGAGCTCCTGTCGCAGGGTCTTGGCATCATGATCGAGAGAAGGGCCGAAGATGTCATCGGAGCCCGTCCCCCTCCCTGGAGACCACGCCCGGAGACGGTTCAATGAAGCGAGCAGTTGCAGTTGGCTGTCGTTCCTGAGCTCGACACCGGCAGGCACTTTTTCGCCGCTCACCCTGGATGCTTCTGCGAGAGCTCTCTGAAGAGAGAGCAACTGGGTGACGCACTCGGCGTTGCGTGGATCTTCATCGCAGAGCGTCTGCATCGCGGTGACGCCGTTGGTCAGGTAGGTCATTTTCATCTGGAGGGCGTCCGGTGGTGACAGCACCAGGGGAAGGATCTGCTTTCCAGATTCGAGCGCCAGTTGGTACCGCCTCTCGGCTTTCGCACGGGCGAGGACGGCCGAGACGGTCAGGCTCGTCAGGACCACGCACAGGAGGAAGAGGCCGGCCGCGACGGTGGCGATCCGCCGCTTGGACCGCTCCTGCTCCCGTTGCCGCAGGTCATCGAACCGGCAGCCGAGGATCGGTGCGAGGAGACGCAGCTTTTCACTCTTCAACAACCCGAGTGATCGGCGTCTGGTCGTTGCCCGGATGTCGGCTCCCAGGGGGAGGACCTCCTCACCGGACGGCAACTGCCGGGCCAGAGCCGGCGGGAACGCCTCGCCGGGCTCCCCCTCGATCAGCAGAGTGAGGATGTGATCCTCTCCCCGGAGCCGCGTAAACGTGGCAACCTCCTGATTCACCCACCTGGAGCTCCGGGCGCGAGGGGAGCAGACCACGATCAGAAAGCGGGAACGGCGGAGGGGCTCGATCAGACTGGCCTCCAGATCGCTCGCCGCCGCCAGCTCGTCGCGGTCACGGAAGACGCGGCGCAGCCGCCGCGGTCTGCCCTGGCGCACGAGCGGGCGTGGAGATCTGTACGTCTCGAGCAGGCGGATCAGGCGCTCGGCGACCTCGCGGTCCAGGCGGGCCGGCCCAGGATCCGCGCTACCCGATCCCGTGTAGCTGACGAACGCATCGTATTCGATCTCTTGAGCGGCGGGGGGTGTCTCGTTCGTCATGTCTCTCACTCTCCCGGCAGAACCTGCCAGCTTGCCAGAACCTTGTCTCCCGCCGCGAGGCCCGCGCGTTCCGCCGAGGACACCAGGAAAAAGGAGCTCCTGCGGCTG
>Ga0307508_10004567_pt1 | contig 13481 bp, 13 predicted proteins | sample 9_EM_MG_FD_203089 | JGI IMG/M metagenome (GOLD analysis project Ga0307508, IMG submission 203089) | Populus trichocarpa ectomycorrhiza microbial communities from riparian zone in the Pacific Northwest, United States - 9_EM | ecosystem: Host-associated > Plants > Roots > Unclassified | place... | reverse complement strand
ACCCCAATGCCCTTCGTAAGACTGGCATGCCGTACCTGTTCATGCTCCCGTCCTCGTCTTCTTCTCAGCTTTGCACGCCCTGTGGCAAGGCTGTTTTGCAGGCATATGTGACTTGGGAGGCCACAATCCCTTACGCGTTCGGTCTTCTTCAGTCGCCCATCCTCGGCGGCCAGCCCGATCTCTGGGCCGCAGTGAAGTCGAAGTGCGGCCAGTCGTTCATTTCAACCATCACAGCCGATGCGAAAGCGGCACCTCTCGCTGCCCTCTCCGGCGCTCCGGCGCTCAGAACGCCTGTGCTCACGACGCTCGTGGGTCTGGCTGGTTTAAGTGCCGTTGCGCTGTTGTAGACGACGCATAATGAGATTCCGCCGATAGTGTTAGAGGGGTAGTAAGTGGCGGAGCAGAGGCACGAGTAAACTGTCGGTCATCACGCCGTGAGCTGGTCCTTTGATCCGCCTGTCTTTATTGCCTGTCTTTATAGTTGAACTTGCCAGCCATGTTTGCTCTTATATACCCTACGTTCCTTTGGTATTGCGCAACATTCTCAATCCTTGCTATTTATACTATTTCGATGAACAGCTCCGCACCGCCCGATCCCCGGTGGAAGGGGCGCGTGTCGGTCCTGGATACGCGCCTGTGCGCGAATGCAATTTCTCGTTGGTTTGTGCCCCTTAGGAGCGCTTTGCTCAATATATTGCACGGTTTCCAGTTGAGTTGGAATTATGTCTACCCGTCAGAGTCTTTTGTTAGCAACTAAGAGTCAGACAGTCTTGGTGGCGCAAATACGTATACGGTTCTGGGTCGAGTTACTGTACAGGGTTTATCCAAAACGGCTACGAATACAACGGTACGGCTTGAAATGCGAGAGATGGTACAGTAGATGGATTGGTTTGTAGGAAAAGTGTGAGTGGGGTATAGAAAACAGCAAGCAATGATCATGAACTACTTGTCAATGCGCAGCATAGACTAGACTCAGATAAGGAGGTCTCGCAGGCCGAGAGACTTCACCTCCCGCAACGCTGCCTTGCGTTTACGGAGATCGATTCGTAGCGCCTTCTTACTAGTGTGCATGGCATTGCGCAGGGCAACGAGGCCTTTATGACGTAGAGCGAGATAGTCGAGAATATTGAGATGAACGGACGATGCGAGCACGCGACGGGCCGCGCTCACAGTGTGCGGCACCGTATCTACAGTGCGTGTTACTCCAAGTTCGACAAGGAGAGCTTGTGCCGTTGCGAGGCGCCCTTTGGTGGTCCATTCTTTGGGTGGAGAAGATATGAGCCTTTTGGGTGCGATAAGGTGGTTAGCTCAGCAGTGATAACTCTCCCTGTGAATGACTCACTGATCCATGTATTTCACAGCTTCTTCATAGAGGTCATTGCTGTCCTCATCCAAAGGAAAACTCGGTAATGCAGGCACAGTTGTGGTCTGCGTCTCCTTCTGCTTTCGCGCCCTCGGTTTGCGTCGTTTCACGCCAGGCTCGCCCTTCGCTTCTCCCCCCTTATCGGCCTCGTTGACCGTCACGTTATTCTTCTTCTTCCTGGATTTCTTATTCTTCGGCTTCTCGGTTTGACTCGACGGAGGTTGTTGAGAGGGGGTATTCGTCGTGTTAGCTAAAGCCGCGGCCTTGCGTGCGCTCGCTCGCTTTCTCTTCTCCCGGCGCTTCAGCGTTTTCGCGGACGGCTGCGGCTTCGCTGCTCCTGCCGGCGCTGCAGATACGTGGCGGAGGGAGCGCCGAGCTTCGGCGCTGTCGCGTTCGTTTTCCTCCAATTGCGCACTAATCTCGGAAAGGGTGAAGGACGGAGAGGACGGAGGAACAGGAGTTGTAGCTATAGGCGTGTCCTCCGAACAGATAGGATATTGGTGGGGTCTCTCAGAGTGAGTGGAATGAATGGACAATCTATCGAGTTCCTCGGCCAAGGTGTGGCGTGCGGCATCGTTCAGGGTAGTGCCGTGGTCGTCGTCATTGTCGTAGAGGATGATAGACTCCCTCCTACTCAGCACTATCGGAGAAGTGACCGACGAACTACTACTGAGAACTGACGACCCGGGCAGGACGAGCACAAAGTCCCGATCCTCGATGTCGAAGTCAAAGTTATCGTTCAGGTTGTCCAACGATTGCGCTGATATGTGAGAGTTGCGGGGAGTCCTTGGTGAAAGGACAATGTCATTTCCATCGTCGTCCGAATCCTCGTCGGTGATGGCGCTCGAATGCAGCCACTCTCGCTCAACTAGCTCGTAGGACCCTGTAGACAGCGACGGGGAGGTGACTCCACGCACTGACATCTCCGTAACGCTTTAGGAATGTGTCCTGTAATGTGTCCACGCTTTTGCTCAGGAAACGTGACAGTAGCGAGGAACAGGGGCGTCTCAGCAGAGCATCATTCAGTTACGGCAATCCCGACGGTGGTGTCGTGGTTACTCAACCCAATTAGTCACGTGTCTCCAACATTTGGGCTGTGGACTTTTCGTCACGATAGAAAGACAAATTACATGTACATGTGCCATCAAACGAAAGAAGAAAAAGAAAATTCAAGGACCCAAGGAAAAGTACAGGGGAAGGGGAAATGTTCGGCAAGGGAATTATGTACCCCTTGAGGACGGAGCTGGGGCAGGTCTCGGGGTCTCAAACCGCCCTCGTACATCAGGCAATCGCTGTGCTCGTGGTTGAGTAGGCGCAAAGCGGATCCCGGGTCGAGTATCTGTTGGTGTTCTGCTTCGAAGGGCGGGCCGTGTATTTGCCGGGAAGGCGGTTTCTGGCCCGGCAAGCGGGATTTTTGCCTTGCTCAACCCTGACGGTTTTAGTCTTCGGCTCTTGTCATCCCCCGCCACATCAACCGGCAGCTTTGTCTGAGGGCGGGTGACTTGGCCAGTTAATATCCGTGATATCACCCGTGCACCCGCCATTTTCTCTGGAGAGTACGAAGTTGAGAAGACCGGTCAGATGCCTAACAGATCGTCCGACTCACCATCACCATCATTGTTCATCTCACCCCCGATGAAGGAAGTGATCTCCCGGCCAAGATACGGATAGGGATCGTTCGAGCTCGCCCGAACACCAGATGGCATTGCAAGGTCGATCTCGCTATCTCTCGTTGTCGATGCGAACGACTGCAGCCGCGAACCGGAAGGTCCAGGCATAACAAGCTCAAACGCGGCATCGATATCAGATTCTGCCCCACTATCTCGATTTGGCTTCAGAGTCTGCGTTTCATCTTCTGACTTCCCGCTCGCCAATGCGGGAGGAAGGGGGAAACGGTCCAAAGAGAATTGACTGTCACTGGATTGTGGAGAGCCAACGTCACTGAACAACACCGACCCAGACGCTCGGACACTGAGATCTAGGGTTTGTATGCCTTCTGCGCTGAATTCGTTGATAGCCTTCGCGATTTTTGCTGCAGATTCAGTCGTCGAGCTTTCCTCCTTTGTTCTGAGCAAAGCCTCTGTATTGAGCGAACGTTCTACTTTCGATGACCCGGCACCAGCTGTTTGGGGGGTGCGGGTCGTTGTCAGTTCTGTGGGAGACGGGATCTTAAACGCCCCAGGGGCAGTGCGACGAGGGCAGATGGGCCCATTGAGTCCGTAGATTGGGGATTCAGGTGGCGGGTCTTCGCAGAATATTCAGCTTGATACGCTGCGATTTGGACCGTAAACATTTACCTTGATATCCTTTTAGGTTTAGTTTCGGTACAGGCGGCGCAGCAGCGGGGACGATGAAATCTCCGCTGCGTCTGGGAGCGCGGATGGGCTTATTTATAAGCCCCTGCACATTGTCAGTCGCATACATGGCGTATATGGAATCCGCCTTTGTCCACACCGTTTCGCCCCCGTTGCTACGCAGCCCAGACGATGTTGACGCAGAGGTGCCACCTGCATAGTCCTCTTTCGGGGTTGATGACCGCCCTGAGTATGGAAGACTAAGGGCATCACTTGGGCGCCCAGATAACCTGCGGGACACCCAGGACGTGATTCGCTCTGTGGATATGGATATGGGTCGGTTTGATCTAGATATGTTTCTAGTCGGCGAACGAGAGACGCTTTCGGAACGGCGGACAGGAGCTACGGCGAGATCGTCCGATAGGACCTGTACGGCACTAAAAGACTCGGCAGCGCTCACGCGCCGAGATTGAAGAGATTGTTCTTCCTCGATCTGGGGAGAAATGGATGGTTCTCCTGGAGGTCCCACGTCGTCGAAAGCGACGAAGAGAACATATTCTGTGCAAGGTAGCAATTAAGATGGATCCGACAGATATCATACTGTTGGGCTCACGGGACAAAATATACAGCTCCAACGCTTGCAAAAGCCGCCCAAGCGGAGTTTCCATGAAACCACCTGACTCCCATCTTCAGTTGATGTCAGCCTGGCACTTAGATTGTGACTTACCAACTGCCAGGTTGCCGGCCCCCACACCAGTTGAAACGGCCATGGCTACAAGGACCGGAAGGAAGCCGAGGAGCATTTTGAGCCGCCTCACCAATGTGAAGAGTAAATTCCCTAACAACTTCAGTGCGAAGAGGACGCTCAGGGCTATTTCTAGGGTGGCGCTGGCAGCCTCAATCGGTGCCGCATTGAGATTGAAAAGAAAGATGATTTCGAGTCTCCAGATAGTCTCAAGGACACCAACGGCAACCACAGCCATGAGCAAGAAGTACTTGAGTACGACACCAAAGATACCCCACTGCAGCCAGTTCCCGGAGTGCATGTCGCGCTGAGACGGAATGAAAGAGCCGCCGGGAGGATACATGGTCACTGGTGTTTGCACCTCGCCTCGGGATGGAAGACCAACAATGTGCCAAAAGAAGAGGAAACGGAGAGTGATGGCACATGCAAGTAACATCTCCCGAACGACACGGGCGGTCACATTGCCGAAAGCTGAAGGGGTAACAGCGGAACCACGAGGTCGGTTAGAGAGACAAACGAGAATGACGAGATCTACTAGTGCTGCAACGAAACTGAAAAATGATGATAGCATGATCATGCTTGTCATTCTGGATGGTATGGTATGTGAGGCGCAAATATAAGTCCATGACAGCACGGAAACGTACACGTTGATCCTCCGCTTCATTACGAGCAGTAGAGAGACCGCGAAGGAGACCACGCCAGCAGCAATGAAAGGTACATCAGCGATGAGCCTTTGAATCTGCCACCGATTCGTCAGAGAGTATTCGGAACATATGTGAAATAGCTACTTGCAATGAAACTTTTGCTGACAGTGAGCCAGCTAGGAACATCTAGCATTGCCGAAAAAAAAAGAAAAGGGGAAAAAGGACGCTTCCAGGCGTGAAGGAGCGGCAGAAGCACACTCAATGTGCAGCCAGCTCTAGCTGAAACAAGAAAAAACGAAGGAGGCAGAGAGCAGAGCCTTTACAGCATCAAGGTGGTCCACTGCAAGTGGTTGCGTAGCAAGGAGAGTGCCGGATTTGAGCCGGTCGCCTGGCGACATCATCAGAGGGTGCACGAAAGCAACGCCTCTTCGCTGATCGGCAACTAACGTATGACACGCAACACTAAATCGTGACTGAATCGTTGAGGCCCGCAACACGGCCAGTGAACCATAAAAAAAAAACTTAAAACATGGGCTCTGATGACGTAATCAGGCACTGCCACACACCTTGGCCATTCTTGCGGCCGCTGTGCCGGACTGATTTAGCGCAAGACCTCCTTAATTTCTTGTAATGGTCGCATCCCCTAGCTCTAATGCACGCAGCAATCGCTCGCGCACTGGCACGCCGAATCCTCCGACCACTACCGCCGATTCTTCTCGCACACGACCATACTCTACACGAGCTGCTCAAAAGGCCACTGCTCAACCGTTGACCCACATTCAAACTGAGAACCTCGAAGTCGACGGCTCCGAGGAAGAAGAGGAGGAACATGATGGAACACAACGAGCTGCGAGCAGCAAGGATGCGGCCAGCGATGGAGAGGACGACAGGGCGAACGTGCGCCGAACATCCACGCGTATTGCTGCGAAGGCAGCTGCGCGCGAAATTGCCGCCCAAACCGCACCAAGTCCTCCAACAGCCCCGAAGAAGTTGCCCAGAGGGGGGAGAGCAGCGGGCGTGGTTGGCGCTGGTGCAGCATCCTCTGGTGATACAGCATCTTCCCCTGGGGGGACTCCAGCGCCACTTCAAGATCCTGCATCCCTCAATAAACTCGCGGAAGTGGTCTCAAAAGTGGCCAAGGCTCGCAAAGGTCCATATAATCGATCTGTTCCTTCAGCTCCCAGTACCCGCGAGCTCCTTGTGGGTATTGAGGCAACCGGCTCGGCGGACGTAGTTGAAGTCCTCGTAACGGACCCAAATGACATGCTCGCTGGCTATAAGCAACTTGAAGATTGGATTTATGGGGGTCTTGATATGTACAGGGTACGTCTTGCACTGGTTTCGAACCTCGATGCTCAAGGAATAAATCCAGAACTGATAAATGTTGGTCAGGATGAGTTCTATCCTTTGCTCTTTCCGGTATTTTGTCACTTTTATCTAGAGTTGGTATCTCAAGGTTTCAAAGAGTCAGGTATTTAATCAATCCGCTCGCACGGGGAATTTCATGCTTACATTTTGCTGTAATCGAACATACAGCTATCACATTCTTTCAACAACATTCCAGTCCCCTTCGGGAACGGCATGCCGGCGACATCCATCATCTTTCTTCGCTGCTCCTACCGTCTCACGTCGCCATGTCTTCATTCGCGCAGAGGTTTCGCAGTGAGAAGTACTTGGTTCGTATGAGCCGCTCGGGTTTCGCCCTTTTTGTGGGCTGGTTAACGGAGGGAACTGGAGGCGAACCTATGGGTGCTGGAGAAGGCATAACTGCCGGGCGTGAGGGTGCTGGCCGAAGAGCACGGTTCACCGTGTTGAAGGTCGTGCATGGGAGCTTAAAGTTCAATGGTAGCCCTGGCTAGCTTCTTTATTTTTCTTTTGTTGACCTGGTATCGCTTTGAATCCTCGTAGTCACATCCGCAAATACGAACACGGTTCAGACGTCATCGTGGGATGAGGCTACTGGTCTTATACGTTCGCTACTCCCCGTAGCCAATACTGGTTTCCGCATGGTGAACGGTAAACAAGTCACAGGGTCACTTCCAGCGGGGGATCCCAGCGCTTTCAACTCCCAGCAGGGTGACTTGAAACTTGGTCCGGCACCGCTATCTGACGGACTTCGGGAAGAAGCAGAACGTATCATCAAAGAGGACGATGAGGCTATGGTCGTAGACGGCAGTTCGAGCCAGCCAAACGGTGATGCTAAGCCGTCAGATTCAAGCACTTCGGCGCCATCAGTGCTAGATCTCTCCTCATTGAATGGCACGGCGGGCCTTGCGCCTCCGCTGATGTCCGATCTGCTTCCACAGTCCACTGCATTCCGCTCCGTCGATGTGAAGCGCGAGGTGGAGCGCGTTCGCGATGCGAGAAAGCGAATAAAACTAGATCCATCAGTGCTTTACGATAGCTCGAATACTTATGGTGGCGCCGCCAACGGATATGCCAGACAGCCGCCCGCGTCATCAAAAACCCCCTCAGCAGCATTGCCGAGCGTTTGTGCGTACACTTTCCATGATGCTGATGATGGGTAAGTCAATTTAACATGCCTAAGAATGTCAAGCATTTATTCCGATGTGTGCAGTGTCAATTGCTCGTCCTTCTCTGATGACTCGACGTACATGGCCGCCGGGTTCGCGGAAAGCTACATTCGGCTGTGGAGCCTCAAGAAAGAAAAATTAAAAGGTTTACGGAGTGATTTCAGTGTAAACAACATCACAGACCGTAAGAAACACTTCCATACATTCCGCATTGATCGGAACCTCACATGCCCAATTTCTTTCAGCATATGCATTGAAAAAGCTGCGTGAAAAGGGGGGGAGTTCCACAAGGAAGCTCGTAGGGCACTCGGGACCCGTCTTCGCAACGGCGTTTGATTCCGTTGGCGGGACAGCGGCGCCACCGAAATACCTTCTATCCGCCTCCGCAGACCATACCACTCGTCTTTGGTCGCTTGAAACGCTCACTAATGTCGTGGCATATCGTGGTCACAAAAATCCTGTATGGGACGTTCATTGGAGCCCCATGGGAACTTATTTTGCAACGGCAAGTCGAGATCGAACGGCAAGATTGTGGAGCACGGAACGAATCAACGCCCTGCGAGTGTTCGCTGGTCATCTGAGTGACGTTGATGTGAGTATCGCGATTTCCATAAATGAGGTCACCAGTATCAATCATTTTTTTTTGGGGGGGGGGGGACGCCGCCGCCGACAGTGTGTAAGGTTCCACCCTAATTCTTTGTACCTGGCAACAGGGTCCAGTGATACGACTTGCCGTTTATGGGATGTTCAACGCGGCTCCTGCATGCGTGTTTTTATTGGCCACACTGGCCCCATAACGTGCATAGCGACCAGTCCAGACGGTCGTTATCTGGCGAGTGCTTGTAAGTCAATATATGCCGCACGTATTGTATATGGATAAATTTCCTCAACTTCTGTCACGGTACGGTTCATCAAGCAACGGACCTTTCGATCAACCTTTGGGACTTGGGCTCAGGCCGGAAGCTAAAGAGCATGACGGGGCACACAGCACCAATCAACTCTATATCTTTCAGTGCATGTACGAGTATGCTGATTTCTGGAGGCTCCGACTGGACGGTACGATGTTGGGACGTGAAGGCACCTGGTGGCCCTCCCCCTCACCCGCAGCGACTTAACGGCGCCTTGCCCGACGGCGCTATTGACGATAAGGATGTACGGCAAGAAACGTACGCTCAACCTTCGCTTGATTTTCGATTTCCATTGCAGCTAAGACATTAATGATTTTTGTGTGAATAGTGTTGACCTCTTGCAAGCCTTTCGGACCAAGCGAACATCAATCATCAATGTGCAGGTCACGCCACGAAACCTCGTCCTTGTCGCAGGGACCTTTATGCCTAGGGAGCCGTGACTGTGTTCGTCACAACCGAATGCGACATGGCGCCGCGCAGGCCCGAATTCGGGGGCTGCAATAGGGGTTTGTGGTCTCGAGATAAACCGTCGAGCATCAGGAATTGCCAGATTTGCGCAGATCCGTGTTTCTTGTTCATTGTGTTTTGCGGCGTCATTTTGGTTTGCAAGATGGTTTAATTTAATTCTACTTGTACCAGGTGTTCTGAGTTGGCTAATTACAATGGGTGGCAATGTTCAGTATCCTTCGCTCATCTCTTCATGTCTGTGGCGATGACCCTTGTTAAATGGAAAGCATTACAGAGAATTTGCCTACGATCATGCCGCATTTGTCATCCAATTGAAGAGAACTCGGATAGAACAGGCGTCATGAGACAGTATAGCGAATTACTTGGATATAAATTTCGGAATCGTAGGTTGAGGGTTGTGGTGTTTTACGTCGACGCGTCCGCGCCAGACGAAGCCGGCGCGCTCGCCCCAATGTCGTGAGCGGGAGCATCAGCAGGAGGTGATTCGGGTATTGTTGGAATGGGTGGTCCGGGTGTTACACTAGCACTTGCGCCTGCTGCGGAACTTCCAGGTACTTCACCACCACTCACTGGCCTTCTAGTACTACGCCTTCTACTTGGTCGTCTCTCCGGTGGCATCAGCACCCCGAGAGAATTATACTGTGGTGGTAGGTCAACCACCTCTTCTTCGCTGTACTCGCCCTCTTCGTCTTCGTCACCGTCCAGCGATCCCGCGTCTTCGTGAATGAGGAATCGTGCAGGGGTGTTCGGGGCGACAGCGGTGCTCGACCTGTCCAGAGCCGCCATAGCAGCTTTGCCCAACGAGCCGCCCGCCAGAGAAGACGCTCCGGCCACAGTACTCATCTCACCCCCGCTGAGCGGTCGAGTGGAAGTAGAAGAGCGGTGCGGATCGTATTCTGTGCCATCGGTATTCGGCTCCCCTGGCGGGAGGACATACGGGACAGGCACATAGTCGTTCGGACCCTCGTCTGCGCCAGTGTTTGCTGTGAGGGGATACCGCGCCGCTCCATCACCATCTTCTCCACTTTCGTTCGCACCACCCACTGCTTCTTCACCGGGTAACAAATCCAGGCGTGACTTTCCACGGCCTTTGGGCTCTGTAAGCCCGACAGCACCACTCGTCGTGATCCGTTGGCGCTTTCTTCGGCTCCGGCCCCAGAACAATACCGCGAGTGTGATGAAAAGAGCGGCGATGCCACCTACTACACCTCCCATAATGGCACCTGTGTTGGAGGACTTTTTGGCCCCTGACCCCGAGCCGGCCGTGCTAGAAGAGGCCGAGCTGCTCGAAGTAGTCGAAGGGTTCACCCCACCAGTCGTCGTCTGAGGGCTGGTGCTGTTCAAGCAGCTGCTCGTCGAGCTGCTGCCCACACCGAGGAAGTCACTGCTGGTGGCGAAGTTCCCTTTGCTATCCTGCGGAACGAATAATACCGTCGTGCCCAGGGCAATGTTAGCATACCAGTTGTACGAATTTGCAGCAGTTGAAGGGATGGCTATGTCAAACGCTGTTCCTTGTGGGATGAGTCCGTGAATCGTAATCGGCTGGCGGTGAATGAAGATGTATGGAGAAATTGAGTGATATGATCACATGAATCAGAACCGTGATTTGTTCACCTTGGACGCACCGCTAAAGCCGTCGAACGTGAAGTCGCGGCACTGCTGTAGATTCGTAGAGTTGAAATTAACATTGAAGGCGGACGCGGGCGTGGAAGTGTCGCATGTTGAGCTAGAGGTGTTGACAGTGAGCTCGCTGGTCGTGCCAAGCGAGCCGAAACCTGTCGAGTCCGACAGAACGATAAGGAAGACAAGCTGAGAGGCTAATTGGAGCTGGAATGTGTAGTTCCCGTTCGCTCCGTCATACGCGCTCGAGGGTATACTGATGTTTCGTGCGGGCTCGACGCGCTGTCGCGGGCACGACGATTAGTAAATTGACCATCGCTGCTCACGCTGCTCGCGAGGGCAGAAAATTATGCGATATTATGATGACACTTACTGGGGCAAGCAGGATCGAGAACGGTCCTTTCCCCCCGGACCAGTTGACAGACAAGTTTTCGCATTGCGCTGGCGCCGTGTATGTGAAGGCTGCACTTGCAGCACTAGAATAGATGATGCAGAGAAGAAACGAAACAGTACTTGGGCAGTAAATGAACGATGCCGCGGAATGGTGGCGTCGCGCCATGAATCTGATGGTTTATGGGGTGAGGTGCTAACGAGCGTGAGTCCGTACCCGTTGCGTAGAAATGACGCTAAGTAGAGCGCTGGCCGGCCCAGTTCCAGGATGGATGGCGAAGGGGGTAGAAGCAAGTCGTTCCACTTCCAGGGTCGCTAACAACTCCGAAACTCCAAAATGGCGAAAAGAATGAATGATATGAATGACGTTAATTCGTAAAATTATACCCCCGTCGGTGCTGCGACGGGACGATCACGTGTAAAGATCTCACGGTCAGCCTGCGCAGCCTCTCCCCAGCCCCATCATGGATGCGTCAGCCTCTCAATCTGATAGACCGTCCAACAATGTGCCTGGCGACTCGTCGTCGGCTTCCGGTGATAACATCGTAAATCATTCCTCCCATTTGACTACTCCTGCGACGGCGCCACCGAGCGCTGGGCCGAATTCTCCACATGTTGTCGAAGATTCCGCTGCCGGTCCCAGTTCTGCCACCGCTGCTGCACCTTATTCTAGTGCTCGACAGGAATCCGCGACAATGTACGAGCGCATTCTACATGCCGCTGAGCTGAGAAATCGAGGAGCTCCCGCCTCAAATCGCCAAATTGACTTTGACGAGGATAATTCTGACGATATGCATCACGATGCTAGCTCGTTTTCCACATCTGCCTGGAGCTCACTCGGCCGCACACATTCTGATCGAACCGCTTCGTCATCTTCTGAAGCAGGTGACCACCGTATTCGGGAAGTGAATAATGAGGACCAAGCTGAATCAGACGATGCACCCGCCCCACACCCTGCAATACTGCTGGCGGCAGATCCAGAGCCTCAGAGGCCCCAAAATGAAACGCCACCCGAGCAACGTGCTGAGGCTGTTCCTGCACCACCACCAGTGGCGCCTCTAGGACCAGCAAATGATGAGCCTCAATGTCGGATATGCCTCGCGGGCGCTGAAGAGTCAGACGAGCTAGGACCCTTGATCCGACCGTGTCGATGCACTGGGACAATTAGCGTGCGTGGTGGCATGTCTACCGTTGAGTCTATATGAGCAGACTGACACACCCTCCTGATAATGTGGACCATACATATCCCAGTTTGTTCACGTTCAGTGTCTGAACTCGTGGAGAACTCGGAGCGCTTCGCGCAGTGCTTTCTGGCAGTGTCCACAGTGTCATTTCAAATATGCATTCGTACGGACCCGTGTATTTGGTCTCGCAGAATCCAAACGTACGTACTGCCGAGTACACTAGGTGTCTCATGCTGAATCAATTATATTAATACTGCTATCGTACTAGTGGCCCTAGGCTCCATGACGCTCGCGCTCTTCGTCGTGCTAGTTTTTCTAGCCTCGGCGCTCGTTAGCGCACTCTTCCCCGACATCCTGTACCCTGAGCTCGCCGCCGAGCGGCTCGCCTCCCGCTCATACGATGACCCGTCCTACGGATGGCACTCGTCCTCATTCGGCTTCGGGTTTGGTTTCTGGAACTTCATGACGTATGATTTTACTATGCTCCCCGAGGTTGTAGCAGATTTCGTGCGACTGGCAGCCGCGACGTTCCTCGATATTGATATCGACGTAGGAAAGCTCTTCGGTGTAGGACAAAGCTCGCCCTCGCCACCTCAAAGAAAACCCCGAGGGGCGGCGGGACAACGATATACCTCCGGTCGGGGCCCCGCTTCCAAAAAGCTCAGGACGGACTCCCAGGGGAACGTGGTTTCCGACCGCTTATGGGGGAAGAAATCGTGGTTAGGACGCCTCGTTGCGCGTTTCATGCTTGGTCTCTCTACTTTAGGCATCGTTAGCTTCTTGCAACTCGCGATGAGCATGAGCCTCTTTGCGCCCTTGCAGATTGCGAGAGGCGCTTGGTTCAGGAGAAGAAGAAGGGAAGGAGGCGGTGGGGGTGTGGAAGGTGCAGCAGGTATTATGATTGCGGTGTTTGTTCTCATCGGTGTTGTTCGGTGCGTGTGCCCTCGTGGCAGTTTTTGTGAGGATTTACTCACTGATGGTCACGCCGATTGTTTTTGGTCAAATCACCGACCATGTGTATTGTATATGCAGAGCAATGCAGCAAGTGTACAAAATGACAGTGTGGCTCGCGCGGCAGCTGCTCACGCGTGCAGAGACAGCCATATTGGACGTGGATGGGAATCCTCACTATGCGCGTCCTGCCCAGGCGCCAGATGCCGCGGGTGCTGTTCCTCAGGAGAACCTTAACATGCGGGAGCGGGTGACGCGATGGCTTGCTGAGCGAGCTGTGGCGTTAGACCCGAGGAGACTGTTCGGTCCTGCGGGACAGGAGAGGGCAGAACTCGCGTAAACCCAGCTACAAGCTGTCTTTCCGATCCATCTTTTCTTGC
>Ga0307508_10004565_pt1 | contig 13482 bp, 8 predicted proteins | sample 9_EM_MG_FD_203089 | JGI IMG/M metagenome (GOLD analysis project Ga0307508, IMG submission 203089) | Populus trichocarpa ectomycorrhiza microbial communities from riparian zone in the Pacific Northwest, United States - 9_EM | ecosystem: Host-associated > Plants > Roots > Unclassified | place... | reverse complement strand
GCCCCACCCCGCCAGCTGGGATCGGGTCGGTTTCGATCACGTCGCCGTCTGCCGCGCGCCGTTGGCAGGCTCGCACGTCGCGTAGACCGTTGACCGTCACGAGGCAGTCGAAGCAGACGCCGATTCCGCAGAACACGCCACGTGGCCTGCCCTTGCCGGCGGTGACCCGCCAGGCGACCCGGCCCCGGGCCAGCAGTACCCCGGCGATCGTCTGGCCGGCGACCACGGGCACCCGTTCGCCGTCCACAGTCACCGTCGGCGCGGTCTCCATCACACAGCCTCCAGGTGCGGCCGCAGCGACGCACGGTCCACGGCGAACGCGCCGGCGGCCACCGTCGGCGGGGCCCCGGCCATCAGGTCGCGCAGGATCTCCGCGGTGCCGACCGAGAGCCCGATCCCCGCGCCCTCGTGCCCGGTCGCGTGCCACAGCCCGCTCAGCCGGGGGTCGGGCCCGATCACCGGCAGATGGTCGGGCACGTACGGCCGGAAGCCGCCGTACGCCCGCATCACCGCCGCCTCGGCCAGGAACGGGAACAGCACTATCGCCTTGGCGGCCAGCTCCGCGAGCACAGCCGGCTCGATCCGCTCGTCGAAGCCGCGCTGCTCGCGTGACGAGCCGATCAGCACGGTGCCCGCCGCCGTCGACTCGACCACCGCCGAGGTCCGCAGTCCGGCCTCGTCCGAGCCCACCGCGCCCACATAATCGGCGTCGTAGACCTTGTGCCGGATCCGGCGTGGCATCCGGGTGGTCACCAGGACCGTGCCGCGGCGCGGGCGCACCGGCAGCGGCACGCCGAAGGCGGCGGCGACCTCGGCGGACCACGGGCCCGCGGCGATGATCACGTGGTCGGCGCGCAACACTCCGGCGGACGTCTCGACGCCGGTCAGCGCTTGCCCGGCCCGGATTGCGCCGAGCACGGTGACGCCCTGGCGGATCCGGGCGCCGTGCCGGCGTGCGGAGGCGAGCAGCGCTTCGGTTGCGGCGACCGGCTGGACCTGGGCGTCCTCCGGGTAGTAGACAGTCGCCGCCCGGGCCGGGGTCAGGTCGGGCTCCCGGGCTGCCGCCTCGGCCGGGGTGAGCGGCCGGGCGTCCATTCCGGCGGCGCGCTGCCCGGCGGCGAACGACAGTAGCGCGTCCGCCCCGGCCGCGGTCGTCGCCACCACGAGTCCGCCCTTGGCCTCGAATTCCAGCGCCGGGAACCGCGGCCCCAGCTCGGCCGGAAGTTCCTCGGCTAGCTTCTGCCACAGCCGGCGGGACAGCACGGCGAGGTCGAGCTCGGCGCCCGGGGCTTTGTCCGAGACCAGCAGGTTGCCCTCGCCGGCGGCCGAGGTGCCGCCGGCCGTCGCGCCCCGGTCCAGCACCGTGACCCGGGCCCCGGCGAGCGCGAGGGCGCGCGCGACGGCCGCACCCACGATGCCCGCGCCGACGACGACCACCTCGGCGTCCCGCAGGCCGGTCCGTCCCGCAGTCACCTCAGTACTATGTCACACAGCAACCGCCGGGCGGCTGACCTGCCGATCAGCCCTCGGGGTGCCCGGCCCACCAGCCGATCACGTGCGCGATGTGCCGGACCATGAGCCGCTCCGCCGCCTCGGCGTCGCCCGCCTCCAGCAGGTCGAGCAGGTCCAGATGCTCGCGCGCGGACACCTGCAACTCCGCGGTGGCGACCAGGCCGGCGAGCCCGGTCAGCCGGGTCTGCGAGCGCAGGTCGGCGACGATGGCCAGCAGCCGCGGATTGCCCGCCAGCTCCAGCACGCTCAGATGGAACGCCGTGTCGGCCTGCAGATAGCGCGCCAGGTCGGCGGCCTCGGCGCCGAGCACGATCTCCCGGGCCAGCCCGCGCAGCCGGCGCAGGTCGGCCGCCGGGAGCTTGCCGGCCAGCCGCCGCACTGCGGGCGCTTCCAGCAGTTGGCGTACGTCGACGATCGCCCGCAGGTCGTCCTCGCTGACCGCGGTCACCCGGAAACCCTTGTTGCGGACGGTGTCGACCATCCCGCGCTTGGCGAGGTTGAGCATCGCCTCGCGCACCGGCGTGGCCGAGACCCCGAACCGGGCGGCCAGGACGGGGGCGGAGAAGAGCTCGCCGGGCGGCATCTGCCCGGAGACGATCGCGGCCGCGATGGCCTCCTCGACCCGTTCGCGCAGGCTCGCCGCGGGCGCGAGCGGCGCGATTTCGGCGCTGGTCGCGTTCGCCATCGTGGACCCCCTACCGGCCGGCGGGGCGCCGCTCGCCCACCCAGTGCAATGCCACATCCTAGGGCGCCGGTGGCGCCGTTGCCGGGGTCGGCGCCCGGGCCGGTGGGCCCGGGCGCCGCGGTGGTCAACCGGCCGTGGGGGACGTCCAGCCGGTTGCCACATGCCCGATCCGTACCCGCTGCGGGTGGTCTCCTACCGCGACCGTGGCCACTTTCTGCCCGGTGGCGAAGCTGATCGCGGAGATCTGATCGGCGGCCGACTCGGAGATCACGCAGTCCTTGCCGTCGCCGCTGACGGTCGCCCAATACGGCTTGGCGGCCGGCACCAGCGTGCTTTCCTGCAGGGTCGACCGGTTGACGATGGTGACGTACTCGTCCATCGTCCCGGCCACGCACAGCTTGCTGCCGTCCGGGCTCATCGACAGGCCGTGGTGGCGCGAGTCGTTCACGAACGTCGTCCGGTCGTCGCTGGTGTTCGCGTTCTTCGGCAGGGTCTTGACCCGGGTGATCTTGTCGGTGGCCACGTCGTACTCGACGAAGCCGTTGAAGAACGACACCTGGAAGTACAGCTTCGACTCGTCCGGCGAGAACACCGCCGGGCGAACCGCGTTCGACAAGTCGCTGCGGCCGAAGGCGTCGAGGCGCGAGCGCATGTCGATCGTCTTCACGATCTTGAAGGTGCTGGTGTCCACGACCGTGATGTGCCGGTCGCCCTTGGTCCAGTCCCAGATCGGGTCGTCCAGCGCCGTGTCCACGTTGCCGATGGACATGTTCCAGAGGTACTTGCCGTCCCGGGTGTAGATGTTCTCGTGCGGCTTGTCGCCGGTGCCGAACGAGCCGAGCTGGGTGCCGGTGTTGATGTCGAGCACGTGCACGGTGTTCGACGTGGACGCCGAGACCGCCACCTGCTTGCCGTCGGGAGAGACGGCCATGTGGTCGGCGCGGTATCCGGAGACCGCGAAGCGCCAGCGCACCGAGCCGGTGGCCAGGTCGATGGAGACCACGTCGGCGAAGCTGGGCCGCGAGGCGACCAGCGCGCTGCCGTCCGGCGTGGTGTACATGTCGTCGACCAACTGGTCGTGCCCCTCGCCCGGGCCCTGCTGGATGCCCAGGTAGTAGGCGAGCTTGATCGGGTCGAGGTAGATGGCTTGGAGGCGCGCGTCCTTGTCCGGCACCACGTTGACCCGGCCCAGCTTGGCGTAGGTCCCGCTGGACTTGAGTACGTCCACGGTGCCTTCCCAGTTGTTGCCGACGAACATCACCTCCTGCAGGGAGGTGGCGGCGGCGGCCGGTACGGCCGGTACGGCGGCGGCCGCGACGGCGAGAGTGAGGGCGGTCAGGGCGGTAAAAAGTTTCGGTGCCACGGCTTCTCCCGGTGCAGGCGCGATGTTACCGTGCGGTAACAGAAAGGAAACAGGGCATCGACGCCGCCCGATAGGGCCTGGTGGCCAAGGCCGGAGCCGGTTCTTGTCGGGTATCGACAACCCCTTCGACAGACGCGAGAGCATCGATGGTCGTTAGAGAACGAGGCGAGGCGTTCGTCGCGGTGCTGCACGAGATGGCGTCCGACGCCGGCATCCTCGAGGAGATCGTCGAGGCGGCCCGCACGCATTCGCCGGTGGTGGCCCGGCTGCCCGTGGCGGAGAACCGGCGGCACGTCTCGGCCCTGCTGGCGGTGGGGCTGGCCTCGTTCGAAGGGCTCGGCGACCCGAGCGAGAGCGACTTCGCGGAGGCCACCCGGCTGGGCGCGGAGCGGGCCGCGCAGGGCGTCCCGATCGGCGGGCTGCTGTGCGGGGTCCAGGCCGGCCGGACCCGGGCGCTGGAGATCGCGATCGAGCGCGGCCGGGCGGCGGGCATCGCCGACGACGTACTGGTGGAGGTGCTGCTGGATCTCGACCGGTACACCGGGGCGCTCGAGCGGCACGTGGTCAGCGGCTACCACGCCGCGGAGCGCGAGCTGGCCCGCGGCAGCTGGGAGGCCCGGACCCGGGTGCTGCGCCGGTTGCTGCTCGGCGACGGCCCGGAGACCCCGCCGCAGGAGCTGACCCGGCTCGGCCTCGGCGGGCCGGGGCGCTACCACTGCGTGGTCTCCGACGTCGCCGACGCGGCACGGCTGCGCTCGGCGGAGCGCGCTCTGGCGGCGTACGGTGGCGTCTTCGCGATGGTGGACGGCCTGCTGACCGGGCTCTCGCCGCGGCTGCCCGGGCCCGACACGCTCGACGGCGGCGTGCTCGTGGTGTCGTCGCCCGCGGTCACGCTGGACCAGGCACCCGCGATGTACGGGCTCTGCGTGCTGGCGGTCCGGGCCGCGGGCAGCTCGGGGCGGCGCGGCCTGCACAGCGTCGTCGACCTGGCCGGCGAGACCGCGCTCGCGGCGCTGCCGTTGCTCGGGGAGTTGCTCGGCACCGCCCTGCTGGCGGGGCTGAACCCGGCCGACGAGTTCCACCGGGAGCTGGCCGGCACCGCGTTGTCCTATCTGGACAACGGGCAGCGGCTCGATCAGGCCGCGGCGGCCCTGCACGTCCACCCGAACACGGTCCGCTACCGCCTGCGCCGGCTGCGGGAGATCACCGCGATCTCGGCCGTCGGCGCCGAGCCGGGTGAGCGGCTGACCGTGCTCGAGAGCCTGCGGTTGTGGTGGGCGATCCGCGACTGGCTCGGTTGAGCCAGCCACGCAGCGGCCCGGGTCGGCCTCGGGGTCAGCTCCCGGCCAGGATCCGGTCGCGGATGATCGGTGCCGCGGCCGACCGCACGGTGAGCACCACGCGGGTCGCCGGGCCGGCGCCGGCGTCCTCGAGCAACCGGCCGTCCGCCTCGACGCGCAGCCCGAGCAGGGGCGCGTCGGCGGGCTCGAGCGCGCCGGTCGCGATGCCGGCGGCCAGCGGGTCGTGCAGCGGCACCTCACGCTTGCCCAACTGACCCTCGTAATAGTCGAAATAGCCGGTGAGCAGGTCGGCGAGGGCGGTGGTCAGCGGCGTCCCGGCGGCGCGCAGCGCCTGCTGGTCGGCCGGCCCGAACCGGTGTTGCATGGTGACGTCGAGCGGCACCAGGGTGACCGGCCAGGCGGTCGCGAGCACCGCGGCGGCCGCGGCGGGGTCGTTGGCGATGTTCGCCTCGGCGTGCCCGGTGATGTTGCCGGGCACCCGGACGGCGCCGCCCATCGCCGTCACATCCTGGACGAGGCCGGGCAGGGCGGGCTCGAGCCGCAGCGCCAGGGCCAGATTGGTCAGCGGTCCCGTGGCGATGACCCGCAGCCGGCCCGGATTGGCGCGGGCCAGCTCGACGAGCAACTCGGCGGCGGTGCCGTCGACCGGCTCCCGCGCGGCGGGGGGCAGCGTGACGCCGCCGATGCCGTTGCCGCCGTGCACCACGGCCGCTCCGCCGGCGAAGTCGCCGGCCAGTGGGTGGTGCGCGCCGACCGCCACCGCGATGTCCTCCCGGCCGGCGAGGGCGAGCAGGTCCAGCGTGTTGCGCGCGGCCCGGCCGGCCGAGGTGTTGCCGCTGACGGTGCCGATGCCGGCGAGGTCGACCGCCGGATCGGCGAGCAGCAGCGCCAGCGCGAGCGCGTCGTCGACACCGGTATCGCAGTCGAGGTAGTAGATCATCCTTCGATCATCCCCCGCCGGCGACCGGAAGCGGGCCACACCCGGTGTCGGGTGTGGCCCGCCGTGTCCTGGCGATCGAACCGGTCAGGGGTGGTGCGGCCCGCCGTGGTGCGGTCCACCGTGGTGCGGTCCACCCGGCCAGCCGCCGTGGTGCGGCCCGCCCGGCCAGCCGCCGTGGCCGTCCCAGTCCCAGTCCACATCGAGCTCCCACCAGCCGCGGTAGCTGCCCCAGCGGATCCGGTTGCAGTCGAAGGAGTCCCAGCGGCCGTAGATCTCACCCAGCCGGCCGGCCCGCAGGCAGCTGCGCAGCGTGGGGTAGAGACGGTCGCGGTCGGCCTGCGGCGCGGTCCGGGTCGCGGTCGTGTTCGTCGCCGTAGTCGACGAGGCGGCCGAGGCCGGACCCACACCGAGCGTCAGCCCGGCGATCAGCGCCATGCCGGTCATCGCCAGCGTCCGTGTTGCCTTGTTCATTGCTAACACCTTCTCTTCGCAGGGTCATGACCTGACCAGAGGAGCACAGAAAACCGGCCAGAACGGATGTTTCCGGACAGTTCTGCCCCGAACGAGTGATGCCGGACGGGAGATAACGGCTTGGCATCGGGTCGGCGATCTGCGCGGTTTTGGCACCAAGCTGTCTCTGTTCGTGCGGCGGGGAGCACATGCGGGGGCAGATGTTCACGGTTGTTTTCGGTGCGGTGCGCTCGCGTACGCCGCAGGCTCTGATGGTCTTGATCTTGGCTGCTCTGCCGGCCGTCGCGGCCGCCGCCGCACCTTGGTATGGCCTTGCTGTCGGCTCGCGTGCCGCCGCTGCCGACGTGGCCGTGGCGCCGGCGGTGCAGCGGGTCCTGTCGACCTCGCGGCCGGGCGCCCTCAACGGCGACCCGCGGGGCGCGCTGGCCGACTTCGGCGACACTTTGCGTACGCTGCTGCCGCTCGCCGGTGCCACGCCGGTGCTGGGCCTGCGCCAGCCGATGATCTACTCCCCGCAGTCCGGCCGGGGCGCGGCGTCCCGCTTCGCCGCCGCCTACCGCGACGGCTTCTGCTCGCACGTGCGGCTGACCGGCGCCTGCCCCGCGGCGGCCGGGGACGCGGCGATCAGCCGGGACGTCGCGCGCCGGATCCCGCTCGCGGTCGGCGACGAATTCCTGGTCCGCGCCACGGCCTTCAACGCGCCGGTCCGGTTCCGCGTCGTCGGCGTCTACGACCTGCTCGACCCGTCCGGTCCCTATTGGAGCGCCAAGCTCTACGGGGCCAACGGCGAGCTGGACCCATTCTTCACCACCCTGGACAGCTTCCGCGCGCCGGAGCTGGGAAAGCCCACCTTCGGCGGCGATCTGGAGGTGCCGGCGAGCCTGCTGCGCGGGGACGACGGCTACAACCTGAGCGCCGTGCTGCGCGCGGCGGTGCCCCGGCTCACCGCGGAGCGGATCAGCCTCTCCGACCAGACCGGCCCACTGCTCGACACCGTACGCCGGGACCGCGCCACGATCCTGCGCGGCGTGCTGGTAGCGCTCGGCCAGCTGATCGTGCTCGGCTGGTTCGCGGTCGCGCTGGCGGGCCGCTACACGAGCCGGGACCGGCGCTCCGACACCGGGCTGCTCAAGCTGCGCGGCAACACCCGCTTCAGCATGCTGCGGCTCGCCCTCGGCCAGCACCTCGTGCCCTTGTTCGGCGCCGCGGTCGCCGGGCTGCCGATCGGGTTCCTGGCCGCCTGGCTGCTGGCCGGCCGGCTCCCGGTGGCCTCCGAGGTGGGGCCGGCGCTGCTGCTGTCAGCCGCGGGCGTCGCGGCTGTGCTCCTCGGCGGCCTGGTCGTGCTGGCGGCGGTGGACGCGGCGGTGCTGCGGCTGCCGGTCGCGACGTTGCTGCTGCGGTTCGCGTCCCGGCGGCGCGGCTGGCGGGGCGACGTCGCCGACCTGGCCGTGCTGGCGGTGGCCGCGTTCGCCGTCTACCAGGCCCGGTCGAGCGGCCCGGACAGCGGCCTCGGCATCGTCGCGCCGGCGCTGGTGGCGCTCGCCCTGGCGCTGCTGCTGGCCCGGGCGCTGCGCTGGTTCGCCGATCGGGCCGGCGCCGGCGCCGTCCGCCGGGGCCGGTTGCGCTTCGGCCTGACCGCGGTGCAGGTGTCCCGGCAACCCGGCACGGACCGGGTGTTCGCGCTGATCGTGGTCGCGGTCGCGATGTTCGCGCTGGCGGTCGGGGGCGTCGCGGCGGGGCGGGAAGCGCGCGCCGACCGCAGCGAGATCGAGCTCGGCGCCACCCGGGTGCTCACCGTCCAGGCCACGACCCGCACCCAGCTCGAGTACGCGGTGCGCGCCGCCGACCCGGGCGGCCGGCAGGCCATGGCCGCGGTCGTCGACCTGGGCACCAACCCGCCGGTGCTGGCCGTGGACAGCGCCCGGCTGGCCGCGGTGGCGAGCTGGCGCCCCGAGTACGGCGCCGAGACCGCGCTCACCGGCGCGACCGCGGCGGCCCGGCTGCCCGCCGCGCTGCCGCCGATCACCGGCACCAGCCTCACCCTGCGCGTCGGCAGCGATCGCGGGGTGGCCGCCCCGCTCTACGCGATCCTGCAGAACGAGGCCACCGGCGCGCCCGTCCGGGTCACTTTCGAGGTTCCCGGCCGGGGTGAACAGACCGTCTCCGCGCCGGTCGCCGGCTGCGACACCGGGCCCGGCTGCCGGCTGGTGCGCTGGCAACTGGTCACCCCGCCGGGACCCGACGGCGAGTCGGTCGCCGGCACCGTCACCCTGAAGTCGCTGGCCCAGCAGGACCCGCCCGGGCAGATCCTCGGCGCCGCCGAACTCGCCGACGCCACCCGCTGGTACACCGACTTCCGGGGCGTGGCGCTGGCGGTCTCCACCACCCGCAGCGGCCTGACGATGGTGCCCGAAAGCCGCGAAGGTCTCGTGCCCGGCGACAAGGTGTACGTCACCGACGCCCCGCTCCCGCTGCCGATCGTGCTGGCCGGAGCGCAGCCGGCGGACTGGCACTTCGACGACGCGTCCTCGTACCGGTTCGGCCCGAACCAGACACCGGTCCAGGTGGTCGGCACCGCGGATGTGCTCCCGGTGCTGGGGGTCGAGGGCGTCCTGGTCGATCTCGACGCCACCCGGCGGATCGCCGCGGACGCCGAGATGGGCGGGACGTTCCAGGTCTGGCTGGCCCCGGACGCGCCGCCGTCCATCGTGGACAGGCTGGGCACGGCCGGGCTGAAGGTGGTCGCGGACGACTCCACGGCGGTCCGCGCCGCCCAACTGGCCCAGCAGGGCCGTAGCGTCACCGCCCGGTTCGGCCTGTTCACCGTCGCGCTGGGACTGCTGCTGGCCGCGGTCCTGGTGGCGGTCGCCGCCGCGGTCGAGCGCGAGCCGTATCTGGCTCAGCTGCGCGCCCTGCGCGTGCAGGGCCTGCCCCGGCGTACGGCGGAGGTGGCCGGGTCCGCGGGCACCGCCGGGCTGATCGTCACCGGCCTGATCGGCGGCGTGGCGGCCGCCCTCGTGGCCCGGCCGATCGCCGGCGTGCTGCCCCCGCCGTTCGCCGACGGCTGGCGGGTGATCCCGCCGCCGCCCGCCCTCGGCGCCGGGGCGCTGGCGCTGGCCGCCCTGATCGCGCTGGCCGCCCTGGCGGTGGCCGCTGCTCTGGCGGTGTTGCCGCTGCTGCGCCGGCTGCGTGGCACCGGCCCGCGCGGGGGTGCCCGGTGATCGCCCTGGTGCTGGCCATGGCGTGGAGCCGCCGGGGCCAGGCCGTGACGCTCGCGCTGCTGGCGATGCTCGGGGTGAGCGCGGCGGTCGCCGCGCCGGCCTACCTGCGCGCCGCCGACCGGGCGGTCGCCGCCGGGCAGGTCGCCACGGCCCCGGCCACCGAGCGCAGCATCGAGATCCGCGAGTTCCAGAAGGACCACCGCACGGACCGGCCGGGGGATCCGTCCCCGCGCGAGGTGGCCCTCTCCGAGACCGGCGGCACCCTGTTCAACCTGCCGGGATTCGATTACACGTACGCCGCGGAGTATCCGGCCGTCGGCCTCGACCCGGACACCCGCTACCGGACCCGGTTCGTCTACCGGCAGAGCGTCTGCGCGCATGTCGTCGTGACGGCGGGGCGCTGCCTGATCGGCGAGGCCGACGTGATCATCGGCGAGCAGACCGCCCGCCGGCTCAAAGTCGCGGTCGGCGACTCGGTCACGCTCACCTACGCGATCTTCGACCCCCGGCCGTCGGTGAAGTTCTATCTGCCGGACGGTACGCCGAAGAAGTTCCTGGTCGTGGGCACGTACCGGGTTCCCGACCCCGGCGCGGCGTACTGGGGGACGAACGGCTACTTCACCGCCGAGGGGCCCGACCGGCCCGGCGAGCCCGCCTTCGTCGGCGCCGCGTCGCTGGCGGCGATGGATCACGGCCTCACGCGTACGTCCATCGAAGGCGTCGCCGGCCCGGGCGCCCTCGACGTGGACCGCCTTCCGCAGCTGCGCACCCAGTTCGCCGCCCTGCAGGCGCAGGTGAAGGAGATCGGGCCGCCGGTCGGTCTCGAGACCGATCTGGGCGACCTGCTGAGTCGCATCGACGCCGGCCGGGCCGCCGCGCATCTGATCGTGCCGGTGCTGGCCGTGGCCCTGGTGCTGCTGGCCTGCGCGACGATCTTCCTGGCGGTCGGCTACGGCACCGAGGGCCGCCGCCCGGAGCTGGCCGTGGTGGCGCTGCGCGGCGCGCGCTGGGGCCAGCGGTGGTGGCTGGCGACGGGGGAGAACCTGGTGGCCATCGTGGCCGGCGCGGTGGCCGGATGCCTGGCCGGCCAGCTGCTGGTCAACGCGGTCGCCGCCGTCCGCTTCCCGGCCGTCGGCGCCGACCCCTCGGTGGCGTCGCTGCGCTACGCCCCCGTGGCGTTGCTCGCCGCTGTGCTCACCGCGCTGCTGGCCGAGCGCCGCCAGCTGGTCACCCCGGTCACCGAGTTGTTGCGCCGTGCGCCGCGGGTGCCCCGGCAGACCGCCGCCATCGCGCTGGCGGCCTCCGTCGCGGTGCTGGCCGTGGTGGCCGGAACGCAGCTGCGGATCTCGGGCGGCAGCCTCACCGGCGTCGGGACGTTCGCCGCCGCGCTGATCGTGGCCGCCCTCGCCCAGGGCGCGTCCCGGGCACTGCTGCCGTTCGCGACCCGCTACGCGCGCCGGTCCCTCGGCCGCGGCAACCTCGGCCTGGCCCTGGCCGGGTTCCAGCTGTCCCGCCGCCCCGGCGCGGCCCGGCTGTTCGCCTTGCTCGTCGCCACCGTGGCGATCGTCGGCTACGCGGCCAGCGCCGTCGACGTGGCCGCCCGCGGCCGCGACGTGCAGGCCGGCCTCGGCACCGGCGCCGACCGGGTGCTCGCCGTCGCGCCCGTGGGCCGCCAGCAACTGCTCACCGCGGTGCGCGCCGTCGACCCGAACGGCGAGTTCGCGATGGCCGTGGTCAAGCTGCCGGACGACGGCATCAGCCCGGACGGCCTCGCGGTGGACACGAGCCGGCTCGCCGCCGTCGCGTCCTGGCCGGACGACGGCCCGGATCCCAAGGCCGCCGCCAAGTTGCTGCACCCGAACGCCCCGGCACCGGTCACCATCACCGGAGCGGACCTGTCGCTCGACCTCACCGCCACCGGGATGCGCGTCAACAAGCCGGTCAGCCTCGCCGTCGTGCTGTCCTCGACGGCCGGGCTCGGCAACGCCGTGGTCCCGCTCGGCGACGTGCAAGCGGGCCGGCACACGTACCGGCAGAACGTCGAGGTGTGCCGCCAGGGCTGCCGGATCAACGCCATCCGGGTGTCCGAAGGCGACGGCGTCCTCGACGTCACCGGCCGGCTGATCCTGCACGCGATCAACCCCGCCGCGGCGCCCACCGCCGGGCTCGACCCCGGCCACTGGCGCGCGACGGACGGCGGCACCATCACGGCGGCCCCGGACGGCCTGCAGATCGACGTGGCGACGCTGAACGGGCTCACGGCCGGCCTGCTCGTGCAGCCGGCGGACACGCCGTACCCGCTGCCGGTGGCCGTGGCCGGCCGGAAAACCGTCCGGACCGTCACCGGACTGGACAGCCGATCCGTCCCGGCCGCCCCGGCGTTCCACCTGCCCGCCATCCCCGGCGCCGGCACCCCCGGCACCATGGTCGACCTCGACTACGCCGACCGGCTCTCCGCCGACGCCGAGCTGACCGGCGTGGGCCAGGTGTGGCTGTCACCGAAGGCGCCGCCGGACGTGCTGGCGTCGCTGGAGGCGCACGGCCTGACGATCGTCTCGGACATCCGGGCCGCCGAGGTCCACCGCGCCCTGAACGATCAGGGCCCGGCGCTGGCGCTCTGGTTCTACGTGATCGTCGGCTGCCTGGCGGCGGCGCTGGCCGCGGGCGCGCTGATCCTGGCGGCCACGGTCGACCGCCCCCGCCGCGTCGAGGACCTGTCGGCGCTGCGCGGCCAGGGCCTGAACCGGGCCGCGCTGCGCCAGGCGGCACTGTGGACGTACCCGGCCCTGATCGCCGGCGCGGTGCTGGCCGGCCTGGCGATCGCGCTGCTCGCGTGGTGGTTGACGGGATGGGCGCTGCCGCTCGCCGGCCTGCAGCCGCCGACGCTGCCCCTGCCGACGTGGCCCCGCGCGACCGTCGTCGCCGCGACCGGCGTCCTCGTGCTCGCCGTGCTGGCCTGCGTGGCGTACCTGGCTGGCCGCCGCACCCTGCGCGAGGTCCCTTGACCGGGTGGGTCAGGCCCGGAGTTGGTCGAGGGTCCGGACGCGGGGCGGCAGCCCGTCCTCGGCGCGCCGCCGGCTGGAGACCATCGGCTCGATCATGACCACCAGCAAGGCCGCCAGGGTCAGCACGGCGCCGGCCAGGGCGGTGCTGCGTACGCCGGCCGCCGGCAACAGAATGCTGCCGAGCGACGCGCCGGCGGTGATCCCGATGTTGAACGCGGTGGAGGTGCCGGCCGCGGCCATGTCGGAGCCGTGCGGCGCCACCTCGAGGACCCGCGCGCCGAGGGCGGCCGACAGCGCCGCCAGGGTGAAGCCGGAAACCGAGATGCAGACCACGGCGCTGACCTGCGAACCGCTGAAGAGCCACTGCCCGGCCAGAGCCAGCGTCTGCGCCCCGATCAGCCCCAGCATGGTCAGCCAGCCGTCGCGGCTGACCAGGTAACCGGCGACGAACACGCCGATCAGCCCGGCCAGCCCGCGGACGAACAGCACCGGACCGACCGCCGCCTCGCTGAATCCGCCGGCGTCGGTGAGGAACGGGCTGACATAGGTGAACGCGGCGAACGCGCCGGCCACCGTTAGCGCCGTGTAGACCACGATGGTCCAGTACCGGGCCGCGTCGGGGGCCCAGCCGCGGTCGGTGTCGCTCCGGCCGGCCGGCGCGTCCGGCAGCCCGGTCGCGATGGTGACCAGGATGAGCAGGCCGACACCGCTGAGCGCCAGGAAGGCGATCCGCCAACTGGTCTGCTGACCCAGCCAGGTCCCGGCCGGGACGCCGGCCAGCGCCGCCAGCGAGCTGCCTGCGTACAGAATGGAGATCGCCCTGGCCCGCACCTCGGGCCGGAAGAGCGCCGCCGTGGCGGGCGTGACCACCGCCCAGAACAGCGCCTGGCTCAGCGCGGTCACCATCCGGGCGACCATCAGCGTCCAGTAGTCCGGCGCCAGCGCGGACACCGCGGTGGCGACGACGAAGACCGCGAGCAGCAC
>Ga0307508_10004564_pt1 | contig 13483 bp, 21 predicted proteins | sample 9_EM_MG_FD_203089 | JGI IMG/M metagenome (GOLD analysis project Ga0307508, IMG submission 203089) | Populus trichocarpa ectomycorrhiza microbial communities from riparian zone in the Pacific Northwest, United States - 9_EM | ecosystem: Host-associated > Plants > Roots > Unclassified | place... | reverse complement strand
GGCCCATGACATGGAGACCGTGCACCTTATATTCCAGTCATGACTTGCTTTGGTATGAGCAAGGAATCAAATTCTTCTACATAGAAAGGAAAAGTATTTCGACCGAATTCTAACATCCCATCCTTGCTAGGAATTTGGCATAATATAGGACTTTTCGATTTGCGATACCTTTCGGAAGAAAGGTGCCATAGACTACTGGAGGCGGACCGTGTGATCTGTTGTTCCGACCGTTGCACACACGTCATCTTGGTGGAAGCACGAGATATGCTGAAGGGCACGATGATATTCCACCCCGGAAGTTCTTTGTAGATAGCCTCAATATATGGAGGAGAAGCTTTTCTGTAAAGAGGCGGGTCAGCGGGCGGATATAGAGGAAATGGTGTGATGATCAGTCAGTTGACTCCCTCAATTCGTGTTTTCAGCCCCGCCTTACAATTCGACCTCCTAACTCTAGTTGAGACACCGCAAATTATGAACGCGTGCAAAGTCTTAGGCCTCGGGTAGACCCGTTTGTTACTTTGTTCTGTGACCTGGGATTTAACAACACAGGTCGGCTCAAACGAGTTCTTTCCAGCACGGAGACGGCCCGCACTGAAAAAAGCCCGAAGATCTATATATTGGCATGTTATCCGTTGGACGTTGGGTTTGGCAATGGTGTTGGGGATAATTTGCACCATCGCAACAATCTATGATTGGGCAGGACACGGATCGGTCATACAAACGCATCGAGTGAGTATCTGTTACAATGTTCTGGAGGGAATGTCTTCGTCCCATCCTCAATGGTGTTAGTCTCATGCTTTCTTAATTCCTGTACGTGCCGTCTCGTAGTTTTGCAAGAACCACTGGACCGACTCGTCCAGAGCTATGTACAAGCAAGAGCGAAGTAAGCGTATATCCAGCAAGCGTAGAAAGCGGCGTGATAATGTGCGAACCTTTCTCAAAAGGCGTGAACTTAAACTCTCCTATCAGTGACAGCAGTTTCTTGTTCGAGGCTGGCTTCCGGAACTGGCCGTCAGCGCGTGTAGTGTCAAACTGACCCAAAATGACAACTGTTTAGGATCTGAACCCCAGGTGCGCGCATTCCGACAGCACGCTCACCCTGTAGTCACCCTCATATCCGACGGCCTTAACAATCGCATCTGCGACTTCCTTGATGCTAACTTCTTCGTCCTCGCCAACTGTTTTGGCAGGTAAACAGGCGTTATTTCGTTAGTCATAGGGTATCATTGTACTGGCAACGAACGCACCAGATAAAATGATAGGCTCCACGCTCTCGTACTCACGGAGCTGCCAAATGAACAATTTGGCGAGATCACGGGAGTATATAAATTGCCGTAAAGGCTTGCCCGTGCCTGATACGACAAAGGGGGTGCCATTCTCTGCGGGAGCGAGTACTTCAATTGTCACAGCATTCAACTAGGAAGACAGAAATAATACCGACTTTTTGCGAGGTAGCACTTGTGAATTAAGCCTGGAATAACGTGGGAATCCTCTAGGTCGCTGATCACGGCACGGTTGGAGTTATTGAGACGCTTGGCATGCGTTTATGGATCAAAATGGACCCACTAATTGTCGTGCGGACCAAATACATTCGTCGGGATAGCAGATGTGAAATTGCAGCCAAACTCTTCATGGTACGCACTGTGTTGCGCCAGCGGAGCACATTAGCTCAGAAATCTAGAAACGCCGTGCGAGACGTACTGATTTGATACATCAACCATACGCTTCGCGTGAGCGTAGCCGAAGTTGCTGTCGTGGGGTGGACCGAGGTGTATTTTATTCTCATCAAGAGGGTACTCGACTTTGTCGGGGAAGACACAAGTCGACAAACACGAGATCACCTTAACAACCTTGGTCTCGTATGATGTTTGCAGGACATTATCGTTGATAAGTGTATTGTCCCGAAGGAAGGTGAGTTTATATTTCATATTTTTGAATAGGCCACCGACTGTCGCCATGCGTGAGGAATATCTTCAAGTGGTTAGATTGTCGGCTGGAATCTTACCAAGCGCAGCGAGGTGGATGACATGAGTTGGTTTGTACTTTTCGAACAGCTTTTTCGCACTTTCTGGATTCCTAAAGAGTATTTGTGAGTCCTAAGCCGGTATGGCGAAAGGCGATCACGATAACACGCCTCAGATCTCCTTCGCTGGATCGGGCATATATCCATTCCTCGTCGTCATGTTTTCCGAATCGCGAATTGGGAGGTTCGGTCTCAATGATATACTTGATAGCACTTCCGACCAGGCCAGAGCCACCTGTAACGAGGATGACTTTCTTCGAAGTCATGTCTGCCTGCGTCGATCAACGATGATGTTAAGCAGGTGTAAACAAAGCCAATTTTTGGCTGTCGTAACCCAAGCCGTCTCTGCGTCATGATATGCGCAGTTTGGGATGTTTTCTATTAAAAAAAGCAACACTCGTTGGATTGACCTGCACCTCAGTTAAAGTTTATGTTCAGTTACTTTGAACTGATTACCTAACGCAATGTTCCGTGACGAGGCGTCACGTCGCGCAATGTCCCTCCAGTCAATCCGAAGGAATGCATAAATGTAGGACTTGATTAGGCTATACGAAATTTACACCCATGTCGGGGTTATATGGGTCGCTCCACAAACGCTCTAAATGCTGTCAACTTATTCTGCCCATTCGTCACGAGAGTTACGGGGATGCCAGCACCAATGAAGAAAATCTCGCCAGTCTGTACATTACGTATTCCCTCGGGCGACGTCTGGGATTTCATGACGCCGGAACCTTCGGTGATAATAATAATGCTTGGTCCAGCTATGAGGCCATGATCCTCTTCCTGTTCTGGCTCCAACTCGGTCAGGAGAACAGCAAATTCTTCGATTGGAGGGTCATAAAGTTTTGTGTACTTGCAATGTCGAAAGCTTTGGGCTTCAAGCACTTGCTCGTGGGCAGGATGGTAAGAATAGGTGAGCATGGAAACCAGGGTGTCCACGTCACGCAATTTCGGGGTCAAACCAGCCCGCACGACGTTGTCTATTCATGACATCAGACTTTCAATTCTTCGGCCACAGTTTCACTTACCGGAGGTTGCCATGACCTCGATGATGTCTGGGAGAAAGATGGAATGCTCAGTTACGACAAGAAGTGATGACAGGTCAAATGGTAGCACATACCTCCAGATAAATAAGCATGGGGCTCGTTCGCTTGGAGGAAGATGGCTTGGCCGGGCTCCAGTGAAACAATGTTCAATAGGAATATGCAAAGGATCCCAACATCACCCGGGAACTGGTTGTTCAATGTCACGAGAAGATCCTTGATCGGGTACTCTTCGGGGGTTGCACCTCCTGAATCATAACGGCGGACAATAAGCCTGATAGTATCCTGCACAATTGGCGCAGGCGTTTTCATCAAAGTTCCAAAAATCTGGCGAATAGCGTCCTTAATCGGGTCGGTCGGCGATTGTAGCGATAGGTGTTGATTAGCAGATATTGCGCCACGTAAATATTCAGAGGTCGAGGGGGGAACGATAGAAGCAAGCTCTTGTACGACGTCCAAAAATTTGGCGATTTCTCTTGGGGGCAGAAAACCGCAGAACGCCTTGAATGGAGTCAGAGCGATTGCCATTTCCGGCTAAACACCAGCAAGTCAGAACCAAGAAAGGCCACTGGGGTAGGCCAGCTACCTTATGATTGTCGTCTTGTCATCTTTTGTCAGCACCGCGCGAAGTGGGGAAGGAATGAATGTCACCTTTATAGATTTCCGGGTGGTCTCTGTGGAGTTGCGCAGCCAGCTGCTTATCGGGGTGCGCTTGGATACTTAGAGCCTTGGAGACTGCGAGAACCTTCAACAAGAATGGCAAATCGCTCCCGAAGTAATTATGAACAGCCTCCCCAAGGAGCTTGGGGTGTTCAGCGAGGTATTGCTTGAGATCCTGACCCGAAGTAAGAAGCTTGGAGGGTCCAGATGGGTGTGTCCCCATCCATAACTGAGGGCGTCGTCAATTCCAAGGCAAGAAACTGGATCGCCAGGATCACCTCGGCATATGGCATATTCTCGCTGACATCAAAGGGCGGGCAGGAAAGCGCGTATTGGGCGACCTTGGACCGAAGCCCTTGCGTACCCCAATCGTAGTTTTTCACTTCAGCTTTGAGCTGTGATATGGTGCTCATCACGACAATTAACACAGTGCTTCTGTGTTTGTTGTTTGTTGTTTCTTTTCAACTCCGAAGAACGGCGAATATTGATCCCCTAAAACACTGCTGTATTTCGGATTGATGTGCTTTGCGCTTGGCCCACGCCCGCCCAGCGCGCCTCTTGGAGTGGCTCTAGTTGTATTTTCATGAATTTTCTCCTGCCCTGCGTTCAACAGATACAGTAGTGATCATATACGTCGTTGTGCGTTATGCGGCTCTCCCACTGGAATCTCTCCGCCGCCTGGTCCGCCCTTACCTCTTCATCTGCACGATTCCATGAATTCATCAGCCCGCTTCTTTTGTTCTTGTGGCGGTATCTCTGTGCTAAACATGCTCTGCGATAGGAGTTTGGAGGCAGGCACGTTCGTATTTGTTGAGATGAGTCTATAGTTGGTGTTGGTGTTGGAGGTGGAGGTGTACTCCCTTTATGTCGGTATTTTTTCGTATGCCGTCATACGTCGCCGGCCGCTGTCAGGTGTAAATTACTGTAGCTCCATATGCTCCCGTAAATCCGACAATTCCATTATAGTAAACTGAGTATGCGCGAAGTGCTTAGGCAGAAAAATTCTTTGAAACACCGCGGCAGTAGTACTCAGACTCCGAGTGGAAGTATTGGTGGTCGCGGTCGTCACGGTCGTCACGTGTCCGCGTCCAACATATACATACCAGTAATTTCGAGTTTATTGCATGTAACACTCGACCTGATCCTAACGTGGCAGGAACCTGTCGCCCCCTGCGAACCCCGACACGCCTCAGGCGGCCCAGAACTCGCGCTAGCTCTTGCCTTCCTGTCGCCCGCGCCACGACATCAGGCCGTTTGACAGGCACACGCTTTCACCGTCAAGGCCCCGGCCGTGCTTTTCAGGTTTACTGTTCTAATGGCACCGCAGAATGACCGGCATACGTCGAGGCTTGTAGTTGTATGTTGCCATTGCATCGACGTTTGACACGGCTAACAAGATGACAGTTGGCCACCGTTTGCTTTTACATGGTCGCTGCTATAGCGGTGCGCCTTCAATGCTAGTCGAGAAACTTTTGCGAGCCTGACTATGATTCTTTAGATGGTTTTAGCGTAATTATTCGGCCGTTGTACTCCACTGCCATGCGCCCAAACTTACTGCTTTCATCGCTCAGAAACAAATGGGTCCTAATGAAAACTGAAATACCAGTTTTCTTTCTCTTTGTCCAGCTGTCGATTGCTGTGGTGTTATTAGCCATTACTAGATGGGTTGGGATGTTCCAAATAAGTTTAAAGCTCGACAAAGAGACCTCAAAGGCTCTTTTACCAATGATCGCTATCAACATCTTGGGACTAAAGTGGGTGTGCCGCGCACTGCAAGTGATTACATGTTCTATAACTAACGTTCTTTTGTCGCTTCAGTTTCAACAATTTTACACTTAAATATGTGGATGCTTCCATGTACCAAGTTGCGCGGGGGCTACTACTTCCGATAACCGTAGCGGTATCAGGAATCATCCTTCATACACGACCTTCGTTGCGAATACTTGTGTCATGCGCCATTGTAACCGTCGGCTTCTTCATCGGCGTTTTTATCGACAATCTTAATTCAACATCCACCTCCACGCGTGGCCCATCGCTCGTCGGGGTACTTTTCGGCGTACTCTCTTCATGTACCACCGCCCTTCACGCTGTGGTGATCAAACGCTCACTGGAGGCAGTCAATGGTGACACAATACAGCTCGCGTGGTACTCAAACACTCTCAGCGCCATGGGTATGCTTCCACTAGCGGTGTTGAATGGTGAGGTACCCGGTGTACTTGAGCTGCTGTCAGGCGCGTCACCCGTTGGAGACGGAAAGAGTTTAGGACCACTCTCAACTTTTATTTGGGGTTCCGCGGTGACGGTTAGTCTAGTTGACTTCTTCCATCTCTCGAAGGCTCATTCGGTTGCTTAGGGCTTTGTGGGATTCTTGATCAACATCGCTGGTTTCTTGAGCATTAAGATAACTTCACCAATTACACACATGGTGAGCTCTCGAATCTCACAGCTATTGATGAGTTGCCTCACAATCCCGGTTCCCAGGTGTCAGCTGCTGTCCGCGGTGTTTTACAAACCTTACTCAGTGTTGCCTTCTTCGCTGACATGATTACCGTGTGAGCTTATCATCTCATTGTGCCACAAGAAAATCCATCTCATGCCGGAACTATTAGTGGACGTGGGTCTTCTATTGCCACCATCCTCGCAGGATCGATATATTATACTTGGGTTAAGAACGAAGAGACTCGGGCAGATCAGAAGAGATACACACCACTACCAACCGCGGACCCCAGAGTCGAGGAGAATTCGCTTAAATCAGCGCCCAGCGGTGGTTTGCATGAGCGAAACCTCAGCTATAGTGCGGATCGCATAGAGCTTGGCGACATGAATGGCTCTACCTCACCTAAACCGCGCGGGTCTCCACAGTAGTTATACTCCGAACTGGCGGGAGTAGAATCACCATATTGCCTAGGGATGCTTGTTGCGGTGTTATTCTTTGTGGGCGGATTTATTATATCCTCTGTATTACTGTGCGCCGCGACGGCCTGCAGCCTGCTTTAGCAGCATTTACTGGATAGAGATAATCTCAATTTACCCTAAAAGTCGATTGAAAATTGGTCCGATCCTGTTTGTGAAAGTTGGTGCCAAAGTCAGCGGCTTTTTGACTGAATGATTTTTGTCCCAGAGCCAAGTCATTTTAGTGAATGCTAACAGCGACCTTGCGATCGCTGATACTGCCTAGCACTCGTCTCTCTTTACGATCATCCACCACAAGAGCTACTCCAATCTTCCACCGCGCGTGCTCCATTTCTGCAATGTCCACTCCAGTCGATCCCCATACAAGCTCGGCGCTGCATCCTGTCCACACCAGCGCCCAGGAAGCGCGGATGAATCCCGAGGACGCCAAAGGAAGTCCGAGCAAGGCTGCTAGGAAGGAGAAGGCCGGCACGTCAACGGACCCCTCAAGATCTCCTCTTGAAGTGAGCACCTCCGATCCGCCTCGTTCTCTTGCTATGCTGAACCCATCATTCGATGATAGATGCAACCGCCGCCGGGATACCTTGCGCATCGCATTAGGATGTGGGATCAGCTGAAGGCAGAACAAGACGAATTTTACAGAAGTAAATACTATTTGAAACCCAGTCTTTTTGCCTTTCACAATGTGCTCATCGTGCCACGCGGCTGTATGTTACTTTTAAAGATCAACCCAGACAAGAAATCCAAATCACCCTTCCAGACGGTAACAAACGCGAAGGAAAGAGCTGGGAGACGACGCCGATGGATATTGCGAAACAGATCTCGTCTAGTCTTGCCCAGCGCATTGTCATTGCCAAGGCACGTCTGCAACACCTGTATGGGATATTTTTCATTGTTCTCAATATCTTGGCTGCAGGTCAACGGTGCATTATGGGATCTGGAAAGACCATTGGAAGGATCCGTCAACCTAGAATTCTTAGATTTCGAGCATGAAGAGGGAAAGAAAGTGTTCTGGCACTCGTCAGCACATGTCATGGGTGAGGCGGCAGAAAAGCACTACGGGTGTCACCTTTGCATAGGCCCTCCCACATCTGATGGCTTTTACTACGAGATGGCCATCGAGGATCGGTGAGCATGGTCACACTCTGCACTTGGGCTAGGTCGACACTCTAATTTATATTATTGTATCCGCACTAGGCCCATAGTGCCTGGCGACTACAATGCATTGGAGACACTGTTCAAGAATGCCGTGAAGGAGAAACAACCATTCGAGCGACTTGTTCTCTCGAAAGAGAAATTGTTAGAAATGTTTGCTGTGAGTTGGTGATTTCTGCGCGTTATATATATCTGGCCCGTTGACTTCTTACAATGCGAATAAGTATAACAAATATAAAGTTCATCTGATAAATTCTAAAATACCCGACGGCACGTCGACTACAGTGTATCGATGCGGACCCATGATTGATTTGTGCATGGGTCCTCATATCCCAAACACGGGAAAGATAAAAGCCATGATGATTACCAAGGTCCACTTGCCCTTTTTACCCTTTGAAAGAGAGCTTACTTACCCTTCTGAAGAACTCCTCTTCGTATTTCCTGGGTGACCAAAATAACGACAGCCTACAACGTTTGTGGGGTATATCGTTCCCCGATTCAAAGCAATTAACTGGGTATAAGGAGTTTCTCGCTGAGGCGGCAAAGCGAGACCATCGTAAAATCGGCAAGGTGACCCATTTGTCTCTGCGTTTGTGTCTACCCATCCCGACCGCTTGTGCTTTAGGAACAAGAACTATTTTTCTTCCATGAACTCAGTCCAGGAAGCGCCTTTTTCCTCCCACACGGAACCAGAATATACAATGCTCTCTTTGAGCTAATGAAGGTGCCGGATTCATTCGTTTTCCTCCGTCAGACTTTCAACTAACTCCAAGGCAGTCCGAGTACAAGAGACGTGGTTACGTTGAAGGTTAGCGGCCGCACACGGAGCTATTTACCCGCCCACTGACACTTTACCTACATACAGTTGTGTCCCCCAACATGTTCAACTCCAAGCTATGGAAAACATCGGGACATTGGGAGAACTACAAAGAAGACATGTTCATTCTGCCTGTCGAAAAAGAGGAGTTTGCTTTGAAGCCCATGAACTGCCCTGGTCATGCCCTCATCTTCGACTCGCGTGATCGCTCGTATCGCGAACTACCGATTCGCATGGCCGAATTTGGTATCATTCACCGAAACGAGGCTAGTGGCGCACTGAGTGGCCTGAGCCGTGTACGAAGATTCGTGCAAGATGATACGCATGTTTTCTGCATGCCTTCGCAGGTAAGTCAAGGGCATTCTGCATGGAAGTATTGTCACGAGTTCATCGTTTGGGGGACAGATTGAGCAAGAGATCGGCGCAATTTTCGATTTCCTCGATCGAATATATGGCCTATTTGGTTTCGAGTTCAAGCTCGAGCTCTCTACGAGACCGGAGAAATTCCTTGGCAGAATCGAGACTTGGGATGAAGCTGAGCGTGTGAGTGCAGAAAGACTTTAGGTTCCCAAATTACGATTCGACCGGCCGCATGTTTCGCAGCAACTACGCAATACCCTTGAGCGATTCCAGCCAGGCAAATGGGAGCTCAACGCTGGCGATGGTGCCTTCTACGGCCCGAAGATAGATATCACCATCAAGGATGCGCTCAGACGTTCTCATCAATGCGCTACCATTCAGCTCGACTTCCAGCTTCCTGAGCGATTCAATCTCAAATACAGAGGCCCCGACGAGGACGAGAGTAAGGTCAATCGTCCGGTGATGATTCATCGTGCAATCTTGGGCAGCTTGGAGCGGTTCATCTCGATCGCTACCGAACATTTTGGTGGTAAATGGTGGGCCAGCATCACTCTCGTTCCGTACACCATTAAATCCACTTATCTGCATGGTGTAGGCCATTCTGGCTTTCTCCTCGCCAAGTCCTCGTGATCCCAGTAGCTGCCCCTTTTGTGCGTCTTCGCTGACAATCTTACGATGAGGTGACTGACGTGCCCTGTACTCGTCTCGTATCAGAATGAGTACGCCAGCGAGGTACAGCAACTTCTCTGGAACGCCGGGATCTATGCCGACGTCGACAACGGGCCCGAAACGTTCAAAAAGAAGATCCGCAACGGCGAGGTGGCACAATACAACTTCCTGCTAGGTGAGCCATCCGTTCGATTCTACTATAATTTCACGACTAATTCCGCAACCAGTCGTCGGCGAGGACGAGCAGAGCGCACGAGCTGTTAACGTCCGCAACCGCGATGATGTGGGCACAAAGGCGCGGACGCCGACGATCCCGTTGGACGATGTTCTCGTGAAGCTTGTCAAGCTTAAGGAGGAGAGACGCCTCGAGAATCGAATGGAATGATTCCCATTGTTCTGGCGGAGATCGGACTTGGTCCATCGTCGTCGTAGAAATCCTTCTTTTCCCTAATCTGGCTTTTTATGTTGTCCAACAATGCATGTTCCTTTATCTAGCTAGATCTTCCCATAAACACTTGTGTGTGGCCCTGTAAATCGGCGCGCTATCAGTTCCATACAGCACGGTTAACGTTGTATTGGCCGAGGGCGCCCCAACAAACGATCGGCCTAACACAACCAATTTTTTCTGTCCAGCCCGAGATGGCTACCCTTGCTCAATGTCTGATAGATACCCTCAATCCCGATGCGAATACTCGCATTGCGGCCGAACTCAGGTTATCTGAACTGTTTCTCGACCCTGGTAGGTTCTCCGAGGTCCGTCGTCGACGCGTCTTGACTCCACACGTCAGCCACGCCGATCAGTCTGGCCACTATTTGTACATCAATATCAGAGGACGAGTATCTAAGACAGATGAGTGTTGTAATGCTTTCCGAAGATGCAACATTCTGACACGTTGCCCTTTTATACTCAGCAGGTGTGGCGTTAGGGAAATACATTTCAGAAAGGTGGTCCCCATTTTTCTCGAGTTTTAAAGGCAACGCTCCGCCGACGAAGGTACGTCACTGGCTGTGCTCCACATTGCTCAAAATGACACTTACTCGCGTAGGTAAAGGAGCAAGTTCGTGCCATCATCTTCGGCGGACTTTCCGATCCAAGTCGAAAAATTCGCGTAACGAGCGTGTGTTTGCCCTGCAATCACGCGCCAAAGAGCAAATATTCTGACTACTGAATCATCAAGGCATTCGCCGTTTCCAAAATTGCGCACAGCGATTGGCCCGATCATTACGAATCATTGTTGGATGACCTGATCAATCTTCTGGGAACTGGCCAGCCTCAATCGATACAAGGCGCCCTTCAGGTGTTTGCTGAATTTGCCAGGGATGATCTCACCGAGGACCAACTTCTCCCCGTGCTTCGTCAATTGCTCCCGACACTACTGTCGATCTTGGCGCAACCTGGTGTACGCGCACTCACGTTCCCTTTCAGATGCCCTCTGAATATTTTTGTTAGCATGATTCTTTCACTCGCGCTAGAGCGGTTACGGTATTCAGACAATGCGTTACTTCCCTCCTCATGGTCAAAGATCAGATTCCGTCCGCAGTAACGGAAGCGTCAGATGTTATATTACCACAATGGCTCGACGCGTTCCGAGTTATTCTTGAATCGGACCCTATTAATGATGTTCGCAACCCATCAGACTGGAGTGCTCTCGCGCCGCGAATCCAGATATTCCGGGTGCGTGTCTCCGTGTGGAAGTGGTTGGCTTTTGCTAAACAACCATGATTAGACCCTAAATTCATTACATTCGGCTCTCCCGCGATTACTCACGCCTTATCTTCCTACCTTCCTTTCACTGACGTTAGCGCATCTTAACTCGTTGCTTCCAGTTTTTCACCAACACCATGTAGCGGAAGGCGCTACCGCCCCACCTGTATCCGCACCTGATGACCCTGATCAGGAGGTTTCCTTGCCAAATTTTGCTTCAAGTATGATCGATTTTGTGAGCCAAGCCGTCAACGGTGGTCGCGTGCGCTCGTGGTTTACAGACAACGACCACGCGTCCATCGAGGCATGCGTTCGTATGGTGGCGGGCTGGACACAGATGACTGATGAAGATGTGCGTATCACTTTTACGCCCCTTTATATACCCTCTAATATATTGGCATCAGGAAGAGTTGTGGAGCTCGAATGCTAACGCGTACATCGCTGAAGAAGACGATGAAGCGGCTATTATGAGCTTGAGAATCGCTGGCTTTGATTTACTCCAGGTACTTGCTCTCATTGATAAATCCGCGAGAGAAATTAAGTATTCTCCACAGAATATGCTCGACGCCGACCCGGTGCACACTGCAGAACGTTTGCAAGCGGTTACATCACTAGTCGTGGAAGAATCAGGCAAGGCACGGCAAAATGCGCAGGCGGATTGGTGGGTGCGCCCACCAGCTATACGCATCACGCCTATTTACGAGAACTTTCAGGTGGAAACCTATGGAAGCCGTACTGGCCCTCCTCGGGGCAGAAGCGGTAGCCATTGTCGAATGTATCGAGCACGAAACATCCGAAGGACGCCCAAAGCCTTTCCAGATTGAGTCGCTTCTCACAGATGTGGTTCCCTCCCTACTGTCAATATCAGGTGAGGGATTGATGCGCAGCCGCCACGACACGAATCTAATTCTGGTCACCCTAGATTGTCCCTTCCTACAAGGACGGGCGTTCGTCTTTGCTAGCAACTTTGCCACATACCTCCCAGCCCCACTGGGAGGCCAATACCTCCACGCAGCTGTCGAAACCCTCGAGGCACCGAGCGCCAGCATACCTGTAAAGGTGTCAGCAGTCAAAGCGATACGAAAGTCAGTACATTTACGTATCGCGTTGACATGCTTCCCCTGCTGAGTTTCCGCTTCAGCTTCTGCCGGCGTATGGAAACCGCAGAACTCGATTCATACGCATCTCGCATCCTGGCTGACTTGACGCCATTCCTTACTTCGACATCGGAGGATACGCTTGCACTGATCGTGGAAACACTAACTGTGACGGTCAAGATCAACCTTGGGTCGTGGCTGAACAGCGATGCTACCAGGTTGCTCACTCGTGCAATTTTGGAAGCGTGGCGACGAAACTCGAAAGGTCAGCATTCCTCTCCCCCCCCTCCAAGAAGCCAACGCTGACACATGGGCTAGACCCTATCCTGCTTTCTGCCCTCACTGACCTCCTGAGTGCCATGGCTGCCAGCCTAGCCCCGGGGACGTACTCAGCACTCGTGGGTGAAGCCTTCCCTCCCCTCGTCGCTATTATAGCAAATCCATCGGACGGAAGTGGCGAGGCTTGGCTTGCGAGTTCTGCGCTTGAGCTTATCGTTAGTGTGCTGGAAGGCGGGGAGAAGGGGAACCTAGGAGAGGGTTTCGTTGCAGCTCTCGCCCCGCCATTGTTCGAATGCCTGACCCGTACTCAAGACCGAGATGTGACTGTGGTCAGCTTGGCATTTCAGAGACGACCTTGAACGCGCCCGCTCACAGAATCACATTTAGAAAGGGACAGAGTGCTTGACGCTGATTGTGCGCAAAGGGTGCGACCAGCTGCTGGCTTGGCATGACAGCACTAATCGTACTGGCCTTCAAGTCTTGCTCGCCTTCATTGCTCGACTTTTGTCGCCAGAGGAGAACGAAGCATCTGGCTTGTTAATTGGCGACCTGATCATTCATCTCCTCCGAAATGCCGGCGATGCGGTGTTGCCTGTGCTGCCCGATTTGCTGCGTGCGATGGTTTTGCGCCTAACCACTGCCGATTCCGCAACATTTATACAGGTCAATAGCATCCATCCTACCCTGCGAGTTGACTTCCAGTGTACTGACCGCATGTCATCAGAGTCTTATTGTCCCCTTCGCATATCTAATCCACTCACA
>Ga0307508_10004563_pt1 | contig 13486 bp, 11 predicted proteins | sample 9_EM_MG_FD_203089 | JGI IMG/M metagenome (GOLD analysis project Ga0307508, IMG submission 203089) | Populus trichocarpa ectomycorrhiza microbial communities from riparian zone in the Pacific Northwest, United States - 9_EM | ecosystem: Host-associated > Plants > Roots > Unclassified | place... | reverse complement strand
CCGTCAAGGAGCTGATCGCCGAAGGCAAGGTCAAGCATTTCGGTCTGTCGGAGGCCGGCGTCCAGACCGTCCGCAGGGCGCATGCCGTTCAGCCCCTCACGGCGGTCCAGAGCGAATATTCGCTGTTCTGGCGCGGGCCGGAAGCGGAGCTTCTGCCCGTGCTGGAAGAACTCGGCATCGGGTTCGTTCCCTTCAGCCCACTGGGCGCTGGCTTCTTGACCGGCAAGATCGATGAGAACACCAAGTTCGAGAAGGACGATTTCCGCAATCTCGTGCCGCGTTTCTCGGTCGAAGCCCGCAAGGCCAACATGGCGCTTGTGGGCGTGGTCAAGGCTGTCGCGGATCGCAAGAGCGCGACGCCGGCGCAGGTCGCGCTTGCCTGGCTCCTGGCGCAGAAGCCCTGGATCGTGCCGATCCCAGGCACCACCAAGCTGCACCGCCTCGAGGACAATCTCGGCGCTGCAGATCTGGATCTGACGGCCGACGATCTCGCCGAGATCAACGCCGAGGCTTCCAAGATCCAGGTGCAGGGCGAGCGTCTGCCCGAAGCCGTGTTGAAGATGTCCGGCCGCTAGGAGCAACGGAGACGGCCGTCCTACTTTCCAAGCAGGACGGCCGGACGACCATCATGGTCAAGTTCGAGTTCGATGCTATCGGCACATCATGGGAGATCGACACGCCCAAACCCCTCGCCGCGTCCTTGCAGACCTCGACATCGTCATGCTTGGTCGATTGCAGATCGCTCGGCAACCGGGTCAGAAACAGGTGCTGGCGATACACGTTGCAGCCGCGCACCGGCGCAAGCACAACGAGAAAAACGCGACAACGACTCCGGACACGACTTGCCTTGCACGACGGAGTTACACGTTGACCCGCCGACTGCCTGTTTCCGCCGGTCTCGTTGCTGCTGCGAGAGGCTGGCGGTCGAGGATAAAATCAGCACCCTTCTCCGCAATCATGACCGTTGGCGCGTTTGTGTTTCCCGAAACCAATCGCGGCATGATGGACGCGTCGATAACCCGCAGTCCTTCAACGCCGCGAACACGGAGACGGTCGTCGACAACGGCAAGCGGATCCGAGCCCATCTTGCACGTGCCGACCGGATGATAGATGGTTTCGGAGGTCTGACGAACATAGCTGTCTATGTCTGCGTCTGACTGCGCGTGAGAACCCGGGCCATATTCTTCCCCGCGATAAGGGTCAAAAGCCTTCTGGGCAATAATCTCCCGGCCGATTTTTATGCCGTCGCGCATGTTGCGCACATCCTCCAGCGCCGCCAGATAATTCGGGCGGATCGACGGATGCTGCCGCGGATCTGCCGATTTGATCATGATGGTGCCGCGACTTTCAGGGCGTGCGATGTTGAAATAGGCCATGAAGCCATGTTCATTCACGATCTTGCGACCATGATCGCTGTACATCAGGAGAACAAAGAAATATTGAAGATCGGGAGCAATGAGATCGGGTTGCGACTTGAGAAACGCCATTGCTTCCAGGCCGTGCGACGTAGCGGGGCCTGTCTTGGTCAGCACGTACTGGATGAAGGCCTTCGTGGCGCCCAACGGTTTTGTGTGCTTGAGAAACGAGATGGGCTGGATACACCGCTGCTTCACCCCGCAGGCGAGATGATCCTGCAGATTCTGCCCCACCCCCTTTAGTTCGTGAACCACCTTTATGCCGAGTGATCGTAGATGGTCTCCATCGCCGATTCCTGACAGTTGGAGCAACTGCGGCGAGTTGATCGCGCCACCCGACAAGATCACCTCTCGTTCGGCTCTCAGGGTACGAACTTGACCATTCTTGATGTACTCGACACCGACTGCACGCCCGCCCTCTAGCAAAACGCGCGACGCGAGCGCCTTTGTGATCACCTTGAGATTGGGGCGGGTTAGGACCGGATGCAGATAGCATCGTGCCGCGCTGGCGCGCTGATTGTCTGCGATTGTGCTGTCGACAGGGCCAAAGCCTTCCTGTTCGGCACCGTTGAAATCATCCGTGGCGCGAAATCCTGCCTGCTTCCCGGCTTCAAACCAGGCCTTGGTCAGTGGATGGGTCAACTCCGGCAGTCGGCTCGTCCGCAGCGGACCGTCCCCACCGTGATAGTCGTCGGCGCCTGCTTGGCGTCCTTCCGAACGAATAAAATAGGGCAGGCAATCGCTATGGGACCAGCCGCGATTGCCCAGTTGAGCCCACATGTCATAGTCGGACGCATGGCCCCGGATATAAACCATCCCATTGATGGAACTCGATCCTCCCAATACCTTGCCGCGCGGCCAAAACATTACCCGATTGTCCATATGAGGCTCGGGCTCAGTATGGTAATGCCAATCGACACTTCCGGACTTCATGAGTGCCAGATATCCCGCCGGCATGCGGATGAATGGATTTGTGTCCCTGCCACCGGCCTCAAGCAGAACGACTTCGTTCCCTGGAACCGCTGACAAGCGGTTTGCGAGCACACATCCGGCCGAGCCAGCGCCGACGATCATGTAGTCCGCCATGTTTTCCTCCATCTTTTTTTCACCGATGGTCGTCAGTTTTCCATCCGACCGATCGCTAGAGTGATCTCGGTCCGGCACCTGGCCTGATCGGTGGCTACGCGCGACAATCGCTGACCGAGCATCAGAAGATCCCGTTGCGGGCGACCGGCAAGATAGTAACCCGGTCCATCCGACGTCGACGAACGCCCGACTCGCGCCGGTCGAAATCGAATCACCCGAATTAGGCCGGCATCAGGGCGCGCGACCTGGTTTCGTTCGGACCGTTGATGACCATGCCCGTCGCGGGCTCGAAAAGAAGAATCCTGTCGAGTGCCGGCACCAACCTGATCTCGTCGCCAGGCGACAATTCAAGGCGCTCTTGGGTGATGGCACAGACTTCCTGCGCACCAACATCCGCATAGATGTGGATTTCTGGACCTGTCGGCTCGACGACGGAAACCTTGGCGGGGAAACCCGCGTTGCCGGTGTCCGGCCGCAGATGCTCGGGCCGGATACCGTACCTCACGATCTGCCCTGTGGTGACGCCTGCATCCGAAGGCAACGGCAACGTGACGCCGTTGGCGCGCACGACCGGGCGTCCCGCCTCAGTGGCGACCTCGCCGGACAGGAAATTCATCGAAGGCGACCCGATGAATTCGGCGACGAACAGGTTTGCAGGACGGTCGTAGATATCCAGTGGCTTGCCGATCTGCTCGATATTCCCGTCGCGCAGGACAACGATCGTGTCGGCCATCGTCATGGCTTCGATCTGGTCGTGGGTCACGTAGATGGTTGTCGTTGAAAGCTTGTGATGCAGCTCCTTGATCTCGGTTCGCATCTGCACGCGCAGCTTTGCGTCCAAGTTCGACAACGGCTCGTCGAACAGGAATACGGATGGATCGCGCACGATGGCGCGGCCCATCGCAACGCGCTGGCGTTGACCGCCTGATAGTTGTCTTGGCTGGCGATCGAGATAGGGCGTCAGATTGAGGATCGAAGCCGCCCACTCCACCTTGCGCCTGATTTCGGCTCTCGGAAGTTTCTTGAGCTGCATCGAGAACGCCATGTTGTCGAACACGCTCAAATGCGCGTAGAGGGCATAGTTCTGAAACACCATCGCGATGTCGCGATCCTTCGGATGCAGGTCATTGACCACGACGTGACCGATGCTGACCTGGCCCGATGTAATCGGCTCGAGCCCGGCGACCATCCGCAGCAATGTCGACTTTCCGCAACCGGAGGGCCCCAGAAGCACGACGAACTCGCCATTGGCGATGGAAAGATCAATGCCGTGCAGCACCTCGAATTTTCCGTAGGACTTGCGCACATTGCTGATATTGACCGATGCCATGACTGACCTTCCCGCTACGCGCCAGCCCTAGCCGACAAAATTCGTTCCGCAATTTCGACAAAACCGTCGCCGCCACGTTTGCTGGCAATGAAAGCCGGCGTTGCGGCCATCGCACCTTCGAAGTCCCGCACATTTGCGACGCCGCAGGCGTAGGGGAAAAATCCGAACATCGGCGCATCGTTCGGGCTGTCGCCGCAGAACACGATGCGGTCCCTCGCCGTGTCGAGATCGAGGCCCAGCCTTTCGCGCAGAAAGATCCGGGTCATGGCCAGTTTGTCATAGCAGCCAAACCACCCGTTGACGTGGATGGAAGACACCTTGGCGATACCGCCCGCGCTTTCGAACAGCCAGACGATCTTGTCGACGGCGGCGCGCGGCAGCGGCGGCACGTCCTCGCACACATCAATCGCAAGGTCCGCCTCGCGGTAGAGCTGATCGGCCGAGATCGCCGCGCCGGGCACCTCGGACAGAATTCGATCGCCAAGCGCCAGCAATCTGCGGCGGTTGGCTGCGCGCTCGGCCTCGGTCGCAATGAATTTGCGAACCATCTTGCGGGCAACGGGATCGTGCCGGAAATAGAACGCGCCGTTCTCGCCGATCACGCCGTCGACCGGCCAGAACCGCGCAATCATGTCGCACCAGCCCGCCGGCCGGCCCGTGACTGGAACGACGGCGAGGCCCGCACCGCGAAGCTTTTCCAGCGCAGCATAGGAGGCCGCGGGGAGCTGGCCGTCAGTTGTCAGCGTATCGTCGATGTCGGTCAGGATGCAGACGATGCGGCGAGCGGCCTCCGCCGGAAAACTTGCAATGGGCTTCATGACGGTGCGCCCGCGGCAAAAGATGCAAGGCGGGCGTTCCAATCGAGGAGCTTGGGCCAGAGGTCGGCATGGATGGCGCGCAATTCGGCGTAGCGCGCGACATTCCTGGCGTCAGGCTGGAATGTCCTTGCCGGAGCATTCGTCATCGCCGCGGTGGCCTCGGCGATCGTTCCATACCAGCCAGCGCCTTTGGCCGCTGCAATCGCCGCGCCGAGCGACGAAGCTTCCCGCGCGGTCGAGCGAGACACCGGGCGGCCCGAAGCATCAGCGAGGATCTGCAGCCAGAGATCGCTGTCCGAACCGCCCCCGATCGCCGAGAACTGTCCAATCTCGCCACCGGTCGCCGCTGCTATTCGTTCGATTTGACCGGCAACTTCCAGCGCTATTCCCTCCAGCAAGGCACGATAAATAGCACCGCGGCGGGTCGAACCGGATAATCCGGCGATGACGCCGCGTGCATAGGGATCCCAATAGGGTGCCATGCAGCCGAGCCAGTACGGCAGTACCACAACGCCCCCCGCCCCGATTGGACACGCCGCCGCCTCCGTTTCCAGCGCCTGGAAAGTCCTCCGTTGCGCCGCCGGATCGGCCCCGAACATTTCACGCGCCATCCAGTCAATCAGGAACGTCCCGGTACGGATGCACTGCTCGTAGATGTAGCCGTCGTCGCACACGGCATTCTCGGTGCGAAAGGCACGGTCATAGACATAGTTGTGGCCGTAGCTTCCCGAGACCACTGCCGTCCCCAGATTGATGTAGGCGCTCCCCGGCGACGTGACGCCGGCACCCGTACTGGCGCACTGCCCGTCGCCGCCGCCGGCAATGACCGGCGTCCCGGCGGACAGACCGGTGAACGCGGCCGCAGCGCGCGTGACTTCACCCATTCGCGTTCCCGGTCGTGTCAGGAGCGGCAGTTTGGCGACGGCAATGCCTATTGCATCGAGGATGTCAGCCGACCAGTTGCTGCTCGTCATATCGAGCAGCCCGGTTGGATCGGCCGATGCCGTCGACGTCCGCCATTGACCGGTCAGGCGATACGTCAGATAGCCGTGGACTTCGGCAAACCGCGCGGTGCGCGCAAATATCTGCGGTTCCTGCTCTGCCATCCAGATGATGCGGTAAAGGCAAGGCAGGACATCAAGTGGTTTGCCGGAAATGGCGTGAACGCGCTCGGCTCCAAATGATTTGCCGAAGCTCACGACCTGGGACCGCGCCCGCTCGTCGAGCCACGTCATGCCGGGCCGCATTGCGGTCCCGTCTTCGGTGAACGCACCGAAGGTCTCGCGCTGATTGGAAATCGCCACGGCGGCGATGCGCCCGGAACCGACCTGATCAGTGATATAGCGCAAGGCAGCCGCCGTCGAATCCCACCACTCGTCTGGGTCCTGTTCAAAATATCCCGGCTGCGGATTGGCGAGGCCGATCACCCTGCGTCCCTCGGCGACGGCATGACCGCTCCGATCCCAGGCGATCGCCTTGGTCGCCGAGGTCGAACTGTCGATGCCGATCACCAGATCTTTCGTCATGCCTTCTCATTTCGAAGGAAGAAGCGAAGGCGACTGGCGTCGCCTCCGCAGGTTCTCGGGCCTAGAGCAGCCCAGAATCCTTGACCTTGGCGTCGATCTGCGCCGCCAGGGCGTCCATGCACGTCTTGGCATCGCCGTCGTAAGCTTGGCCGGTGAGCAGCTTGCCGAGTTCGGTGGGAATCTCGTTGGTCGACAGACCAGCCCACAACGGCATATGCGGCTCCGTGGCCATGGCATTGTCGATGACGTACTTCACGGTTTCGAGATGCCGCGTGGTGCCCGCGCCGACCTTGGCCTTGGCCTTGACGCGCGGATCGGCGAACGAGGAGTTCCGCATCGGCGCGAAGCCGCCGAGCAGCGTGCAGCGTGTCATGATCTCCTTGCAGCAGCCCCACTGCATGAAGATCCACGCGGCTTCCTTGTTCTTGGAGTATTTGGACAGCGAAATGCACGAACCGCCCTGATGGCCAAGATTCGGCTGCTCGTTGAAGCCTGCCTCCGAGGCCGGACGCAACTTCTTGGCGGTCAGCGGCTTGGCGGGTTCCCACAAGCCCTTGACCTTGGAGTCGTCGGCATCAAGGCCCGGGAAAAACTCGTCCCAGCTCTGCACCAGCGCAACCTGGCCCGAGTGCATCATTTCGAATTGACCGTCCCAGGTCGACGCCGTCGAATTCGGCGGTGAGATCTTCAACAGCTCCTGGTACCATTTCAGTCCGGCGATGCCCTGCTCATCGTTGCCCGAGAATTTCTTGTTCTTGTCGAAGATCGAGCCACCATGGCCCCACACCGCCTGGCTCCAGTCGCATTCGAGCGAATAGTGCCCGGACTTGGCCTGCAGGCCCGTTCCGTAGATGCCGCTGCTCTTCTCGGCCTCCGTGATCAGCCGGGCGGCAGCGAGGAAGTCTTCGTAGGTGGTCGGAACCGCAATCTTGTGCTTCTCGAGGATGTCCTTGCGGTACATCAGCGTGAAGATCGGGATATCAAAGGGAATGCCCATCCATTGCCCGTCGACCTTGGCGATATTGTCGACGAGCGGCTTGGAGAAGTCGTCCCAATCGAAATCCGGCATCGCCAGCTCGGGCTTGTCCTTGTAGTAGGCCACCGGATCGATGCAATCGGGCTGGAACTGCGAGATCCAGGATTGATCGAGGTAGTAGAGGTCGTAGGAGCCGAGTTGACCCTGCACATCCTGCGTCGCTTTGGCGAGCACTTGCTCAAGCGGCACAATTTCGACCTCGACTTCGATTCCGGTCGGATCGGTAAACTCCTTCTTGATCTGGTTGAGCACCACCGACGGGGGCGTTGACTCGGTCGAATAGCGAATCTTGGCGCCCTTGAACTTGCTGCCGACCTCCTTCAGCCATTTGGCCTGGTTGTCCGGCAGACCGTCGGCATGGGCCTCGGTGCCGAGCATATTGCCGGTACGCAGGCCGCGCGGGTTGCCCAGCATTCCAAGGCTGAAAGCCGAAAAACCGATGCCCGCCATTCCCATCTTGCGCAGGAATTCGCGTTTGGAGATTTGCCTGTTGGTATAGGCGTTCGCGGTGTCGACAATGAACGTCTGCTGGTCGAATGTCTTGAAACTCATTGATACTCCTCCCGATGTTTTGTTGACGTCTAGTCTCGGTTCGCGCGCCTACTCCTTGAGAGATCCGAGGGTCAGGCCACGGACGAGCTGCTTCTGGACAAGCAAGATGAAGATGAAACTCGGTATCACCGCCGTCGTGCCAAGAGCTGCGATGAACCCCCATTCCGAACCTGTCGAGGTGACGAAGGTCGTGATCTTGACCGGCAGTGTTCGTATCGAATTGGTCAGGAACAGCGACAGCAGGAATTCGGTCCACGAAAAGATGAAACAGAGGACGGCCGTGGCCGCGACGCCGCCTTTCACCATCGGCAGGACGACGCGCCAGAAGATTTGCAATCGCGTGGCGCCATCGATCATGGCGGCCTCGTCGACGTCGACGGGAACGTCATCGTAGAACGATTTCATCAGCAGCACGGCGATCGGCAGGTTGATCAGCGTATCCACGATGATCAGGCCAAGCCGCGTGTCCAGCAGCGACAGATAGTGGAACATGAAGACGACCGGCACGATGATGGCGATCGGCGGCATGAAGCGTTGCGACAGGATCCAGTTCAGATAGGCCTGACGCCCGCGGAACCGCATCCGCGACAGCGCGTAGGACGCGATCACCGCCAGCAGCAGCGTCAGCGCGGTCGCCCCCACCGCAATGATCAGCGAGTCGATGATGGTTTGACGGCTGTCGTAGGAACTCGCACCCCCCACCCCGAACGTGTTGCCGGACTCGATCGCAAGCTCCGCCCGCGATCTCCCGAGCATGGTTACGGCATAGTTCACCAGCGTCGGCTTGAAATTGAACCAGACGATCTCGTCCTTGTCGAAGATCGCCGACGTGGGTTTGAATGATGTCAGCGCCCACCAGAACAGCGGAAACATGAACAGGCCGACCACGAGCACGGCGGCCACGTCACGCAACCGCTTCTGGAAAAAGGTTTCCTGCATCAGAACCGCACCCTGAACAGCTTGATGAAGATGCTCGAGGTGATGATCACCAGGAACAGTGTGAACAGCGATATCGTCGAGGCATAGGGAAAGTCTGCGTTCTTGAAATAGATGGTGCCGGCATAGGACGTCAGCGTCTCGGTCGCGGTGCCCGGTCCGCTATCCGTCATCACCTTCACGTAGTCGTAAATGCGGAACAGATCGACGCCGCGGATCAGGACGGCGAGCGCGATGATCCTGGAGAGCATCGGCAGGGTCAGGTGGAAGAAGGCCTGGCTCGCGGTCGCTCCGTCGATCGCGGCGGCCTCGAAGGGCTCCTTCGGCAAGGCGCGGAGACCGGCGAGCATGATCAACACCATGAAGGGCGTCCACTGCCAGATGTCGGCGAGCAGAACGCCGGCCAGTGCCGAACCGCCGGAGGCGAGAATCGGATGCTGCGGCGACCACAGCCCAAGCGAGACCAGGCCCGTGCTCAACACGCCGAAGGATCCGTCCAGCATCAGGAGGAACATCATGCCGGTGACGGCCGGCGGCACCACAAGAGGCAGCGTCATCAGCGCGCGCAGCAGTCCGTAGCCCCTGCGGTCGCTGTCGAGCAGCAGAGCGATGGCGAGGCCAAGGCCAAGCTCGATCAACAGGGCACTGATGGTGTACAGATAGGTGTGACCGATCGCGCCCCATACCCGTTCATCGGCGAACAGCTTCCCCCAGTTCCAGGTCGGGTTGAAGACGTTCATCCGGGTTATCGGGTTGCGCTTGAAGAACGACAGCCACAGCGCATACAGAAGCGGGTAGACACCGAACGCCAGGATGAGCGCGGTAATCGGCGCCAGCCAAGGGAACGGGTGTTCCGAGGTCAGAAATCGCGGCCAGGCACGGCGGCGCGTCGTGCCTGTTAGCGGCACGTCGACGGCCAGACTTGGCGCATGGTGCGGAACCATTGACGTTTCCTCGTGCATCGCTCGTTCTCGGCGCCGGGCTCTGCGGCCCAGTGCGCATTCCTGTCTCAGTGCCGGCGTGATACTCCGGTTCGGTGAGACGGGGCCGCGCGCGGCACCAGCGCTCGCGCCGTTGCCACGTCCGTGACCAGTATCGTTGCGTAGTTATTGTTGAGCGCCGCGTAGACCGCATCGATCTTGTCGCTGCCGCCGGCGATGCAGATTCGTTCCGGCACCTTGGCGATCTCGTCAAGCGTGAGGCCGATCATCTGATTGTCGAGCGATCCCAGGACCGGTTTGCCGTCCCGGTCGATGAAACGTCCACTCACTACGCCGACCGCGCCGCGCGCGAGATACGGCTCGATCTTCTCGGATGTCATGTATCCGCTGCGCATCGCGGTGCCTGCGTCGTCCACGCTGCCGACGCCGAACAGCACCTTGTTACTCGAGTGGATGATCTTGAAGGTTTCGACGAGCGCCGGCTCCTGCATGAACAAGCGCTTGATCTGAGCCGTCGAGACGATGCCGGGGGCATGAAGGTTGACGCATCGCGCGCCGAGCCTGTTGGCAATATTGGAGGTGCACAGCTCCGGGGAGAATTCCGGCGTCCCGATTGAACAGCCGGTAATCTGGGCGACGGTCACACCCGGCAGCTTCATCTCGGGCAATGCTGCCGACAGCGCCTGCACGGTGCGGCCCCAGGAAACCCCGAGTACATCGTCGGGCTGCAGCCGCTCGATCAGCAACCGCGCGCCAGCCATGCCGATCCGTTCGTGCACCGGCAGCCGGCCTCCGTCGTCAGGCACCACCAGGCAGTTGGAGAGCCCGTAAGCGTCGGCCACCTCGCGCGCAAGACCAATGGTCTGCAAGTGCCTTGAAGAGACTGCGATGGTGACGATGTTGCGGTCGCGGGCCTCCTGCAGGAAGTTCACCACCGACGCGCGCGAGACGCCGAGCTGATCAGCGACTTCCTCCTGCGTCATGCCCTCTTCGTAGTAGAGCCAGGCCGCCCAGACGACAGGGTCACTGTCGAACTCGGCGGGAATCGACAACGCCCGGCGCTTGATCCGCGGCGGCGTCACTTTGCGTTGCAGCGTCCTGGTCATCGGTAATCCAGCCTGAGCATCTGTCTTACAAAATGACACATTGAGTTGACAATTGTCAATTGCGTCGCTTAATTGCCAATCAAGTTTGTCTAATGTCACGATCGGGGCGGCGGCAACCGAAGGCGCGGCGCGGGAATTTGTCGATGTCGAAACAGAACTGGACCGCGCTGATCGACGATTTGGTGGCTGGCCGCTGGACCAATCCGCTGACCGGCGCCCGGGTAAAGGTGCCCTACGATTCCATCGTGATCGAAGACAGCCTCAAGGGTCGCGAAGCCGAACTGGTTGCGTCCTTGAAGCTGGGGCGTCGCCTTGCCTTGGTTGCCGACCAGGCGACCTATGACGCGATGGGCGCGCGCGTCGCCGAGGCACTGCGTGACCTCGGCCCGATCGAGACGATTGTTCTCGATCGTCCCCACGCCGACATGGCCGAGGTTCGCGGTCTTGCCGAGAAGCTGCGCGGGTTCGATTCCGTCGTCGCCGTCGGCTCCGGCACCGTCAACGACCTTTGCAAATACGTCACCGGTCTGGACGGGCGGCGCTATTGCGTGTTCGCGACCGCCGCTTCGATGAACGGATATACCTCCTCCACAGCTTCGCTCACGCTCGACAGCGGCTTGAAGGTGTCGCTGCCCTCGCACACGCCCGCCGGTTTTTTTGTGGATCTCAAAGTGTCGGCCGCGGCGCCGCCGTATCTCGCCGCCTCCGGCTTCGCCGACTGCCTCGCCCGCTCGGTCGCGCAGAGTGATTGGTGGATGTCACACCGACTATTGGGAACGGCCTATTTTCATGAGCCCTACACGATCCAGGCCGCCGACGAAGTCGAGCTCAACAAGCGAGCCGGGAATTTACCCAAGGGCGACATCGAGGCGATGGGGTATCTCTATCGCGTGCTGACATTGTGCGGACTCGGCATCTCGTTCACTGGCGTCTCGCACCATGGCTCGATGGGCGAGCACCAGATCTCGCACTACATCGATTGCTTCGCGGGAGTTCGGCATCCGGGCAGCCTGCACGGCCAGCAAGTGGGCATCGCGTCGTTGAGCATGGCGCGCCTGCAGCAGCACATGCTTGCGGGCGATCGGCCGCCTTCCGTTCACGCCACCCATATCGACGCTGCCGGCATGGCCCGCCGCTTTGGAGAAGAAATTGCATCACACTGCCTCGCGGAGCTGAAGCAAAAGGCCTTCGACCGCGATGGCGCCATGGCGTTCAACCGCAAGCTCGACGAGGCGTGGCCGGACCTGCGGCGCGAGTTGGCCGGGTTCGCGATCCCGGTCGGCGAGATGAAGCGGCTGCTGGCGGCTGCTGGCGGCGCGACGACGGCCGCCGAACTCGGCGTGCCCGTTGATCTCTATCGAGAGGCCGTCGTGCATTGCCGCGAAATGCGTAACCGCTTTTCATTCCTCGACATTGCCGCAGATGCCGGAACGCTGGAGGCCTTTGCGCAAGGCGAACGTTGAAGTGAGGCCTGTGACATGACCGCAAGACCGCTTGCTGCCGTGACCGGTGCGAGCTCCGGCATCGGAGAAGCGATCGCGCGCGCATTCTCGGCAGCGGGCCATCCTGTACGGCTGATGGGGGGCGGCATCGAGGCTGAACACGTCGCCGACCTGATTCGCGGCGCCTACAACGTCCCGCAAAACGCGCTGGTGCGGGAAATCCGCATAACGCCGACCCGACAGAAGTATTGAGCGCCATCCGCGCTACCGTTCAGGAGCCGATCATGACCGACACCGAACTTCAACTGCGCGAGGCAATCATTGCGAAATGCCGTTGGATGAACGCTACAGGGCTGAACCAGGGTACGTCGGGAAACATCTCGGCGCGTCATGGCGACACCATGCTGATTTCGCCATCCGCAACGCCCTACGACTCGCTCGCTCCCGACATGATCGCCGCAATGCCGATCGAGGGCGAATACGGATCGTGGAAAGGTCCGCTCAAGCCCTCGACCGAATGGCGCTTTCATCTCGACATCATGAAGGCGCGCCCCGATGTCGCGGGCATCGTCCATACCCATTCGACTTATTCCACCGTGCTGGCGATCGCGCGCAAGGAGATACCGGCATGCCACTACATGATGGCGGCCTTTGGCGGCATGAACGTCCGTGTTGCCGGCTATGCCAGGTTCGGCACCAAGGAGTTGTCCGAGCATGCGCTCAAGGCGCTCGAGGGTCGGACCGCCTGCCTGCTTGCCAATCACGGGATGATCGCGACGGGGGCATCGCTGGACAAGGCGATGTGGCTGGCAGTCGAACTCGAGACGATCGCCCGGCAGTATTACCTCACGCTGGCGATCGGTGGCCCGGTGCTGCTGAACGAAACCGAGATCGGCGAGACCGCCGTCGCATTCGGCAGCTACGGCGTGCAGGATCCGCCAGCCAAAGAGTCCACAACAACATAGTGCTCACGGCTAACGATCCTGAACACCGGACGCCAGGGAGTGCAATGCGGAATGGCGGTCGGTGTCATGGACCCACCCATCGGCCTTCAGATCGCTACGCTGAATAGCCAGGTGGCGGTGACAGACGAAAAGCCAAGCCGGCCGACATCAAGTCGTTTGCGGACCGGATAGAGGTTGATGATCACGCGATCCGGATCATTGGGGATCGGGCAACCTTGGAGCAAGTGATCGCCGGGGACTAAAATCCGGGTCCAAGCGTGCCCAGTTTCCGAAGTGGCGCACCCGACACGATGCGAACGTGTGATCTCTACCTTCGGAGGGTGGCGCTCTATC
>Ga0307508_10004562_pt1 | contig 13487 bp, 3 predicted proteins | sample 9_EM_MG_FD_203089 | JGI IMG/M metagenome (GOLD analysis project Ga0307508, IMG submission 203089) | Populus trichocarpa ectomycorrhiza microbial communities from riparian zone in the Pacific Northwest, United States - 9_EM | ecosystem: Host-associated > Plants > Roots > Unclassified | place... | reverse complement strand
ACAAAACTAAAAATACTTTTTTCAAAATAAGTTAAATTATATTATAAAACGGATAATCAAAGGGAAAGAAAACTTTTAACCTTGCCACGTTATCTCTGTGTTCTATATACCCTTTATAGTTAATTTTTAAAGTATTTTTTATTTAAAAATATATTAAAATAATATTTTTTTGATATTTTTAAAATTTATTTTTAATATCAGAAAATTAAAAAAATTAAAAAAACATTAAAAAAATAATTCTAAATAAAAACATTTTTTAAAATATTTGACAAACAATGTTTTAGCCATAATCCAAACACACTCTACATCAATATCATAACCACAACCCACCACTTTAAAGTTCAATCATTATTTTGGAAAATGTTTAGTGGAATCATAATGTCGCCATGACAGCTGACAGCCAAATAGAAATGTTGCCAGGCCACGTCTATGTGCTGTGGAGTGTGGACAATAATTTTGTCACCAGTTATCAACTCACATAAAAGAGCAGAGTGTTTTTGAGCTTGAACAATCATGGGCAAAGATCGAAATCTGAGAAACAAAGCATGAAGATGAATGCCGATGTGGAGCTTAGAAGTAAGCGCATTTGAAGCTACGAGAAAAGCAAGGAAACAGAAGAAGGTAGAGAATTGAAAGAGAAAGCATAATCATGTCTTTCGCAGGTTTTATCGTTATAGATTATTACGAGGGTTGCGCGTGTGTGGTATTGTGATGCTTTTTTTTTTATTAAGAATTTTTTTTATAATAGGAAAGGAATAATGAATTTTTATTTTCTATGAGTAAAAAGAAATAAAGTCTCTACCTGGTATTTTGATCACCAAGAATCCTAACTAGTTTTAGGAGTCTGAATAAAGGAAATGGTTGTATATATAAATGATGTATTACCCCTAGTATATTTTACCTAAGGTAAACTGTATTATTTGTTTGTTTGATATAAACTAATGTATTATTGTGTTTTCTAACCGTTAGTTTGTCTAAAATTGAAGAAAAATATTTTTCAGTAAGGAAGTCTTTATCTTATCACATTAAAGCCTAACCATTCTAAAGTCAAAACATATTTTTTTTTGTTTTAATATTGAAAATATATCTTACGTATAAGTTCATAATCCTTGATATTAGAACAAACAAAATAATTTTTTGGTATTTTTAAAATATAGGCTAAGTTCTCGTGACTTTAATAAACTGGTTACTAAATCAAAAAATACATGTAAAAATAAAAAGACTATTTTTTTATGATTTTATAATATGCTAAAATATGCAAATATAATTTATTTTTGAGAGACTTGATCGTAATAAAATTTATTTAAATGTATTATTTTGGAAGAAAGATTTTTATTATTTTTATATATATATATTATAAAGAAAAACTAGGTTATTTAATACTGGTAAAACGCCTAGCATATAAATTATAATTTTAAATAATAAATATTAAAGTGCCAGAATATAATGCAAAGATCCAAAATTAATTACTAAACAAAGCGCCAAATCTAAAATTGAAATAATAATATATATAAAAAGTTATGTTTGGCGAGACACTAAAAAGGCAGAAATACATGACTTGAAAAAAAAAATTGGGGTGCATTTTCCAAACAACCCTTAAGACCTCAAAGTTGTATTTTTCGTTTGTCAGATTTTGGTAAATCTAAACAGAGCTTTAAGCCTTGAAGGGCTCAGCCCATGACATCAACTATTACAGTCCAAAAGAAACAAGGTTGGCTGCTGCTCGCGATGGCCTTCGACAGCTGAGAGGCGTTTAAAGTCTGTTGCAGAGAGGAATTGCTATTTGCTGAGTCGGTTTATAGCTTGGTGGAAAGTCAAGTAAGGTCTGATGGTTGTACATAAAAATTAGGGAGAGTCGATTGAGTTTACTTCAGCTGCTGCTTTCCATAGCTGCCATTGAGGTGGAGATAGCTGGCGGTGCGTGGCTAGTTTTTTATGGTAGATTGTGAATGGCTGCTGGTTTGGGAAGAAGAAACTGGTTTGTTTTTCTTTCTTTGTTTTCTTTATTCGTATGGTCAAGAGAGGGTTCTTGATGAAGAAGAAGAAGAAGAATGAGGGAAAATGGTATTAGGCAGTGATGACATAAAGAAGAGGGAGGCCAATGTTATTTTATTTATTTATAAGTAAAATAATTTGTTATTTTTCTCTTCAATTGCTTGTCCCGAGCAACTAGAAAAATCACTTTCTTCTCATTTTTCTTTATTTGTATTTTTTGTTTTTAAGTTTTTTTTTTATATTTTGATATACTAAAAAAAACAACGGAACATCAATATTAACATCAACTTAATAAAATTAATTAATGATTTTAAATAAAATTTTAAAATTTTAATTTTTTTTGAAAAGACACTAAAAATGCCAAAAACAATATAATTACGTGAAAAATATATTTTTTTTATAATATTTGTGTGTTACCCATAAAAGCTTGGTATTGTTGCAATGTTTTGCAGAAATTTCACATGAAAAATCTCAAGTGGAGTCCAACATGGCTCTAATAAATCTAGGTCAACAAAGATCTATTAAGAGAGTGTTTGAATAGGAGGTAGCTTGTGTTTTTTTGAGTAAAAAACATGTTTTTATAGCTTTTAGAGGTGTGGTTTGTGCTTAAAAGGTATTGTACCTTTGACAAAAAGCCACCACACCTCCAAGCCAAACACACCATAAGAATTCAACTTGTACCAAGATATCTAATATTTCATTAAAAGAATTCAACCAGAATCCAATTTTGTTATTAGAAATCTTCACTCCTGCAATTGAGATGTCTTCGACCAAATCTCATAGCTAGAAAAGTTAAACAAACTCTATGATCGAAAAAGATTGAGGTTGGTCGTCTCTATATTTGATCAAAATTCAAAATTTCCCAACAAAGTCACCTCTTGACTTTGCCACTTTTTAAAGTTTTTCGTAGACACTATATTTACAAGCTTGCTACATAAAGCTTTTTCCATAAGACTTTGTACAGTAAGAATTGTAAAATAAGGGCAATTGTTATAACTAATTTTTACCGCCAATAAGTTTTTCTAAGATAGCAAAAATATTTTTTAAAAATAGCAAAAAAAAAAAAGGAAAATCAAAAAAATATTTTTAAATCAGGTCACTTGAATATATCTCATATTTTAATGGGACAACACATATTTTTTTATTATTTTAAAAGCACACTAAAGGTGTCATTAAAGGAATTAAAGAATCAATGACCAAAATATCAAATTGACATAGTTTGAGAGGTCCTATTAATTGAATCGGGGCTTAATTGAATAAACCTTAGCCACCTTTGTCATTTTCTCGACCAAATCCTCACCAACAACTATCATTTTTTATGATCTTAGTGTTGTTTTGTCCAGTTTTAAGTATCGGCCTCTTATAATCTTAGCATCATTTATTGTGGTTTGCCTTTCCCTAGAGAGGTACGAGTCTCATGCTGTCCTTTTGTTTTTTTCTCAATGACTTTATTGTTGAATCCTACGAGAGAGCATTTCACACTCTCGTACTACAACCTAGTTATCTTATGTTTGATTGTACTTATTTTAACGGTGTAGATTAGACATTTTTAAATCCTAGAGTTTAGGTTTGCACCCTTTCCCCTATAAATAACAACCTAGGGTTTTAATAATGAGGGCAATACCATAGCAATACATGGAGCAATATAGAGAAAAAAAGATAGTAATTAAAGGTGGTAACACATAGAAAAAAGGAAATCAAAAGGGAGATTAGGGTTTTGGCTTAAGTCTTTCTATTTTTTTCAAGTTCTAGGTAAGGAAGGAGAGAGTGAAAGAGAGCTTTTAAAAGTGATACAGACCAAACCATTACCATCTAAAAGGACCACCTTACAGTTAGTCTAATCGAATCCTTGTTATACCATCTAGGTATTACCTTTTTATTCATGCTTTTGCTTTTTTAAGTTTCTATGTGCTTGATATTTTTCAAATGTTTAAATGTATGGTCTTGCATGTTTGAAATGATGTCAATATCCTTTCAAATGCAATCCTTTGTTATTGCCTTATGTTTTGACCTACAAGATGCTTAAAGTTTTCTTGTTTAAACTGTTATAGATTTATTGTTGATTGTATGTGGCTATGTGGGACTTGGTGTAGTTTCTGTAAGAGGTTGAAATGTTGTGGGTTTTTCTTTTGAAAGTTTTTGGTTGTGGGGTACCATAGGTGTTATATGTGTTTAAAACTTGTGATATAGTTTTTTGAACTACTGAAGAGGTTGCTCAAAACCATGCTGGTTTTAGTGCCCACTATTTGCGAGCACCAATGGAGGTTTGATGCTTGTTTAGCCCTAAATATGTGACCTTTATCTTGTTTTGTTAAGATTATTGGTTTGAATATTAAGACATGATTTTTTTTGACACTGTGTTTATGTCTAAAAGGCTTATGTATTGTTGAGACTAAATCTTGTGTTTATTGTGTATTCAAAGTGACATGTTGATGTAGTTGTATTGCTAAAATGTCTTATCATTATCCAGTTTAGTTGTTGGGTTAGCCCTAAACCTAACCAAAATAAGTCTTTTGAAAGACCTATCTTTTATCAAGTCTAGTTATTTTCAAAACTATTTTTTTTTTCAAATTGCATTTTAGCTAAAACGTACACCAAGTCTCCATCTTGTGTTTGACATGTTCTTGTATTTTCATAACTATATTGCCTCATGTTTTAATTTTGGTTATGAACTGTTAAAGCAATAAATATTGCTCTTTTCGATTTAAAAAAAAAACTCAAAACCAACCATACATGCATTTTTTTTTGTATTAAAACACGTTTACAAGGTCTATTAGGTTTTGACCCACATTAAAAATCCTATATAGGCTGACATTCCAACCATGTAAAAAAAAAACCTCATTTCCTTTTAAAATTAAGTTTTTTTTTTATTCACTCTTAGTGTTTGGGGAAAATAGACTTATAACAAGCTATTACTTAGACACTAATGAGCAGTAACACTCCATTCTCTTTGCTTTCAAACTAAAAAATGAATCTTTAAAACTTTAAAGCTTTTAGGTTTAATATTCATTAATGGCACTCATGTGTCAATTGAGGGTATTAAGCTTTTTTAGAAAGTCTCAAAACTGTGTGCTAATAATCAGGGAAAAGGCAATAAAAGATTAGAATTAAGTTGTCCACTTATAGTTTTTATACATACACGAGTCTTACCGATCGATGAGTATAAAAACTTATTTAGGACAATATTATAAAGTTCAATTCCATCATGATTGTTAAGCATGACAACACAACTTAGGTCAAATGAACCTATAAAGTTCATTGTCCAAACCAAGTCTAAAAATGAATATTTATGCTGCTAGATCCTATTTTTAAGTAGATGATCCCATAATAGTCACTGCTTAGATATTCAGGAATAGGGTAAAATATCTCATCAATAAAATTATGAGCAAGCCTTGGTACTATAGGATAAATGAACCTTAATATTACAAGTTTAAAATTCTAGGGTTCATGTAAATATTTTTGGGGGAATAATTGTTCTTGTGAATTTCAAGATTAATTGCATGATAATGGCTTGATTTGCAGAAAAATAGAAGGAATAAGTTGATTTGAAACTATGGGTTTTGGGATGGCAACAGGGTAGGAACTTTGGCAGCCATATCTTAGCTTTCCACCGTTGGATTAGGTTTCTCTTTGGATATGTTATTATGCTCAATATCACCCTCAAACAAAGTCTGCTATTGACAATCCCTCCGGTCAGAATGTAGGTGACATTGAGCATAATAACACATCCAAATCGAAACCTCATCCAACGGTGGAAAGCCAAGATACGGCTGCCGAAGTTCCTGCCTTGTTGCCATCCCAAAACCCATAGTTTCAAATCAGCTTATTGCTTCTATTTTTATGCAAATCAAGCCATTATCATGCAATTAATCTTGAAATTCACAAGAACAATTATTCCCCTAAAATATTTACATGAACCCTAGAATTTTAAACTTGGAGGTTTTCTTCTCCTCATGCAAGAACAAGAGAGAAAAACAATACTAAAGGGTATGTTGCTTACCTTTGCTACTTTAACTTATTTGAATGAATTCTTGCAAAAAACTACAAAACTCATGTCCTCCTCTTTCAAGTTCCAGCTCATACTCTTTGTTTTTCCCAAGCTTTATAACTCTCTAAGTTTAGTCACTTGATTTGTTTTCTTGGATATAATCCTCCCAAGAACATTCCCTTTGATTTAGCTTCAAGAAATGGAGAGGAGAGGAAGAAAATAGGAGAAAAATGGTCTCCCTCCTGTTTTCTCCTTTTGCAGAAGAGGACGTGGGCTGTCTTTAAAGAAGGAGAGGGGAATATTGCTTTATATAAAATTACCAAAATACCTTTACTAATGCGCCTTGTGTCATCTTCTTCAATTTACCGATTTTGAGTACTCTTATAAAGTCTTTCCAGATTCCATTGACATGAAATTTTAACCTAAGATAAAACAATAAGTCTGGAGATTCCTTATAAAATTTCAGCCCGATCCAACGATCGGATTGAGTTATATTATCGATACCGTAAAACTAGACAATCAGTGTTTTTTACGCTAAAATCTGAATTTCACGCATTACTTTATTTACTTAGATTCTCATGACATTTTCCCTTACTTTATACTCAATAAATTCAATATTACCACATTTATCACTAATTTTTCAAAAGATTTTTTTTTATCGGGGTTTACATATCTTCTTGTTTTTCTTATTCTTTTATCCAATGAAACTCGTCATTGGTTTCGCCAACGTTATGAGTTTTAAACTAAAAATCATAACTCCCATTTTGACTTCAACAATACCTTTAAATTTGTTTATGGAGATCATTATCTCTCTCACATGACACATTTAGCATCATTCCTACTATTTATTCATTTCTTTCATACCGAAGCTCCATTACTCATCGAGACCTCATTACTTCGATCCTATTTTTTTATTTTCTATTTACGGGGGTTTACAGCTGCGATGTCAGGTGTGCTAGTAATAACACTTAATTTCCTTTCTTGACTGAAACCTCTCTTTAGGCTTTCATTTGCCTTTTTTTATCACTGCATTCTCCATTTTGTTTGCCATGAGAAAATCTAATTTGGTTTAGCCCCTAACTTTTTATAACAAATACATGATACTTAAAAGTGCTTGCCCCTTTCCTCCTCTTGTCTTCATTGAGAATATTGTCTTTAATTGTCTTCATAGTAAGTTTTCCATTCGAAGTAGAATTATTACGTAACACCACCAAAGTCTCTCAGATATCTGATAATAAAATCAATATGATCAATGTTTGTATCTCATTGACTAACTCAAGATTTATCAACAATAATTGATTCAGGAACCATTGGAAGTTATTTATGTATATTGAAGCATCTTCACCATCTTTGTATTTTAAATCCATAAGATCTTTGCTCGTAAAAACCTTATTTTATACACTCTCCTTATTAAAGGTTTCTTCCAGCATCTTTTAAACTTTGTAGCAATCATGTTAATAAGAAATATGGTTGATAGATGTAGAAGGTACCTTTTTTTTTAACATTAGCAATTATTTTTTTGTTAAGCATATTCTATTTTGCCTCCTTTATATTGACATGCTTTTTTCTTTTACATTCTAGTGACAAAGACAAATCATTATAATAAAGGTGATTCTCCATCAATGTTTTTCATAGAAAGTAATTAAAGGAAGTGAGCTTTATCATGCTCCAATCTTCATTTTCCATCTTATCTCCACAATAAAATCAACCTACACAACCAAGCTATAATATTACTTAGTTAGGAAAAGGTGCCAATATAATCAAATTCACAATCCACAAGTCCCAATTCTTTTCCTTCTTTATGCATTTAAAAATAGGGTGAAAGCAAACAATCACAATAAATCAACACCAAGAGATTTTATATAAAAAAAACCCCGATGTAGGGAAAAACCACAAGATCATAGTCCACCTAAAAACTTCCACCATCAATAATAATAATGGGTACATACGTATTATTCCTTGGTTAAAACTAAATGATATAACATAAATCATCAAGAACAACATATTATTAGAATACATCAACATTACAGAGAAAGAGTTGAGAAAAATCTCACAAAAATGACAACCATGCTGCAATGAAGAACAAACCATCTTAGACATCTCAAATCTTCAAACCAACCTTACCTAATAAAGATCTATATGTATGGAACCTGCTGTTGGGAATTTAGCTCGATCCAACGATGAATAAGTTTTGTATCAAAGTTTGAACATAGACTGTTCAAGCTACAATCTTCTCTCCTTTTCTCTTTGTATATATTAGCCATCACATTGAAAATAAGCCAAAATTAGGTTTTTATACCTAGTCACCTATTTGACCTAAAAGGCTTTAAGATTTTGTCCTTTTTTTAGTTTGTACGATTTATGGCCCAAAAAAGGAGAAACCAAACCCAATAAACACATGGGTTGAAACGAGAAAATAATATTAAAATTTTCTAAAATAATACACCCATATTAATGTTTTATTTATATTTGAAGTGATATGGTGATATAATGCATTCAAACTGAAAGTTTCTTTTTATAATTGAGGACTCTAAAATCATGAATCCAAAAATGATGCAAGAACCGCACACTATTGGAGGACTTGTAACTCTAAATGCCAAATTGAGGTGATTTAGAAAACCATGATAGGTTGCAATTCAACCTTTCTTGGCTTAAAGCAAATGGTGTAGATGCAAAAAACAAAGTATATCTTTGTTTAAGTTGTTAAACAAATGCATTTAATGAAGCATATATTATTAAATCAATCAAGGTTGCTCTAACTATCCTCCGGATGGTTATGCCTTGTGAATTCAATCCTTATCCTCTAGCATTTGTTAATGCAACTCATCTACATATTGTTATTCGAAAGAGATATAAATTTATTGTTAGGGTGTTAGAAGTCATATTGTGTCAGTCAAGAAGCAAGCTCATCTTGATATAAACCAACAAACTTATCTATAAACTTGTTTTCATCATTGTTAAGGTTTATAGCTTTTATGGTTATGACAATGGTCATCATAAAATATTTGACATGACTACTAATCCTTGGGTGTCATAATAAAATATTTGACATTACTAACTTGTGCTTGAGCATTTATAAGTTTTATGTGCATTAAACAAGCATAAGAATTGGATTGAGCATGTATTGAAGACATTCTTATCTAAGATATAAAAGATGAACTAGAAGAACTTAATTAAAAAATACAAATTCAAGTTCAAAGTGTTAAATAAAAGCTCGGGAGATTCAAGATTGAAGATCTTTTATACAGAGTGGTAACAAGGGCTTAAGATTGATATAAAAATGATAGATAATCATGGCAATCAAGTCTTCATGACAAAGAAACTTAGGTATAATAAATGAAAAATCTTGTAGTTATCTTTGCTTTGATTAATTTTTTAAAATATACAAGCATATTACATTTATCCATGATTCTAAGTTTATTTGGATCGGTGGTATTTGACATAATGGCAAATAAAATGGCTTATATTGATATAATTGTTGGGTTTCAAAACACATTTATGCAGTGAAAACAATAAATTTAGTTTTTTTTCCTCGAAGTCTCAAAGTTCTCGTTAGATAGATCTAGAATTGTTTAGAATTTATACGAAGATTACCTAAAGATCATATGTTCTTTTCAGCTTTGAGTATTGCTTTAAGACTGAGTTGTCGCAAATCATAAGTTATCCAAATGTTTGGCCTCTAACGGTAACCCATTTGAATCACCAGTGAGAAATCTCTTAAAACCCTTTTAGAAGAAAGTGATTGTTATGTCTTTAAGTGCTAACTTTTTTCTTTTATTATTTCTAGGTGTTTTGTATTGTTTTGTTTATTGTATATAAAATAAGAGGCATAACATTCTATTTATAATAAAATCTGAACACCCTATAAATAGTAAAACATCAATTTGCTCCCTGAATAATATCACATATATTATTTCATGAAGATTTAAAAATTTATTCAATCAATTCTCAACTTGATTTTTTTAGATTTAAAATTGTAATTCCCTGTATAAATTACATCATAATCCTTAATTTATAAAACTTATTTACAATCAAGTCACACTTGATTAATCATCTCAGTTTAATTTTTTACCAATGATTCTTATGTGCGGACCCATTAGTTTCCTTAATAAGTTGGACCAAATATAAATTACAATTCTAAAAGAAATGGGGTTAAATAAATTAATTTATTATCAATTCAATAATTGATTGATTTATATTTAAAAATCAAGTACAATGTCTAGCAACCTATCATGACCCCCCAAATATTAGGAAAGCCATAATTAATTTGATTTAACCTTTCAATGATGAGTTTCTCAATATTATTATTATTCATTCATCAACAATGTTTTGATTTAGATATTAAAACATGAAGTGTGTCTATTCTGCCAAATTATGTTTGTTCTTAACACTATAGTCATTGATTATTTAAATAATATTTGAAACTCTTTTCAAATAACATTTCACCTTACATAAGGATTTACAATCAATACTATTTAAGAACAAATAAATTTTTTTTCTAATTCACTTAGGGTGGTTAATACTCTCTTGATTACTCAAATACTTTCATATAGTTCATGTTATACTCAATCTACTTGTTTTTTTACCTTTGATTAGGAAAACATGTAGCAAGATCAAAGCATAATACTCTCTATATAAGATAACTTAGTGATATCAAGTTTAATGATTACTTACACAACCATCATGTGAGCCTTTTCATAGACACATATGATCTCTCCATATAAAATTCTCATGCGGGTCAGATCAATATACATATCATATGACAATCACCTGTGTATTAGTTCTAAGTATCCCTCATACCTCAACTTATAAGAACAATTGCTTTTTTATGTATATAAAAAAATAATGATATGTATCAGTATCAACAACTCTAATTAATATTTAGTTTTAATATAGCATTGACCATGAACATTTAAGAACAATGTTTTGATGCAATACGAATCCTATAATTATTACAACTTTATAATTTTATTTGCAAAGTATTTTTATCCTAAAGACTTTATCTTTACTTTATATTCATTAATCGAATATTTGATGAATATTAAAGATAAATAAGCATTTATTAAAAATTAAATATGTTTACATGAACAAAGAGAATGTCATGTGTAATTAATTGGTTGGTTATAAAGCATATACACTAACAATAACAACATAAATTCCTAGGACCCTTGCTTAAACGTGTACAATTATTTGTTTGGCTTTTCACATTTATCAAGAATATACCATCTTTTCCCTATGTTTTTAGCTTATCATGTTAATTTATATAAAAAGAGAGTGGCAGTTGAGAAAGTATAAAAGTTACTCTTTCTCTCTCTTACACTTTGGATAATGACTTATGAAAGGTTGTCTTTTTTAATTTGTCTTTATTAGACAAGTGAGAGAATATATAGCTACTAGTTAATTGATCAAATTTCTAAATACATCAGGTGTGACAGTAACAAATCTTTTTCAAAATCCCTTACATGTCAAAAAGTCATTTTTGAAGAGATTGTTATGCTGTTTTGGATTATATCGATATACCAATATAACTTTTTACTAAAAGACTATTAATAAGTTTTCTAAAATAAGAAAGCTCCCCCTCAACGGACTTAAGGGCAAACATGGTTAAACAAGTGACAAAGTTCCACAGAGAAAAAAAAAAACAAAGATGAGACTATTGAAATGTTTTAGTACAAAAATAAAATTGAAAATCAATTTAACAAAAAAATTAATGCAATAAAAAAAATAAAAATGGAGAATATAAGGCTCTTTTAGTGAATTTTATTCTCAAAATGATATTATACACCAATCTAATATTTCTTATTCACCCCGACAAAATAAAATTATTGAAAGTAAGAACCAAACTCTAAAACAAATGATGAATTTTATGTTGATAAGTTCAAAAGCGTCCTAAAACTTGTGAGGGGAGGCAATTTTGACCTCCCATTATATATTTAACAAAATGCCTTACAAGAAGTTAAAAAATATATCATATGAGTTTTGAAAAGAAAAGAGACTTTTATATAAATACCTTAAAATGTAATGGCATCGTCAAATTCACATTACTTGATCTTAAAAATATTAAGATAAGACTTAAAATAGTGGATTGTGTATTCATTAAGCATGCATACAATATTAGTGCATACTTATTTCTTGTACACAAATAAGTTATTGATTATTTTCATCCAAATATAATAATAGATGTAAAAATAATGTTTCTAAATTGTAACCTTAACAAAGAGGCCTACATGGATTAACTTGAGGGGTTTGTTGTAAAAAAAAAGTTTTTAAACTTGTCAAATTATTATATGGTTTGAAATAAGCTTCTAAATAATGATATAAAAAGTTTGACAATGTTATGTTGTCAAATGAGTTTAAAATCAATGAGATTGATAAATGTGTTTGTGTAAAAACATGGATAAATGTTATGTTATTGTATGTTTTTATATAGATGACTTGTTAATATTGGACAACAACTAATACATAATCAAATGATATCAAGAAAATATTAACTAATATTTTTTATATGAAAGACTTGAATATTGTAGATGTCACTCTAGGAATTATAATTTCTTAGACATTTGATGGTCTGATATTATCTTAATCTTATTATGTTAAGAAAAATCTTGACTAATTTTTTAAATGTGATAATAGCATTGTCGAAACACCAATGAATATAAGTTTATATTTGTTAAAAAATAGAAATGAAAGAATACTCAAATAGAAATATTCTTGAATTATTGTAAGCTTGATGTATGTAATAAATTGCATAAAACCAGATATCACATACTTAGTTAACAAGCATTAAATTTACGATTAATCCAGGTTTGCATCATTGAGAAGAGATATTCTATGTTAGCAAAAAACAAAGCCAATGATTTGTACCCATACGATAGTTAGTCAACAATTAGAAGGTCACAAAATTACATATATAATGATAAGTTTAGATATATATATTAAAAATATAATATTTTTGAATAGAATTACTTTCACAAGATTAAAGATTAAAGAAAAATATTATAAATCCATTTGCCAAAAGAAAGCCCATGTTTGCATTTAATCTCTTTTTGGGTTAAATGTTAACCCCTTGTATTTTTTTCTCCTTTCTCAAATATATTATCAAACACAAGTTGAAGAGGTTAATTCTTAACCTCTTTTAATTCAAAACCAAACATAAACCAAGTCTCAGATTTGATTTTCTAATGATTTTAATGTTGCTAAATGGTCGTTACTGTCCTGCAAACTTAAGTGATTAGAGTCCGATCTCGTTGACCATCTTTATTTTGAATCAGGTTTTTGTCAGGCTTCTCATCCAAATTTAAGGATGCAAGCACACTCAGTGAGGATATACATTAAGATCAAAAGTTTCAAAATGAAACTGTGGAGCTTTCGGCTCTATGATTTTCGATGTGAAACCCATGTGAGCCTCAGTTGCACCAAAACACCAAACGGGTCATGAAATTTATTCTCACCGAAAATGGAACATCTGTCTCAAATTTGCTCACAATCAGAAACTAAGTTGGGG
>Ga0307508_10004561_pt1 | contig 13488 bp, 20 predicted proteins | sample 9_EM_MG_FD_203089 | JGI IMG/M metagenome (GOLD analysis project Ga0307508, IMG submission 203089) | Populus trichocarpa ectomycorrhiza microbial communities from riparian zone in the Pacific Northwest, United States - 9_EM | ecosystem: Host-associated > Plants > Roots > Unclassified | place... | reverse complement strand
AGCTTCTCGGGCTTCTCATAATTGTTCGGCAGACACAACTCACACGATTTATTACCATGGTCACTGGTTGAGGGTACGTATCCAACAATTATCATATTCAGCGATGCCATCGGGAGAACTCATCTCTCGCGTAGATAACGCGGACGAAACGCTTCCCAGACTATGGTCACGGCGTGTCTCTCAAGATCAGGTAACAGGAGTTGCCTCTCGTCTGTATGGTTCAGCTTATACGCCTTTTAGTGTTGTCGCTCGCAACAACGATGTTCTCAAAAAATTGGTCTTAGAAGCTAAGCGGGAATACGAGAAAGATGCTGAGCACCGCGTCCATATTTTCATGGCTGATACGTAAGTTAGCAATTCCGTAAGCTGATATGATGCGCTCACATGAGCGCGCGCTTGTCAGAACCTATGGCTGTTGGAGATGGAATGGAGCCCGCCAAAAGCGGCCAATGAGTTCCATTGTGCTCCAACCAGGAGTTAAAGATATGCTCTTGGCTGATTGCAAAGACTTCCTGTGTTCTGAGGAGTGGTGAGTGAGATCTAAGAGCTTCCCTGGCTATTATATAATGCTTTCATCTCCTAGGTATGCCGAAAGAGGTTGGTGAGACGTGATGATGTGATATCTCTCGCTTATTGGATTCATGTGTAGGTATTCCATTCCGCCGGGGATACCTTTTGTACGGCGTTCCAGGAAGGTATGACAGCTCCACATGATATCGTATACTGAGCATTGATCCATCCTCGCAGTGGGAAGACATCGCTGATTCATTCGTTGGCTGGCGAACTGGGATTGGATATTTATGTCGTCAGCTTGTCATCCAAGGGGTAAGGTTATTTGTGGCCCTCGTTTCTGGGTCGTGCTGACAAACCCAAACAGGATGAGTGATAATACATTGACGACATTAATGGGACATGTACCAACTAGGTTAGTTTATGCATCTCCTCTTGGTGGGTCATGCTGAGTTGTTCAACGTTAGATGTATCTTGCTTCTTGAGGATTTGGACGCTGCTTTCACGCGCTCCGTCAGTCGTGACTCATCATCCACTGGCGTACCCACGACATCTACATCAACGACAAACAATAATAATGATACAAATGATGGCTCTACGCTTAGTCTAAGTGGCCTGTTGAACAGCCTTGACGGAGTTGCTGCGGCAGAGGGCCGGTGAGTGTCCTATCATGGAAGTACGTGGTTTTTGCTGACATTCGCGCCATGTGATCCTAAGCCTACTATTTGCCACGACTAACCATATCGAGCGTCTCGATCCCGCACTCAGCCGACCAGGTCGCATGGACGTGTGGGTGAACTTTACGCATGCAACAAAGTGGCAAGCGGAGGGCATCTTCAAATGTTTCTTCCCATCCAAGCCCGCCGCCTTGTCCGAGTCGTCTACGGAGGCCATGCCATCAGAAAAACTTGATGTCTCGCAACAGAACCTGCCTCTCCCGAAACGTAAGGCCCCCGCGCACGCGATTCCGGTACTCGAAGAGGTTGAGATCGCGGAGCTTGCGAAGCGCTTTGCTGATGCCATTCCCGAGGGCGAACTCAGCGTAAGTCCCCGTGTGGAATCTGGGTCCCGTCCCCTGACAAATGCGCTATCGTAGGTGGCAGCGTTGCAAGGATATCTGTTGAAGAATAAAATTCGTCCAAGGGAGTGTGTAGACGAAGTTAGCGATTGGTCTGTGGATGTACCAAAACTCCCCGCAAGGTTGTTGACTTCCCTCCCATAGGATCATTCAGGAACGTGAAACCCGTGAAAAGCTCAAGAAGGAAAAGGCTGAGGTACGTCTGCACAATGCCAGTGTCGATGAAAGATGGTTGACGTTTCGGCAGCGCGAAGCCCAGGAAAAGAAGGAGGTATGCAGTGACGTTTTAGAACCCCACTAACACATCGACTGACCAATATGTGACTTGCAGGCGGAGGAAAAGGAACGTAAAGAGGTACAGTTCTATTCCTTGCCCCATTTTCAATCTCCTTTTTTGACAATGTCCTGTAGAAGGAAGAGAAGGCTGCCAAGGAGGTGAATCCTAATATTTTCGTCGTCATTACGCTCACTTGTGCTGATCTACTTTCCGAATGAAGCAAGAAGAGAAGGAGGCGAAGGAGGTCAGCGCAACTCTTCCCATTCATTCGCAGGCGCTTACCAACTTCTCATCTACCCCCGCAGAAGCTTGAGAAAAAGGAGCGATCCAAATCTAAGAAGGCCCATCGTGCCGAGGCAGCCATGAAACTCGAGGGCATCGTGCCGACCGCAGCTACATCCGCCGACGCCGTCATCCCCGTCACTCGTAGCGAATCCACGTCTTCCTCGGAGTCGGACACCAGCAGCGGAGGCATCGAAGCGGATACAGAGGAAAGTATGACGTCGGAGGAGGAGCCAGACAAACCGGCCAGCGCCACCGTTGATAACAAGGAATCCACCAAGGACAAGTGGATTGCCGTCAGGGGTCAACAGGCGTCGTCTTTGGAAACTTGAGCCGCGTCTTGCGTTGGAAGGGCCAAGTCCGATGCTGTCTGTGCGCGCATCTTGGCATTGTGTCGTTTGTCTGAACCTTTTGGTTGAATTGGTGTGTTGGTGTGCATCGTCCCCTTTACACCTCGGTTTTGGGTCTTGTCATCGCGAGTGCTGCCTTTGACTCTGTCAGTACTTATCAAGAGTCCAATAAAGTAACCGTATGTTTTGGCAGTCAAAATATACGTCTTTGGGGCATATATCGCGTGATGTTTGGGCCGGACTATTCTCAACATTACCTGGGTCGTTCTTGCTATTGCAACTTTGTCCACTTCGTGTCGGCATCAATTCGAAATTTTCTCAGTTGGGAACACAGATTGAAACATCCTATGACAAAACAACAAATGAATACGTAGTCAAAACGAGATGTCTATAGAGGTTTCAAGTTGATGTCAGAGAGCGTCTTGAAGGCCTCCTTGTACGCATCCAAAAGAGCCTTCACTCTTGTCCGCTCTGCCACTAGCGCCTCGTCCTCGTTCAACAGCTCTGCAAACAACTCGGGCTTGTACAGCGTCGCCACCAGCCGATTCTGCACTTCTTTCGTCGAGTAATTGACCAAAAAGTGCATGATCGCTTTCGGAATGAGATCTTGTATACTCTGCCGAACGATCGAAAAGTATGACGCGATCAAAGACCGAATGAGCGAGGTCTCCATCTCTTCTCGTTGCGTCATTTGCGAGGCGCTATTGGATCCGGATACCTAAGAAACGCCGGTTTGATCAGCCTTAAATGATACTCCGTGTACTAAGAACCGCGCGCTTGGCACTCACAGCCTCAATGTGTTTACCCAAGCTTCTCATATCATAGGCCGCATTACTACCGTCTAGCGTTCGTTTACCAGCCATGAGCCCGGTAGGGCCGGGCGTGTCCGCAATTGATACGTCTCGGCCAGTTGGCGCAGGGACCAGGCTTGCATGTGATCGTTCGAGGCTAGATCCGCCGACGGGACCGGGACCAGTCTGGCCAAAGAAATAATTTAAGAATGTTTCCCGTGCGGTGTGAGGCGATGAGCCAGATTCACTTGGATGAATGTGGGATTGTGTCTGTGGGAGCGCTGACGAGTGCCGAGGACCATGATGGGGCTTTGATGAAGATTTAGTGGACGAGCCAGCAGCAGGAGAGGATCCAGTGGTCCGGGCTCGATCGTGGAGTGTCGAGGATACAGAGCGCCCGTCCCGGGAAGAAACACCGTTCACACTCGTCGGTTCTTCGGTAGAGGATTCATCCTCACCTTCAGCCGTCTGAGTGCCGTTTGTCGGTTCAGCGCTAACAGGCTGGCGGGTTTTGTAAACGAGTCATAAGAATCACGCAGGAAATCAGTCCGAAGACTCATCAAAGCGTAGGTAGAACTTACCCGTGGGGGAATTGATTGCTTGGGAGCTTGGGATGTCGCCGTTTGTGCGGCTACTGCGGAGCCCGAGATGAATGCGGGATGATTGGTGTTAATGTACGCAGCCTGGATCTCGATAAGGCTTTGTGTATAGTCCGATGTGGGACCAAGGCGTTCGCGCAGAAGTTCCGATACACATTCAATCAACTGTGCATGAAGGTGGGGGAATCTCTCTAATTCCTGTGTTGAAACATCAGCGACAAAGTATTTTTATAAAATGATGAAATCGCCATACCGGGCTCGTACAGTTATGGCAGAGTTTAACAAGTTCTTCATAGACAAGCTCTACGCAACGTAGGCTTGGCACTTCTAGTAGTTTTATCTGGGGTTTCACCAACAGATCGAACGCCGCTTCGGGGACAAATAGGCTGGGCCGTGGACCTGTGGAATTCCGGATTGCTGTGCGAATGTCTTGATTATCCAAGCCTGCAGTGGAGTCTATCGAAGCAAGTGCATGACCGAAGACGTCATTGAAGATATAATATATTCGTGCACCACCTGATAACTCCTTAGTAGACATATCAACTTTGGTACCCTCGATGGACGCAATGAAGTCGTGGGCGAATTGGTTCATGAGACGCAAGATTAGCGCTCCTTGCTATCAGACCATAAATAATCAAGTAAGTCATAATTAAGCTCCAACCCACCTGGTTCTTGTCACCGAAGATTGCAGCGTCACCAAACGAGTTAAGTTCTTGCTGCGCCTGACCCATTAGCGTGTTCAAACGCGCCTTCATATCGGGGAGTTTCTCCCTTATGTGGTTTACCAAAACCTGCATAGGTTGTGGTTTGAATAGCACGTCTCCCATCATCGTCCTTACATACCTGATTCAACGTGCGGGCGAGATACTTCGTGCCATTTTTATGTGAAATATTGCGATAAGCAGAATGGTTTTTGAAGAACTCGGATTCCGAGTCAAGAGCATCCGTCATGCTCTTCTCAGAGATGATATCCTGCTGGCTTCTGTTGACAACACCAATGAAGCCTAGTTTGAGGGGATATACGCGTCCGGTCAGGATATCGAGTGCATTCGTTCCAGCATCCATAATGTCGAGTTTCGTCAAAACACCTATCGTCCGACGACCTTGAGGGTCAACATTTCGTGCAAGCTTCAGTGAATCCGAGTTCGCAAGGTCGACGTTGGCGGGAGAGACGGCAAGAATGACACTTTGAAATACGTCAACCACAAATGAAAAGATAAGGATTTCCCACCCACCTGTTCGGTGTCGAGATATACTCCGAGACCAGGTTTCTAATCTGACGTTCAATATCACTCGGTTGGTCGCCTACCGGAATCTTGAACGTGCATCAACTCAGCTACGGAACGACATACAAACTATGACGTGTACGTACCTTTGTCAGGCCCGGCAAGTCTACCAAGGTCAAATCCAGGACGCTGGGGCTATATATCCGGAGTGAAATCGGTAGCCGGCTAATTCCTTTGTTCTGTCCTGCAACACGGTACGTCTCTTGCTCGATTTCCCGACGAATTTCATTGAAATCGGTGAAGCGCTTGTCAATATGAAGGAATTGGCCCCATTCGGTATAAGGAGAAGGGCTTGAGGGGGGATCCGGGATTGGAGTGTGGATGAGTTGGAGAACAAGAGGCCTGCGTGTGACAATGCCTTGACCGCGAGGAAGGAAATCTCGTCCAACGATGCTATGCGAGAGTGTAACGTCAATGGTCGAGAGTGAAGACAAGGGTCAGGACGCACTTCTCCAGTACGCTCGATTTACCCGCTGATTGGCTGCCCACCTGAATGGAGATCAGGGGCGGTTTTTCCGGAGGCGAAAGACAACTTACAACCACCAACTGGGGCATATCTAGCTCACCACCTGGGCGAAATAATGTCACCCGCTGACCAGGAGTACGAATACGACTGGTGGTGCGCACCGAGATTGTTGAAGGTGTCCTGAAGACGATTGACAAGCTTGATGAGATCCGAGTCCATCTTCTACTTAGTTGCACGGTTGGACTGGAGAAGATGTTGGCGGGAAGAGCGAACGTGCCTCCCGAACGCGTGTTAGATTTGCTCCGAGTACTTGCGCCAACGCGTCGTCACGGCCACATTGCTTTGGCTCTATTTGGTCTCATGGGTCCATGCGACACCGCAAATAACATGATAGAAAATATCTCGTCACAAACGATGCTTGTACCATAATCTAGCTAGTCATGAGCTGGTTATCCATTCAGATTGCCTTTGCTTTGACCAGGCCTAGTCGCAGCATGGTGCATGAGAAAATGAATAACCAATGACGAGATCACTTACGCTCAACCTCTATGATGGCATTGGTGAGAATATCTTTCTGCGTCTTCTCATCCCTGAGGCCACTCAAGACTTTTGCGATGACGGTTTTGGCAAGTTCAGCCTGTTCGCTTTCCTTCTGCTGCTGCTCATAGCGGACCCAGCTGTCAAGGACAGTCTTAAGTTCGCTGGCCAATGCGACCTTTTGACGCTGCACGAAGGCCTCGTTCTCAAGTTTAGCAGTCTCCTGCAACATATATTCATATTAGAGCCAATGTAATAGGGTACCAGTTCACCTTTGAAAGGGAAAAGAGACCCTCTGTGAGTGAAACTACATCTTTCATTTGCTCGACAGAGTTAATGCGGTCCTTGACTGCTTGTGTGTGCCCGGCGCGTGCATCATTGAGGACACCCTTGATGCGATCAATGTGGCCGTTTGCCCAACTCTTGTACGGTTCTTGAATTGCCTACAAGGTTACTGAATATATCTGGTAATGAATCTTGACAAGGTTCCAACAAACACACCCGATAAATGTATGCGAAGAGAATGAAAGTGCCGACTGCTACGACTGTTTCCTCGTTCACAACATAAATCTCTTGGGAGATAGCAGTGGCAAGGAGACCTGTTCCTAGGAGGGCTGCACCAGTTTTGGTGATAAGGCCCGGAGAAGAGGGAAGATTGTTGATAATTTCGGAGGCGCGCTCTGCGGGTGGTGGAGGGTTGGAGCTCATCGAACGACTACATGGATGGCGTTACCCTGTCTCGTTCCTCAAGTGAAGCAGATAGACATACGCAGAGACGGCCCGAGCGACAGTTGGCACCGTGCGGGGCCGGACTGTCAAAATGAGCTACCTATCGAGCTGTACAGAGGAGTAGTACAACCGAATACTCACCTGACGACTTGAAGGAGTTGAGGGCAATCCTGGACGCCATGAACGGGATAAAAGACAGAACTTGTGAAGAACTAGGCCCCGTATACCGAGAACACTTGCAAACGCCGTGAGAATAAAAATATTCCGACTTGCCACGAACATGTATGCATTATGTAATCGCTCTTACTCAGTATACTACTAGCCAGCGCCGCTACGCTGGATTCAAGTTGTGCCTCACTATTAAGAACTCACAGGGTGGACACAACGCTGCAGTCTAGACGAGAATCAATTAAACAACCTTGACGGGGCCTTGTTTTGTTACCGGATATCTGAAACAACATCCCCTTATGGGCCGTATCTCGCAGGGCCCCATGATAGACTCTGCCGTCGAGAACCTCAGAAGCACAACGCAAACATTCTCTATTGGCATCTCACCATCGCATTCCGGTAACATAAATATTAGCGGATTGTTGAAACCTTATCTCGTGGATGTCTGTCATAGACTGGATATCTTCGCACTACCATGCGTTTGTGTGGTCGCCATCACGACCCACAAACAACATGGGTTATATCCGAACCTCAAGCGGCACACCGTAGGCGTACCTCGGTTAGCAATCCATCATACTATCTCCTTTTCGCTTCTTGTCGAAAACGGGTGGGACGTGTGTCCCAGAACACAATAGGAACGCTCAATACGGTACTAGGCTGTGTTGACACTCAGATCAGCCGTTGGCAGTACATTGCTCCAGCCACAGCCACTATCGCGCGCATGGGATATCCATCCCCACTCTGATTTTAAACCCCTCCACCGAACGCCGGGTACCGGCGCAGCTCGTGCTTCCGCCGCAGATCCGCCTTTTTCCGTAGCAAGGGATCCTGACGCACACTAGTACACCGTCTAACGAACGCTGAGGATCATGGTGCTTCCAACGAAGCGGTCAGCAAGCACAGTAACCGAGACTTGTCCCTTGTGTTTACACGTCTATCGAATCGGCGGTATCTGGGGCGACGACAGGATCGTCAGGACAGACGACAGAAAGACGCCCAGGTGAGACTTCCGATGCCATAAGCTTCGTCGTGATTGCTGCGGCGCATGCGTACGCAATCCGGATCTGTTCTGCAGTCCTCGACATGTTAACGAAGACATGTCAGATATTATTTAAAAGGGACCCGGTATATGGCGAACTGGCAATCTGCACTCCATGTTGGCAGTCCGGACGGTGTCCTTATCTGCCATATCAAGTCTCCGTATCTTGGACCTCCAATTGGGGATGTAACGGATACAGGCCCCGTTAGCATCACCATCGGTTTGGAGCGACATATTGTCGAAGTTCATCGTGGGAAAGGATCCTCTGATGGAACTTACTCGTTCAACGGCCTTGACGACAAAGTATACCGTTGGCAACCGAGTTCACGGTCCTGGGGGAGCAAATTAGAGGTACGTAGATGATTATATTGGGGAAGGCTGGCTGAGGGCAAACATCGCTTCTGCATTGCACTGCTAGTGCCTGAACTCCCAGAATCAGCTTATGGCGACTTACCGCCTTACACTGTTTGCGATATCCAAGGACGGAGAACTCTGTATCCACGAGGTGTGAGAAATCCGTGCTAATCAATATGTTTGTTTGGTGAGCTTACTGGGAGGAGGTAGCGTGCTCAGTTCATGACCGACCTCCTTGTTGCAACATGCCTTGCCATGCGGACACCAGATCACTAGAACAGGCTGACCCTCTTGAATCTTCTCTGCATACGTGGTCGGTTAGAGCTGGCCTAATCTGTCACCGTCGTCACTATTAGTGCCATACACATCACTTACTATCACTGTACATTAATGCTGTACGCCTTCGCTGGACCCTTTTGCGCGTAGTCAGGGCGGTAGATCGAGCACTGGAACCTGTACATCAGTGACTAGGGTGGTGAGCGAGCGACTACGTACATAGCTGAGGGGCAGGGACCATACAGGGCGACCAGAGTGGCGAATTAACGCCGGGGCCCGTGTGGTGTATGGACGCAGCATGGCTGGGTGGATGTTGTCGGATTTGTTGTGTAGTTCGGGAGGTGGGAGACGTATTCGCAACTTTGCATGCTGAGCGTCACGGTAGGACTTGTTTGGGTTGCGAGCAAGACTGTTCGGATACAGTGTCAGTACAGCGTCAGTTGGCACCGTCGCACTTAGCGTCACTCCTCAGGCCCTGGCAGGTGCAACTGGGGTGGTGAGGGATGCGGCCCGGGGCAGTACCTGAGGACATATAACATCCTTGAACGTTGAAGTCAACTTCCACCATACACGACTGGCTTCTTGCACTCATCACAATTGGACTGCCTCCTCAGCTTGTATCCTTTTGACAAATAGGTTAAAAAGGATCCTCGAAACCGAGGGCATCTTTCCTTGTACACGGCTGTAATATTGAAGAACTCGCGGGGTAGGACACAGCAACACTGCAGTTTGGTTACAGACGAAAATCAACTCTGACTGCACGCCTTATTTTTTTATACCGTCATCTGAAACGACATCTACAGACATGTGAGCCTTCAAATCTTCACGTTTGGGTCTCTTCTTCCCTCCATCGCTTGTAGGGCAGTCATGCAACAAACTACTTGTAGGTTTTGCCTTAAAGGCTCGGAGTAGTACCCGCAGTGACAGTCCACCCTGCATGCCGACGGACCCAATGGTACTCTCAGATCTGCCGAGTTTCGTCTGGTTATACAGGCTCCGCAGTGATCTGTGACGTATTTCCAGGGCAACATCATCTCCGCACGACAGCCAATTTATATAGGGACACGGTGCCGCACGGCTGATGGCATACAGTAGCGAATTCGGGGCCGTCCAGCACATGTCTATGGCGAGAGGACATGTAGGAGGAATCCGTCACGGACTGCCGATCCTTCTTCCAGTTTTTAGATCATAGCTACTTGTCGTGTTACAATGGTCGTGTCCAAGGGTGCTGAGCGCTGAGCGCTGAGCTTTATCCGGTATGTAATCGGTCATATTTTATAGCATGCTGTTCATTCAACCGTTTGGATGTTAGTCCGTGATTGACCTCCTATTCGCCACGAGCCTTGCAGTATGGGGCGCCGGAGCACTAGAATGGAATTGAATCCAATGTGCTCATTTGACTTCAAAGTGATGTTATCGACATCCATCGCATGTCCTCATTTGTCGCACGTGCCAGAGGGATCCACTTTAGGTTGTTACACTGACCCAGTGAGTGCTCAAAGCGCTCAGGCGATGCACTGGTTGAAATCGAGTCCCCCGTTCAGGTGCACTTGGCATTTGAACCGTTACTTAGATCCCAAAAGTCTGACAGCCTATGTTGGTCCATCTGCTGTCCTTCACTTGATGCGAACATGCTCTATTGGTGTCAGCATCGCATTCCGGAAACCTAAATATTAGCAAATCGTTGAAAACCTTATCTTGTAGACTTGTCATAGACCGGATATCCTCCCACTACCCTGCGTTTGTGTGGTCGCCATCACGACCCACAAACAACGTGGATTACATCCGAACCTCAAGCAGCACACGTAGGCGCACCTCGGTCAGCAATCCATCATATCTCAAGATTTCATTTTTCGCATTCCGTCGAAAATAGGCGAAACGCGTGTCCCAAAAGAAAGCTTATCCGGAAATAGGAAGGCTAAATACGGCACAGTGCTAGGCTGTACTGAGCACCCCTCCTCAGTACATTACACACAGCTTCAGCCACCACGCATCATGCATCGTGATCGCGCACATGCGGATTTCTTATAAGACACCGTCAACGTGAACCCCTCCACGCCAATACCGGCGCACCCCATGTTTCCGCCGCGGATCCATCCTTTTCGCGAAGAAAGAATCCTAACATACTCTAACTATCGAGCGCTGAGGATCATGGTGCTTCCAACGAAGCGGTCAGCAGGCACAGTAACCGAGGCTTGTCCCTTATGTTTACACGTCTATCGAATCGGCGGTATCTGGGGCGACGACAAGATCGTCAGGACAGACGACAAAAAGACACCCAGGTGAGCCTTCTGATGCCATAATCCTCGTCGTGATCGCTGCGCCGCATGCGTACGCAATCCGGATCGGTTTTGCGGTTCTCGATGGGCACGTGCATGTTAACGAAGACGTGTAAGATATTATTTAAAAGGGACCCGGTATACATCGAGCTGGCAATCTGTACTCCATGTTGGCAGTCCGGACGGTGTCCCGGTCTGCCATATCAAGTCTGCGTATCTTGGACCTCCAATTTGGGATGTAACGGATCCATGCCCCATTAGCATCACCATCGGTTTGGAACGACACGTTATCGAAGTTCATCGCGGGAAGGCCTCTGCCTCTGATAGAACTTACTCGTTCAAGGGCCTTGACGACAAAGAGTACCGCTGGCAGCCGAGTTCATGGTTGTGGGGGGGCACATTGGAGGTACGTAGATGGTTATATTGGGCAAGATGGCTGAGGGCAATCGCATTGCACTACTAGTGCCTGAACTCCCAGAATCAGCTTATGGCAACTTACCGCCTTACACTGTTTGCGATATCCAAGGACGGAGAACTCTGTATCCATGAGGTGTGAGATCCGTGCCAATCAATGTGTTCGTTTGGTGAGCTTACTGGGAGGAGGTAGCGTGCTCAGTTCATGACCGACCTCCTTGTTGCAACTTGCCTTGCCATGCGGACACCGGATCACTAGATCTGGCTGACTCTTGGATTTTCTCCGCATACGTGGTCAATGAGAGGTTTCCTAACTTTCTATCACCGTCGTCACTATTAGTGGCATACACATCACTTACCATCGTTGTACATTAATGCCGTATAGCTTCACTTTACTTCTAGTCCCAAATCATGATCAGAGAGCACTCATGCACTCCCCAGTAAATACGGTCTATCCGAGAATCGTGCAATTGATAAGAAGCAGTAATCGTGTCCAAGTAATGGCCTTCCATTCCACCTGGATTAACCCAACATCTCCCAATGCCTTCACCACACATGGCGAAACGCCATTCCTCGAAAGGTCTTCCCCAGCTCGAACAAGTTGGCAAGCTGACCATTGTCAACACCATTCTTCGCCGTTGACTCGAGGAGACCACGTCGCATTGCCCGCACTTCTTCCATTGTCAACGTGAGGGTGTCGTTCTCGAACGGAGTGGGACCGTCGCTAATCTTTGTCGAGTCAATTCGAGAAGCCGGGTCTCTGATCGCTTCTGTAGTCGAATCGTCGGAGCCCCTAACTTCGTCGCTCGACCGGGTCTTGCCCTCCATTTCCGGTCCATCCTCGAATTCTTCACTCAAGTATTGTCGTGCGGGATCAGTAGCTGCAACATCCTTGGCATCTGCTCGTCGGGGTGAGACCATGTACACACAGACTCGAGCGTGATCCGCAAAGCTGATTTTCTTGGGCGTCTTGACTTTGTGTTCGGTGGACTTCACAACCGATAGCATTGTGGATTTGCCTCCAGATTTCGTGCCGTCGGCCCCCGGAAAACGCCAACGTCTGGCGGGTGGTGATAGGTTGGTAAAGTCGATCGTGCGGACTGATGGCAGTTTCCCCTGCTTATCAGTGGAGATGGCTGGCGAAGATACGTGGGTTGATCTCGAGAGGCGCTCGTCCACAGAAAGAAGGCGATATGATGCAGATGGCCCTTCGTAGGCGAAAGGTTTTTCAGGTGTATCGAAAGACCGCACCGTGGTCGTATGACTCGGAACACGCAGTGCATCGACCTCCTTATCCTGACTAGGTTCCTCGCTAAATTCATCGTCCTTTGAAGCATCATCATGATCTCGGGGCCAATCGGAACCCGCCGCCCGCACCGCCTCCCGTCTTCCGCCCTCTGGACTGAACGAAGGATCGAAACGAAGCTTGCGTAGCTTCCTCGGTCGCCGTGGCAAACCATCTTTATCAAACCCAGAGAATACGAGGGAACCGCTCGGTGAGTCAAAATACGCTTGTTCTCGATTACGCTTTCGTGGCATGCTTGTCGGGGTACTTGGTGTATCGGAAGTTTGGACGGGCGTTGGTCCAAATTCGGCAGACCCAATGTCGGTGGGTCCTCCTGGTTCGGACAGCGGGACATATAGTGGCGGTACAAGGTTGTTGGTCAACTTGTAGGGGGGTTCGGGGACGAATCTGTCTGTTGGGTGGAGAGTATTCAAAGTTAGGTATGTAGCTAGATCTGACTGCGCGAGGGATGGAGGCGAGCAAGGAGGAAAGAACACGTGGGCAATACGATGACTGCATAAAACGGCCTACCGTCGAGAATATACTGTGCAATGGGCACTTGAAAGGCTTCGTCGACGGAATGCATGATCCACCCCGCATGGATCACCTACAACACAGTGAATCGACGTTAGTGTCAGCGCATACACCCGACCATATCTTGTGTCTGGCACTATATATGCGTACCATAACAGACTTGGCAAACAGCTTCGTCACCCACGGCTCTGAAGGGTCAGTCGCAAAGAAATAGCGAGCTCGCACGTCCAAGGT
>Ga0307508_10004560_pt1 | contig 13489 bp, 17 predicted proteins | sample 9_EM_MG_FD_203089 | JGI IMG/M metagenome (GOLD analysis project Ga0307508, IMG submission 203089) | Populus trichocarpa ectomycorrhiza microbial communities from riparian zone in the Pacific Northwest, United States - 9_EM | ecosystem: Host-associated > Plants > Roots > Unclassified | place... | reverse complement strand
CGTGTGAGTTCTGTTGATGTTACTGTAAATCACAATAAAGTTCGATGTTTCGAGTTCCTGGGCATTTCCACTGGCACCCTTTGCAAGATACCGTAGAGAACGGATTACAGTGGGATCCCATCCATGCCCATGAGAGGGCCTGCCGATAACCCAGCGCTGCATACGATGGCGGGCGCAATCTTCGACATTCACGCTTTGAGGCGTAATGTCATGGACCAGCGGGATGTCATCGTTTTGGTGAGCTAAATAGATAAGATCTAGTATATGGTCAATGTAGATCGTCTTCTCGTGTGTATTTAGGAAAGAGCTAGTTGCAAATGACACAGCATTACCAGCGCCGTCGCCCGGGCCATCAATGGCAAAGAGGAGCTCAAGAAAGCGTGGAAGCGAAAGCTTCAACGTGCGTATCAAGGAGAGGATATTCAACCAGCATTTCTTGACCTCCAATGGGAGGCGCTTTAACGGGCACTTGTGTTGACGGTGTAGATGGAGCTGGAGTGCCAAAAGTGCTCGCGGACAGGTCCATAGTCAATAGAAAACACGGCGCATCGATAAAAGAGCATATATAGACATTCTACAAGTGAGACATCGATGCCACAATGCATGGTTATGGCTAGATCGACAGGGGCGGTGATATCTTAGGTTGGAGCAAGGGACCGGCAAGCGCCGCCCGCCGAGGTATCAGTAAGGGTCGCGTTTGAAAGCAGACCGTCACCACGTGACGGTCTGTGGGGAGACTACTGTAATATGCTTAATTATAACAATTAATCACGTCACAGAGAGCGAGGTGTATTTATTTTGGGGCGAAATAACGTCACAAAATGGCTAGCGTCGTTATAAATTGACGGGTACGGAACTTGCTGAGATAGGCAGCCAGAAATTCCAGAAAAAATGCGCAAAATTATAAAATAATGTCGGCAAGCTAGTACAAACTTTCCAGAACAACATATACATTGGCGCTTGGGCAGAGTAGGTTAGGAATTGTGAATATCAGTCCGTATCCATGAACTTGTCATCGAATTCGTTGTCAACAAGATCAGCTTCACTGTCTGAAGCATAGAGTAATTCCGGATACTCCAAATCGCGTTCAGGCGACCCGTCCGCATCACGATCAGTGAGCTGATCGTCGTCATCTGACCCACCAACAGCTTGTAACCCAAGGCCGTCCCTATCTAGAACATAAGGCAACGTCGCATTTACCCGTCCAAACTGGACTGTGATGCCCCCGCTAGATGCATCTTGACGAGGAGCGTTGTCAATAATGCGGGCCAGAGTGTTGACGGTGATACCAGGGTCATCATCAACTGTATATTCAACCTCTGGACTGTCGGTATCAGGATCGAGAGTGCCGAGATCAAGATCAAGGTCGTGATTCAAAGCAATCTGCTTTGCAAATCCTTCATCTTCCGCAACGCGTTCATCAAGGGCATGATGTGCCATTTCGGATGTGAGCTTCTTGTACGAGAGATTCCAGTCATAAACCTCGCATTTCTCCCATGCCTATAAGATGCGGCAAAGTAAGTTATTTGACATGCCGCTAGTAGTAAAAGAATATAACACTTACGCGACAAACAACATGAGGGTTTTCCTTGAAGTACTTGAATGCATCCACAATCCAGCCCGCACTTGCATTGCGCAGAGTGCCGATGTCAGTGGGGAGAGAAACCATCTGGACGTCTAAAGTATTTCCAGATAAAGCTTGGTCCTCCGTAAATTTGGCTAGGAACTCGTGACAGGCCGTTCGAATGAGATGTTTCAAGATGCGCTGAATGCCCACATCAGCAGGTTGAAACTTGCCTGTGCCTAATAAGATATCCATTAGTTCGATGTAATTGCATGGGGTGAGGGTCCGTACACCCGCCAGGTATGAAAAGAATCCGGATATTCTGGTGATGCTTCTTCATGTAGCTTCGAAACTCTTCCCCTCGATGAACACTCCAGCAGTCTATGAACAGAGCCGACCTCTGGCGTTCAGGAAGACCAAGGCGTTTTTTAATCTCTCGTGTGTATGGCACCACAATGTCTTCAATCCACTGCGACGGAGAGTCATGCTTGTTAGTGCTATCAACAGAGCCCAACAAATTGTTGGGACGCACTTTGACCATCGACTTGAATGAACTCCAATGCTTCTGGCCTCCCGGGACCCAGCGGATCCCAAGTTCTTCTCCTTCTGTTCTGTACCGCACCCCTGGGAGTACGCCGGCAGTCTTTCCTTTATGAATGGACTGGAAAGGCAGAATGTCGCCAGCCGCCGAAGTCGCAACCATCAACGTGAACTGCCGTTTTTCTTCTTTTCCAAACACGTCGACCTGCTTTGCACCCTTCTCGGCCCATGTCTTATTGCCGGTGGGTATAAGGCAGAGACCGGTCTGATCAGCATTCAGCACCAGTTCGGGAGGCACTCGATATGTCCGAATCACCGCAACAAGCCGTAGGAACGCATCTTCGCACTGCTTTTCCCAATCGGCTGGCGCCTTCTGCACGGCTCGTGTCGCAGTCCGGTAAGTGTAATTCAGGTACGAAGCAAGCGTGTTTGTAATGAACTTGTCTGAACACTGAAACTTGGGATGGTCTTCAAGAAGCTTCGGTTCAAGGGCACGGATCGTCCCAAGAATTGTGGCCTTAGCGGTAACTCTAGACACCGGAATTCCGCACTCTCGATAGAACCTGATTGTTTTCATGATCTGGTCGACAACTTCGGGACTCTTGCTCTAAGCGGTAGTCAGTACATGAATGAGGTGGCACCGCAGCACTTGAAGTAATGCACTAGGAATTTCGGACGGCCTCTTTCAGCCTTTTCCTGCACCTTAGCTTTTCGTCTCATCGTTGAGAGTTCTTTGACTTTGGCAAGAACATCAGGTTGCCAGGCTCCTCTATTAGCGAGTTGGTCTTCTCTAGTGCGTTTTTCCATCCAGTTGCTTACAGTGCCTTTTGTGAGTGTCTCATATTTCCCACCTGGTACGTGTCCGATGTAGATCATGAACTTTGCTAGCTGCCAATTTGCTTGAACCATGACCGCATCAATGGTTGGCCATAGATTTGGGTGCAACCAGTTTACATGCATTCGTCGCTGACGCTGTTTCACAATGGCGCCTTTCCTATTCTTGATAGGTGAAAGTGGAGGTGCTCTTTTCGTCGAGACTCGAATCCGCTACCAGCAATAAAGCTAGTTAGCGCATAATACTTTGTGCGGCTGCTAGATGTCATTCAGAACACCAACATACCATCTTGGGCTTGCATTTAATCAGTTTGCCATCCTCATCTCGTAGGCCGATTGCCTCCTCACGCGCTCGAACTTTCTCCCGATGCTTCTGCTGCCTCTCAGCAGCACGCTTGCGCTCAACATCCTTGTCAATGAGGACGGCTTTCTTATTAACATACAACCACCCAGCATGCTCTTCACTTTCCCGTTCGAGGCGCGCCTGCTTCTCTTCATCGGTGAGCTTGACTAGAAATCGCCTGATATCCCCGGAAGCCTCAGGAGAGGGTTGAGCTTTAGCCATGTCTGCAGGACCGACGACGCGTTATGAAAACTGAGGGAGACAGCGACAATAGTAAAATTCGTCTGGCACAGGTAGCCACCAACCACAAGTACTGTATGAAGAGTTTGCATCAAGTTATACAGATGCTATTGGCCAATTTGCTCGACCACCACATGCACATCCAGTCCATTGTTAACTTGTGCTGATGTCACATCACAGGTTGACCACCATATTTATTTTTTAACGACGATTGTCACGTCACAAACCCAAAAACGTTTTTAGAATTAAGCATATTACAGTAGATTTAGCGTCACGTGCATAAATCTCGCGACAAGCCCGTAGTACTAGTAGGGGTTGGTCTTCCTGCCTATGGCCGTTTGTGATTTGTTGTTGTTGAACCCTATCTGGCGCTGTGAAAATATACCTGTATTTAGAAGGAATATTTCACCAACCACGAACACGAGGTTGAACCTGAGAGACCAACGTTTCTGCAGGCTGCTCACGGCTTCGCAGTGGCAATGGTGCGCTGGGGAATACTCCACTCTGGTGTCAACCACTGTTGTTCTGCTCATCCCGTCTGTCTTTGGGGCGCGGCCGATCATATTATCATCAAACCGCGGCAGTTGGTTCTGGGTAGTGCCTCAACCATATCCACAGTGACAGCCACGATTCAAATGCATGTCCGAGCGCGCGATTGGAATGAGACAATGCATGCAGTCGGCCGCGTAATTCAAATTGGGGTTCAATGTATTATACAGTGTGCTAGGAATTGTAAATTTTGGGATTCTGCTTCGAAATAAAAGGATTCGCACGAAATTGCTTTTACTAAATAAGCAGTCAGATTTACGATCTTCGGTACTGGAGATGGCCACGCACGAAGACGGCAAGAAATTAGTTGGCTGTTGGGAGATGGCTGAAAGATGTAGGGAATCGTCACTAGATCTCGTCGAACATCTCGTCATTGAGGAAGCGCGACACCGCGTCCATGTCAGCATCGCCCAATAGCGTGCTGGGGGGGTGACTGGGTTCAGATGGTGGCCCTAAAGCGCATCCTAGGCGATCCTCGTCCAGGGGGTAATTCTCCGCTAAGCTGACATCGACGAGCATGAGGGCGCCATGTTTCATACCCATCTTTGGCGATGTTTCGGGAATTGGGCGATTGATTGGCACCACACCAGTGATGCCATACTCGTCGACGACAGTTTGGGGAATAGTTGGGGAATAAGAATAGGCAAGCATGGAGGAAAAATCAGATGTTAGTTCGAGGGGGGAGATTGAATGGGTCGGGGGTTCATTCGCAGTCGGAAAAGACTTCAAGGCTTTTAAAGGATCGAAAGCGGAGTCATCAGACCCAAATGTCTGCAGAGAGGCGTGGGGGGTGCTTGGCAGAGCGCTGGAAGATGTCGGCGTGGACAGCAATGTGGAATCCGACGCCAAACGAAGATATGTTTGGAACGCAAGGGTCTCATAAGACGCGTTACCCGCACCCTGGATATCAGCAGGAGTCCACCCTTCAACCTTCATCTCAGCTGTTTCACTGGGCGCTTTGAAATCGTACAAAGCATCTTCGACAGCTGGCCCATCCCGATCAACCCCAGTTGTTATGTCGAGCTCGTGGGCTGGAGGTGAAGTCTCTGTAAAGGCAGTGCTCTCTGTCGGTCGCTTTTTCGCGCGGGCACGTGTGAGGCGTGACTCGCCCGACACCCTGCGGGTCGTGGGTAGGGTCGGAGCGGATGGAGAGGACGTCCCGCATGCTTTGCGTATTCTGATGCATTTTATGCAGTCGCAGTAGTTTTGGCACCGCGGACAGGTCCAATTGTCATGTTGGTCTTGAGTTATACATTCACCATACCTGATAGTTATATTGAGTAAGGCTACGCCACCAGGGTTCCACAGGGTTGCATAGGACGTACCGGCGAGCCATACAGGTGTAGCAATAAGATTTCCCGCACGGTTGACATGCAATCGTGGATTCATTGCTGCGATCTTGGTGGCACTGGTGACACCATATTCGAGGGCCCTCGACCGTGTTGGCATGCGAGACTCGTCGAGAGCGCTTCACAGGACCACGGGGACGCCTGGGCTCATTTTCCGAGTCTTGCGGCTCCGGTAAAGCTAAGGATAATCTTATATTAGGTTTTTTGACGCGGTGACCGCGACCAAGTGGCGGTGGGTCCGCACTGGACTGCTTGGAGAACAGCCCCTGGGATGAGGGCACCAGTGCCTCGGATGGATTGCGATGTATGGCAGAGGAAGTACGTCTGTGCAGCAGTACATATTCCATGCGTTGCGTTGCTCGTGTTGGGGTGTGGTTAGGAGTTGCGTCCATGTACCCACGCGCAGTTCTGAATCATAGTAGGTCGGGAGTCACCACCGCGGTAAGCCACAGTACGATTTCCGATAGCTGGGTGATGGCGCTCACCGATATTAGCAGTTTTGGCCTATCGCATCAAGTGAGCGCTCGACAGGGATTTAAATTTCCTGTTGAATCCAACAACCCCCAACAAACACGGTAAAATGAGCAAGCCCAAATTAGGCGCAGAAGCTTTCCTACCTCGCATCCGCTGCGTTTTCTACGCTATATTTGACCATGAGCAAGGACCAAAAGTCGTCTATCAAGTTCCAGAGGGATCTATAATCACGCCTGTTCCCATAGGCAGTCCTCGCGTGTCGGCTTCGGTGCATCCGAACAACGACGAACCCTCGTTCACCTCTGGTTCCATACCATCGGTTCCCTCATTTCGCTCGAAATCGCGTCCAGCCCCTGGTCTCTTTGAATTTGAATCTATTTCACAATACGTCATTCCGAAGGACCAGCTCTGTGGGCGACTCGTACGCTGTAATACGCCCAGCCACCGCATTATCGGGTTCCCAGTCAAGTTAACTGGGCCCAGGTATCGCGGATATAGGAATTCCTTTCGCTACAATGTGTGTTTTGTGTTTGATCGAACAGCGGACTTGTCTTGCTATGAGCCAATCGTCCGCAAAATCGGCCGCGTTTTATTGGCATGTGAGGTGTGTACGTGGGATCGGAGGCCGACGCCCTTCATAGTTATTTTTTTCCCAGCAAGAATCCTCTCTGCTTTCAAGCCCAGACTCCGCTTTGCGCATTCAACCCGTGCTCGAGCAACTATATGAGGACTTGAACTCATATTCAGAAACCTCCATACCTATTGACGCCTTCAACTCAATCGAACTCCAAATATTTCCTTTCTATCCTAACCCACCCAGGGTGTACAATTGGCAAGTTCCTGTAGCTCTCATAAATCTAGAAAAACGTAAAGACCCAAACTGGGATGTGTCCATGGCTAAGGTGCTTTCTGATAGCCTGGATTGGCTTTCGCATTTGTTAATATCTAAATGTTAGATAACCCCTCATATCAACGGCGTGAACCATGTTCAACGCATTGCTGACTTGACCGACGTCAGTCCAGAAATCACTCGGCATTGCCTGGAGCACCTTTTGTACGCGAAACGAACGGGGCAGCTGGACATTTCTGACGAAATCACAGGTTTTACCAGTGCATTATGATGATCGATATATTCCAATACAGCAACATGTACACGCTTAAATCCAACTTTCAGTGGCTAGCAGAGGAAGTCAGTGTGAGGGAGGAATGCTCGCGATATGTCACTCGGCCTGGTGGGTGTAAAGATATCTTGCGTCTTGCAATACTACATCACTATATTGTTTAGGCTACGAACCAGTGCCTTTAGCTGATTTGCTTCACCTCTATTCTCCCCTCAAGCCTGGCAAAACTCTCAACACTTGGATTGAGGAGCACGGCGTCGTAGAGCGTGGCATCGACGTCCAACGTTTCATCACATTTGGGGTCATCAAGGGCTTCCTTCGCCGTGTTCATCGGTGGCCAGTACTTTTGCCACGCGATCGCTCATTGATCAAGGGAAAGTTATCTGCAACAATGTCGGCGTCGGAACATACGGCAGTGCAAGCCACAGCAGCAGCAGCATCTAATGGGTTGATTGGTTCTAGAAGCGCCGTTAGCCCGCGAACGGGAGCCAACTGGAGCGGTATTCGTAATCGATCCGAGAGCACATCGCAAGGGAAATTAAGTCAAAACACGGCATCACCCAACACACTCATACCCCGCTCCACCCAACCATCAAACGCTCCTTTAGCAGCACAGCTAGTAGCATCCCGCGGGGCCATCACTCGTACAGTGGATTCGAAGGACCAGATTTTAGAACGGCTCCCAGCCTTGCTCGATGGCTCACGGCACACTGATGAGCTGTGCACAATGTTTCGCCTGAGCTGGAAAGAGCTTGAGCGAAAATTGATAGAGGTTGGGGAAGGTGACTATGAATACGCGAGCGAGGAGCGGTTAGGGCAGGACGCAGGGAGAACAGATAGGATTGGCCGCGTACGAATTATATATCGATGAATATTATATTGATTGTGTACTGGGATTATAAAGTCCTCTTCTTCTTGGGCCGTACTCCTCCCATTGGAATGGGCGTCCTATCGGTTACTCTGACAATATGTGACCTGGCCGCCTCGCCATCCGGAGACATGAGTGCTCGAGTCGTCGCTTCGCGGCCCTGTCCGAAGCCGTTGAATAGTAGTGTAACTGCTATGGGCCCCTTCCCAGCCTCTGCTTTGATTGCCCCAAACATCCGAACAGCACACTGGTAGCCAGCTTCGTAGCCAGATCGCTGTACCTTCTTGAATCCTACGAGCCCACCAGACACATTGAAAAATGTTCCCGTCTGGCCGTTTGCGACTTTGCCCACAAGAGACATAATGGTGTTATTTCGCGTTGACTTGACATACAAGTTGAACGACCTTCGACCGCGATGGTGTTTCGGCGTGGGGGTATCTGAAACCGGTTTTATGGTGCGCGTAGATAAATGCGAAACATGAGTGGACTGCGCTCCGAGGAGCTGACGAAGTGGCGACGCTCGACAGCTTGGGCGGAAGACTGACATTAGCGATTAGCGCTGAGAACTCGCTCGTGGTGGCACGTGACTCAAACCTTTCCCAGACGATGTCGGTGCGTTTGGATGCTCGGATGCGCGCACGTTGGCCTCTATGTGTTGATTTGGAAGTGGTTTCTATGCAGTTTGCAAACGCATTCTACAATAACGTCGTGCGACGGAACTCAGTCTATGTGTCCTCGATCTTTGCCGGCGCATTTGCCTTTGGCATCGGATTCGACCTTGGCGTGTCCAGTTTTTGGGATAGGTGGAACAAAGGGGTAAGTGAGATGCCGCCCCTTATCGTCACTACCTCATATCTCGTATCGTATTCTCAGAAACAATGGAAGGATATACGGGACAAATACGTTGAGGCGGCTTAGATGTATTCGACGCATACTTTATCGCTATACCAATCTCTAGGCAATTCCCATCTTCCCTACCTAATAGACTATTCCATCTGTGGTCCTGGAAGCGCCAATATATCCTGAGTATCGGAGGACAGATTTTAAAACCACGTGACCTCTATCATGTTGAGGCTTGGGCTTCGTGTCGGCCGCACATTTTCGACCAAGCACAGCATCTTAAATGATTCTATCAAGTCCTCACTTGAAGTCAAGTATGCCGACAAACTTAAGGCAAGGATGGAAGAGTGAGATGGCATTACACAGTTCATTGGCAAACCACTCAATTTCAGCTGACCACCAGGAAGGGTGTTGATTCCTTGGATAAGCTGAAGGCGTCGTTACCAAGGCTTAAAAATGAGCCTGTTGGCGACCTGAGGCGGGAATCTGTAACTTCTTCGCCTTCGCGAGATTCAATGTCACATCGTCCGGCTTCCGGACGACAAGACAGTTCCCCCATCAAAGTACGCATTTTGAGAGGATCAAAATCTCGTATTCTCTGAAGTGTCTCTTGTGTAGCCTCTCTCTTCATTTCTGGACACATCGCGTATCGTGCAAAGTCCTCACACTGCTGAGCAAATCTCATCCTTGTGGCTCGTCTACCACGCCTCCCGTTCAAAGGGTACAGGGCAGGGATATCTTAGCGCATCTATGTCTCGGTCCCAGTACGAGACTATGCTAGCTCGTGCACGACGCTATCCTGTGTTCATTCTTCCTCTTGGGCACACCGTTTGTGCAGATGAGGCCAATTCCTGGAAGGAAACAGAGGCTACCGAGTTCTATTACATGCAGTGGGGTTTCTACGATAGGGCCGAGCCTCCGTCCCATGTTGATCCATCATCTATCGATGCAGTCCTGTCCCCCCGCCCACAAATAGGTTCCTCATCGCTGCCCCACGTTTCGTCCATCATCCTAACACCTCTCCAAGAATACAAGCTGCGCGGCACCTATGCGCAGCCGCGGCTCGTCATCACTCATTATCCCGACTTCGCGGACACGCATGATCTTGTCCTACTCCGCGGGGAAATCGCCCAGTCAAGTAGCGGGAGTTTCCTGTTGAGTCAGACCGACGCCCAGATTCTCGCGCTCATGTTGCAACGGTTTTACATGCCGTCGGAATCTACTACGTCACAAGATGCTTTTGAACTGCTGCGAGCCTTCCACGAGGCTCCTGACACCTTTGATTATCAGAAATTAATCGAGGCAACACTGCGCATTTGACATATTCACAACAAGTCTCAAATAATCCATCATGTTATTTAATTCCCGAAGTGTCCGCAACAAGACTCCTTCCTGTTCGTAGTCCAGTACCAACCAGGCCACCCGTGTTGATGGGGGAGTGCTATACCCTCATGTCTCACATGTCTTTCAAAGGGCTAACGGTGGATCCTCACCGAGCAACGCAACGCGAACTTGAACGCGTGTCTTCCACCACACCCATTTGGATGGATTCGCGTCCCCCGCGGGGGATAGGATAAGTCAATGAACTCGCATTTCCATGAGCGTGCTGCAGCGTCATTCTTTCACCCAGTGAACTCCGGCGATACACCCTAATATCAGTATTCCAGACACCTTAGCGGCGCGAATATGACTGTTTCTACCATCGGGGTTACACGCGAATCCAGGGCGAGGCATGCAACTGTTTGCTTTGCTTTGATGATGTGGACATTCTGAATAAGGAGACAACGCCTCTGTGAGTAGACGGGTGAGCATATATGTTCGATTCAGTAAGTCCGCGCTCGAAAACTGTATACGGACCTCGTGTCTTTAAGATGTTGTTACTTGAAATTTGGTTTGAGTTAGAATGACAGTACTGAGGTTATACATATGTTTTAGAGTTCACTCGGTTGAATACTGTTACTGTATTTTGGTTCGAATGAATCGGAATGACCAACGAGTGAATTGGATAATTGGAATAATTTAGGGGCAATTGACAAGACGAGCCGCTATATAATATATATATTTACAATGTCCAAGAGCCAGGTGGTCGCTGCATCCTCGGGGGGAATCATTAACAGACGGCCAATCGGCATAACGAGGTTAGGTGACCATTTATTATTTTCGATATCTTGCAACCTTGTTGGATGCAAAGTATGTGACAGACAGAATGCATAGCGAAATTGCGAAGAGGGGAAGAATTGATCTAGGAGTGGCGACAGGACCCACGAAATTCAGATTAGAGGCTTGTATACAGTACGGGACTTATAAGTCCCGTCATGAATGAGTCAAGAATCGGCCTTACGCGAGCTCATAATTCGAAATCCCTGTCCCGTCAGTGAAGCAAGTCACAGGCGAGATCATATACACTAGGTAGCGGCGTTTTGGGATGCGTGGCAATGATGAGTCCTGGTGCCAGTCTACTGGCATCAAGGTACGCGGAGGCCTGGGCACCACCAATTCAGACGATGGGGCGATCACAGAGGCGGTTTTTCTGAATTTCACGACGTTTTCAAATATGGAGGCGGTATACATAATCAAGTGGAGTCTAACCCGAGTATTATAGGTCCTGTAGCGACACGTCTCGTCACTTTGATATGTCACGCCGATGAATGGCTTGTGTGATCACTGTGTTGCCTTCACATTCGAGCGATGTGGTCCCTGGCTTCTGCTTGACGGCGCTGGACGATGTTCGTGACGAGGTTTCCTGAAACGGCATTGGGGTCACCCTCCTTGCCATTCCACCAGGCTACTTTATCACCAATACCACCCGCAGCATCGAGGCGAGCAATGTCAGCCTGCGAAAGGATGACGCAATTTTCGACGGTCAAGGGTCTTGTCACATCCCAGCGGGTCAAGGCGGGTTTTGCCAGAACATCATGGGGAGGAACGATGGACCGTGCGCGATGGAGATCTTCGAATATATAGGCTACGTCATTTTCATCGATTGGTAATTTTCTGTGTGGGAGTTAGTTTTTTTTTTGGGTGTAAAAAAGAAAAAAGAGGATTGATCGCACTTTGGTTGCTTGTCTTGGTTCATCTTGGCTTCGCGTGCGATGAGATCTCGGAGTAGCCTGTCATACGTCTTCCACCTATTTTTTGCTGGTAATGGATGAGGGATCGGCTTCTGAGCGAGTGAACAAACGATATAGGTTGCGATTTGGATTCCAAAAATTGAAGGGAGACCGCCTGAAAAGGGATATTCCGAGGGTTGACATAATTCGGGACCGAGTCTGTTGCAATTAGAGAGCGGACTTGCCTATTACGGGCAAGATTCGGACTCGGAAGTCATCCAGAACGCCCAGTTCATGCACTGCCCCTTTTTCAAATTCTTTTTCCGCAAGGGGCAATAGCTTCACTGACCCGGGTACCTCGGTTGAATAAACGACCCTATCCGTTTCGAATGGCAACCACAACACCAACCAGAAAATGCTGTCAAACAAATGTACAAGCAGAAAAAAATAGTACAAAAAAATAACGTACGGTATTCCTTCATGTACATCTTTCATACGAAGTCTTCGCCTAACGGCACGCGCCAGGGGGTCTTCTTGAGTCAGCGCAATGTCGCTAATCAGTGATGCTACTACTATCAGTGCCCCTGATAGCTCTCGAAGCTGATTTGCCAACCTGCCTTATTTGTACACGTGTGGGATCGCATTTTGCCCCGGCGCCCATCGAGGCGAACACCTAAAAAAAGGGGAAAAGTATGGGGGCCCAAAAATAAATTAAGGCGACTGACTTTGATGCCACTCCGATGACAATGCGCCAACAGGTCAACCTGAGTTGGGTTCAGTCAAATTTAATTTTTTTTTAGCGGAGATAAGATTACCTTTGTTGTAATGTTGTCAATCGCATCTTGTGAGTTGGAAAAAAGAAGAAAAGCAGGTGGTTGATCAGGGACAAAGGAAATAATAAGCAAGGGACCGGCGGAAGAGTAAACTGACCGATGACCCAATCAGCGCCGTTGAGCAATTGATGGCCATGTGGAGAATCATTCCATAGTTCTATCTTGGCCTCGACGTCGGCCCAGGGTGCGATTTTTGCGAAGAAATTCTTGGTTGCAGTCACTTTGGGAGTTCCGACGTCTGCAAGCGTGGCGACGGCGTGACGATTGAGTGAAGAGAGAGACACCAGGTCGAAATCAATCATCCGAATGTGTGAGACTCCACTGAAGAAACGTGGGAAGCCGCGCGTTAATGAAAAGCCGCATGTGATGTTGATGGAAAAATAATAATAATTTGATTTGATCCCCCAAAATGAGAGAGGAGACCGGCAAGTACCTGCGAAGAAGCATTAACGCTGCCCAACTTCCGACCCCACCGCAGCCTACGACCACCACTGTCGCTTTGCGGATGGCGGACATACTCTCTACCCCAAAGAAGGCATAGTTGCGAGCTAGAAACTCTTGGATAAGGTCTTCATCGAATCCTCGGCCGAATGAAGCAGGGCGATCAACATCAACATCATCATCATCATGATCCTGCTTCGCGGAATCAACAGCTGAACTGTCGACCAGTTTTTCGAGATGTGAACGACGACGATTATAAACAGATTGCGAGTAGCCTATGACTGTGGCACCGGCGGCGATGGCAGCGGCGGCGAGGAGAGCGAGAGTGCTGCTGCGGGACATGACCCTGAAAAGAGTATTTTCTGCGGGCTGTAACGGGGAGAATTGGCCGCAAAAAGAAGTTTGACCGCAAGGTTCCGAAAAATAGGGGACCACCGCATATG
>Ga0307508_10004559_pt1 | contig 13490 bp, 16 predicted proteins | sample 9_EM_MG_FD_203089 | JGI IMG/M metagenome (GOLD analysis project Ga0307508, IMG submission 203089) | Populus trichocarpa ectomycorrhiza microbial communities from riparian zone in the Pacific Northwest, United States - 9_EM | ecosystem: Host-associated > Plants > Roots > Unclassified | place... | reverse complement strand
GCCAGTGGCAATGCCTCTTCGCTGCTGGTCACGTAGTTGATTTCACCGATCGTCAACAAGGTGCGATACAGAATCCGAAGCGCGGCCACGTCGTCGTCAACGATCAGCAACCGGGGCAGCGTGGCTCTGGCCGAACCGGCAAGGTCGCGCTGCGTCTCCCTGGCCAGCTGTGAGTCGCGCAGCCGTGCCCGCACTCGGGCGGTCAACTGGGCTGCTATCAACGGCTTGGTGACGAAGTCGACGGCGCCGTTTTCGAGCGCGGCCACTTCCAACTGCGGGATGTTGTAGCTGCTCGCGAAGATGACCGGCACGTGGGCCAAGGCCGGGTCGCTCTTGAGGGCCAGGCAAACGTCGAAACCCGTCATCCCTGGCATGTCGGCATCCAGCAGGATCAGGTCAGGCGTGGCCTCACGGGCGAGTTGCAGCGCCTCCTGGCCCGATGTCGCAAACCGCTGGTGGGCGTACTGCGTCAGCATCCGGCTCATGGCCAAGATCGCTGACGGGTCGTCATCCACGAGCAGAAGGCGAACGTCGTGCGAAGGCTTCGAGGGGGTGTCATTCTTGTTCATGCGGGAACTGTAAGGAGGTGTATGCGGACCGTCTGTAGGGCATCCTCGATCACCCCTGCACAAATACTCAGTCGCCATCCGCGTCGATCACGCCGCTGCGGATGGCGAAGCGAACCAGGGCAGTCACGTCATGCACGCCCAGTTTGGTCATCAACCGGCTGCGGTAGGTATCGACCGTCTTCGGCGACAAGCACAGCTGCTTGCCGATGTGCAGGCTGGTGTGGCCCTTCACGACCATCGTGACGATCTGCCGCTCGCGCCGCGACAGCGCGGCCAGCAGATCAAGGTCGCCGATGTTCGCTTGCGCTGCCAGTTCGGCCACTTCGGGGCCGAACTGGCGCTGGCCTCTCGCTACGGTGTCGATCGCTCGCAGCATTTCCGTGCGCGACGCGTGTTTGAATAGGTAGCCGCCCGCCCCGAGCCGCATCGCCTCGGTCGCATCGCGAGGTTGGGTCGACATCGTCAGAACCAGGGTGCGCACCGCCAACCTGCGTCGCTGCACCTCCCTCAACAGCTCCAGGCCCGAGTGGTCTCCCAGGTTGAGGTCGAGCAGCAGCAGGTCGGGGTTGAGCAGCAGGATCGCGGCCAGCGCGATGGCCGACTCGGCGGCCTCACCCACGACCTCGTGGTGGCCGCTTTCCAGCATAGAGCGCAGCCCGACGCGCACGATGGCGTGGTCGTCGACAAGATAGACACGGCTCATGGGTTGCTCGATGCCAATTGATTGCCTGCTCGAATTGCAAGGAGCTGATGGCGTCGGGCAGGTTCGGCCAAGCTCCTCGCATGTTGCGGCCTTCGTCCAGGACCCAAGCTGGGATAAGCAGGGTCAAAGACCGTGAGTTCGTTTGCGCGTCCCCGACCAGGGCGCCACGTCGGCCGCGAATCCGCCAACCATAGGTCGCCTTGGCTGAGTGTGGAAGGCGATCGATCTGCTGACGTATGGGGGACGTCGTGCGTTTCGCCGTCATGTGCGCGCGGGAGTCGCCGCGTTCGGCGGCAAGGTTGCGCGCAGACCAGTGCGCCGCACCGTCAGCCGACTTGCGCCTCGTGAGTCACGCCAACAGCGTCAGCTCTTCTAGATTGATCGATGGTAAGAAGGCGGCAGCACCTTGGGGCCTCTCGACGCCAGCCCAGGCCATCAGGGTGTCCGCGGGCATGGGCTTTGCGAAGTAGAAGCCCTGAAGCTCGTCGCACCCGAGCTGTACCAGGACGTCACGCTGACCGGCAGTCTCGACACCTTCGGCCACAACGCTCAGCGAGAGCGCATGGGCCATGTGGATCACCGCATCAACGATGGCGCGTGCGTCGCTGCTTGACTCGAGGTCATTCACAAAGCTGCGGTCGATCTTGAGCTGCTTGGCCGACAGCTGGCGCAGATAGCTCAGGCTCGAGTATCCCGTGCCGAAGTCGTCGATCGACAGATTCACGCCGATGCCCTTCAGCCCCTCGAACGTCCGCAGCGTGCCGCTGACGTCGTCCATCACGGCCGACTCCGTGATTTCGCACAGGAGCTGTGAAGCCTCCACCTGGTGCCGATCAAGTGCCTGCTCGATTCGAGCGACCAGATCGCCTCTTCGGAGTTGATGGACCGAGACGTTGATAGCCACACGCATGCGCATGCCTGCTTCGGCCCACGCCCGCATTTGGCGGCAGGCTTCGTCGATGACCCAGTTGCCCAGCCCATGGATCAGTCCGGAACGTTCGGCAATCGGGATGAAGACAGCAGGACTGATCATGCCTTGTTGCGGATGTCGCCAGCGCAGCAATGCCTCCACGCCTTGAATCTGGCCACTCCGCGGATCGATCTTGGGCTGATAGTGCAGTGTCAGCTGCCCACGTTCGATGGCGTGGCGCAAGTCGTTCTGAAGGTCCAGCTGTTTCAGAGCCCCCACGTCCATTTTCGGTTCGAACAGGGCGTAGGTGCCGCCGCCCGAGCGCTTGGCCACGCGCATCGCGGCGTCGGCATACGCGACGAGGTCGCCCGGTGGGCCGTGGTCAGGATAGACCGACATGCCCACAGAGCAGGAGAGCTCCACGTGCCGACCTGCCACGTCGAACGGTCGCGCCAGCGCCTCGATGATCTGACACGCCTGCGTCACGCAGTCGGGTATGCTGGCCGCATCTTCCAGCAGCAGCAAGAACGCATCACCGCCGACTCGGGCGACCAGGTCATGGTCATGCGCAACCCCGCGCAACCTCGAGGCGGCCTCCTTGAGCACGCTGTCGCCGGCGGCGTGTCCGAGGGATTCGTTGATCGCCCTGAACCCGTCGAGGTCCACGGAAACGACAGCCAGTATTTGCTGACGTCGCCTGTTGTCGCTTGGGTCGATTCGCTTGTTCGCGGCGACGCGAACCAGCCGGCTCTCGAACGACGTGCGGCTTGCCAGACCAGTCAGCGTGTCCACGTAGGCGTGCTGTTGCAATGCCTTGTTGGCCGATTGAAGCTGGACATTGGAAACTTGCAGGGCCTCGGCGAACCGCGCTGTCTTGTCCTGCAGGCGGGCATCCAAGATCGACGTGAACAGCGTCAGCGCAAGCACCGTGACGGAGGCGAGCACGACCAGCGCGCCCAAGGTGTCCCCGCGGAGCGCGTTGGCACTCAGGCACACGGTTCCCGCGGGAAAGCGCGCCGCCGCCATGCCCGTGTAGTGCATGCCGCTGATCGCCAGCCCCATCACAACGGCGGCAGCCATCTGGTACACGTGCCCGGACCGGTCGCTGACGCGCGGCTGCCAGGAGAAAAGCAGCAGCGCCGCGGCAGACGCGATCACTGCGATCGCCGCCGAGGCGGCAACCAGATCCCAGCGCCAGACGATGCCGGGCGCCATGTCCATGGCAGCCATGCCGATGTAGTGCATGGCACAAATGCCAACCCCCATGGCGAGGGCTCCAAAGGCAAAACACCGCAGTGTTAGCGGGCGTTGGCTGGCCACTGACAGTGCCACACCCGATACCGCGACCGCTGCGACCCAGGACGCGACGGTCCATGCGTAGGTGTAGCCCAAGGTTATCGGCAATGAGAAGGCGAGCATTCCCAAGAAGTGCATCGCCCAGATGCCCGTGCCCATGGCGACGGAGCCGCCGATCCACCAGCTGCGTGCCACCCGGCGCTCGTTGATCCGTACCCGCTTGGCCAGATCCAGCGCGACGTACGAAGCAAAGCTGGCTATCAAGATGGAGGCCACCACCACCCGCAGGTCGTAAAGAGGAGTGAGATAGTCCATGGCGTGATTTCCAGACTACGGGTGGCGCATCAGGCCGGCGCACGCAGGTGTGCCGGGCACTGGTGTTTATGAACGGATGGGCGGGTTGATGTGTTTGGAGAATCTTTCGAGGTCGCTCCCCTGAGCCCACGGCTCAACGAAATCGTCCGCGTGTCCTGCACCGGGATTCGGCTTGCGACCGTGATCGCGGGCAGGCCGTCATCGTTCGGCAGAAGGTGAACCTCATACGAACGCGGCGAGGTGTGTTCGTTCCTGTGCATGTGGAAACTGTAAAGACCGTGTGCGTCTCCCGTCTGTAGGGCGTCCTCGATCGCACCTGCACAAATACGCAGTTGCCGTCCGCGTCGATCACGCCGCAGTGAGTGGCGAAGCGAACCAGGGCAGGCACGTCATGCACCCCGAGCTTGGTCATCAGCCGGCTTCGGTAGCTGTGGACTGTCATTGGCGACGCGCCCTTCACGACCATTGCGGTGATCGGCCGCTCGTGCGGCGAGGGCCCCGCCTGCAGACCAAGCTCGCCGATGTCCACCCATGCTGGCCACGCGGTCTTGACGCTGACCTCAGGGTGTGAGATTTGTTGCCACATCGGAAGTCGCCTTCGGCCATAGATGCGTGAGGGCATAGGGATCTCAATCCTCGAACGATCATTGGTGCGAGCGGATTTTTCGGCGTTCTGAGCGAGAGTCAGCTTCCACGACTTGTCGCCGAGCTCGAAGCTCGTGTACAGGTCGCCCTGGTTCACCGTATCCTTGCCATGCAGGACTGTCTGGGTCGTCGTCATTTCCGTTCTCCTTTGCGACAGAAGTTTGGAAATCCCCGTTCTAGCTCAGCGGGTGTCGATCGGGTAGTCCTGCATAGCATCTTTTGACCGTTGAATCTCGGCGAGCGACCGTCAGCGATGGGATCGTGGGTTGCCGACCATCAGAGGTCGGCGAACGTCAGCTCCCGTATCAAGCAACTTCCCAGTCGTGGTCGACCCACAGACCAGTTTGCTCGTGAAATGATGGGCGGTCGCCGGCGCGCGTTGTCACGCTCGCACCGGCTCCTGAGGCTTCGAGCTGATATCCACAACGCGACGATCGGCGAGCTTGGCCCTCAGGCCGGTGTTCTCGGCCAGCAACACCTCATTGATCGAAGCAAGGCGATCAACGTCGTCACGCAGTCGGGCAACGTCCTGCCGCAGCTCACGCATCTTGTCCCGCTCCGCCTTCAGCTCTTCATGCTTGGCATCGCGCTGCTGGCGGCTGCTTCGGCCCTGCACCTGCCGGATGGCGTCGGCGATCGCAGGGTAGTGGTTGTGAATCAACGCCGGGGAAACGCCAGCCTCTCTGGCCACTGAAGCGATGCTGATCGTCGCCGCCTTGGTACGCGATCGACCGCGCTCAATACGAAGAATCGCCAGGCGTAGATCCCTTTCGCGAGCGCTTGCACTCTTTCGTTGCTGGCTCATGCCGCACGCCCCTCGGGATCTTCCTGCCCCAGCGCCACCAGCACCCTGCGGCAGCGGTCCATGTCGCGTCGCACCATGTTCAACCCTCCTTCGCCGATGTCATCGCAATCACGCGCTTCCTTCAGGTGGTCATACAGGCCTTCGTACAACGGCGCATGCTGCGGACCAATCACGGCGTTGTTGCAGTCGCTGCAGCGGGTGCGCTCAATGTCGTTGCCGACGCAGAGGTTGTCGTCCGCCGTGCACCAAGCGTGACCGTTGCTTCGAATGGCCGTGCTGTCTGCCAAGGCGCGAACCATCTGCCGGTGGTCCTTGAAGATCGTGACGGCCTGGGTTCGCCAGGAAGTGATGTTGCGGCCGTAGCCTCCGGCCAGCGCGACATCGGGATTCAGCCACGTGTCGACGACGCCGGCCTTGACGTCGTCGAGCTCGCCCTGGATCTCGGCGTAGAGCGCCGTCTCCTGCGCTTCGTTCAACGCATAGCCAAGCGTCATGTCCATGGACCAGTGCTTGAAATGCTCCCGAAGGTAGGAGTCCGGGTACTGCGACCGATACACCCAGACCCTGTCGCGAATGTCGGCAGGGGCCGCGTTGCGCAGGGTGCGGGTGAGATCGATCACGCGGTGGATGAGCTGAGCGACGGTCGGCCGCAGCGTGGGTGTGGACTCCACCACGCGGTCGACCGTGCTGTGCGCGCGCAGGGCGACCTTGGTGGTGGAGTGCCCGCGGCGCTTGTACAGCACGAGGAACTCGGTGCCGTCTTTCGGATGCGGGCGCAGGCAGTCGGTCGGCATTTCCAGCAACGGCGTGGTGTTGCGGCCGGTGTGAAGCGCCACCACCAGTAGCGCATACGCCAGCAGCGGGCCCGATGGTTCCGAGTCGTCCGTGAACAACGGCTGCACAGCCGTCTTCACGGCCACCGTGAACGCCTTGCGCTGCGCGGTGGTCAGCGGCTGCTCGCCCCTGGGTTCGCGGCTCACGTTGGGGAACGGGTTCTTGGGAAACGTGGTCTCATCCCCGCTGGGAATCAACGCGATGAAGCCGCGGCGGCCCAGTGCCTGCAGGATGGACTTGGTGTAGCTGTAGATAGTACGCCGGCTGGCCGGTGAGTTGCCCTTGTCGCGCAGGAACAGCAAGTAGCCGTCGACGGTGGCTCGCGTGATGTCGGCAAGTCGCAGCGGACGCAGCTGGGCGGCGGCCCGCACGGCGGCGTACGCCAGGAAGTGCTTCAGGCCGCCGTAGCAGTAGCCACCAACGGTGGACGCTTCGACATCGGCGTCCTGCTTGTCGAGAAAGCGTTCGACCTGGCGTTGGCAGGCGTAGGTGATTTCGTCGATGCCGACGCCGTACCAGGGGGCGAAGTCGAAGTGCCGGTACTTCATCGCATTGCGGCCGAAGGCCACGACGGTGGTGGGCGGCGGTAACGCGTCCAAGGCCACCTCACGATGCCCCGCGAGATCCCGGACGTGTTCGGTCTGCGCCGTGGCCAGATCACTCTTGACGAAGATCTTCCGCTTGCCCATGCGTTGTCGTTGCCCAATCGGTGAGTTCGTCGTCGTAGGCGAGCACCGCGTCGTCAGCCAGGTTCTGGACCAGGTGCAGGTACACCATCGTGGTCTGTATCGAGGCATGCCCGAGCTGCCGCTGCACGAACACAACGGGCTCGATGCGATTGCGGTCCCGAGCGCGCTGCAAGGCGGCCAGGGTGTGAGTGGCGTACGTGTGCCTCAGCAGGTGCGTCCAGGTCCGAACGCCGGCCCGCTGAGCGCCAACACGTCGGCGCTGATCGGGTCGAGGGCAGCGAGCGATCGGGTCAGGCCCTCGGTCAGCAACAGGTCATAGAGGCCATCGGGCAATGCCATCGTTGTCCTTGGCGTCAGCCGATCGGCCGCGTTCCGCGGCATGCCGGGTAGCCCGTGCAGCCCCAGAACTCACCACCGGCATTCGCCCCGCGCTTTGCGGTTCGCCGCACCATGGACTTCGAGCACAACGGGCAGCTTGACGCCGGCATCGGCGCTGCAGCAGGTTGCACGGCCGGGGCCGCCGCTGGCCGCGCAGGTGAAGGATCGACCCCAGCCTTGGCTTGTCGAAGAAGCCCGTGAAGCTTCGGCCCGTCGATCAGTATCACGTTGCGGCCGCTCGCAAAGCTGATGGCGTCGTCGGTGAACCGGCCCGACGTCACCACGAATCCGCCAGTGGCTCCGCGAGCAGCCATCACGCCGTACAACTCGCGCACCACGTCCACGCCCACCTTGAAGGCGCGCCACTGCTTGCACTGCACGAGAAACTTCTCGCCGCCGTTCTTGCCGGGTCTCGTGAGGACGAGATCGACGCCGCCATCGGCACCGCCTCCACCGGTTTCCACAACCTGGTACCCCTGCAAGCGAAAGCCTTCACCGACCAGCATCTCGAACTCACGCCAACTCATGCCATCGAGTGCGTCGGTCGCCTTGCTCTGAGCCACGTCGGTGACGAGGTTCTTTCGCTCCTTGCGCCGCCAGGCCGAGACGCCGGCACCGCCCAAGCAGATCACGGGCAGGAGGTACTGACCGAAGGTGGCCAACGTCTTCCAAAGAGTCTGGGTGAGCATCGCGCCCATTTGTCCGGGCTGAGTCACGGCCGCGACCGACTGGGATGCGAGGCCATGAAGCAGCAGATAGCTGACCAGCGCCAACACCACGCCAGCCCACCACGGCAGCATCGCGACGAGGTCCATGAGGTCCTCGGCAGGACTGGTCTTCTTGCGTCTTGCCATGTCCTGGTTCTCTCCCTTGTTCTTGACGTTGTACCAGGCGCCAGGGCGAAGTTGCTCGTGGCCTCGACACGCGGGCGGACGTGGCACCAACTTCTTGCCAGATTTCTCAATCGCGCTGCTTGGCAGCCACTTGCTGGCGCGCAGCCTATCCTGCAATCGTCTATTTCCTAGCTCCCATTCGATCGTTCTTCGATCTGCGATGGCCCATTGGGAATCGGCGCCGCGAGTGATATCCGGTTAAAACTGAACAGAAGGCGAATAAGGTGAGCGGAGTGCCCCGTGGGTTCGGTCCCTGCGGGGTCGGACAGTCCGACCCCCTATGTCGACAATCGAGAGGCGACATCTTCATAGCGCCGATCGCAAGAACTGCGCGGTGTGTCGCCGCATGCCTTCGGCAACACGCGACCAGCCGTTGTCCGGAAAGCCCGCCGGCAAGCGACGTTCCACGGCCTGCAAGGCGTCATCGACCCGCTCGACCATGGCCGTCATTCGGTCGAACACGCCCGGGCCGCACGAAGCGGCCAACCGCTGCCAGTGCCTCACGTGGATCTCGTTCAACCGGTGGTGCGCGTTCTGACCCCGGAGCGCCATGGCGAGCCTGGCCCGCTGATACGGCAACTGGTTCGGACCGCGCCCGATGATCAGTGCCGTGTCCGGTCCAGGGCGGGCATCGCCCGGGGCAGCGGACCCTTGACGGGACACGGCGAGCCCCACACGCTGACGCGAGCGGGGCTGGCGGCGCCTTCAGGCGGCAGCCCCCGAGCCCGTCCGGCGGCCAGGACTTCCCCGCCCTCGGGGCGGGGCGAGGGGTGGGCTCAGCGACTGATCTCGGGGCCGCGGTCCCGCGTGTCGCCCCGCGTCGACACATCCACCGGCATGCGACCATCGCGCTGCCGCGCAGCCACCCATTCGCGCACGGCCGAAGACTCGCGAACGAAGCGCTCGATCTCGCCCGACAACTTGCGGTCTTCCAGCCGATCCGACGCGCCGAGCGCGTGCGCAATGTGCGTCCATGCCTCCAGGGCACCACCGCGGCTGAGGCGGTAATGGTCGCCAGACTTTCCTGAACTGCCGTCGCGGAGCAAGCGCCCATCCTCCCTGGCTTTCACACGCCACAGCGGATCCGACTTGCGGTTCGCGCCGCGCGTCGCCTGCCGCGTCGCTTCCGCCTCGACCCCCCAGCCGCGCAGCTTCTCCGCGAAGGTCTCACGCCAGCGATGCAGATCGGCCTTGCGTGGGTTCAGCCGCTTACCGAACCTCGACTCCGCGCGCACCGCCAGGTGCACATGCGGATTGGCCTGGTGCTCGTGAAGCACCATCACGTACGAGTGCTCCTTCAGTTCCACCTGGGCGAACTCGCGCGCCGCCTGCCGCACGATCCGTGCATCGGTTCCGTGCGGCATCGACAGCATGATGTTGAACGCCTCGCGCCGAGGACTGACTTCGTCGATGAACGATCCGCCGAAGCGCCACCGCTCCACCAGGTCGTGCACGGCTTCCTTGCCGTTGCTCACCACGCTTCGGTCATCCTCGATGTCCAGTCGACCGTTCTTGCTGATGTAGCGGAAATGCGCTGCGATGGCCGCCATCCCACGACCACCGCCCGTGACCTTCACCATCACCTGCGGCACACGTCGGCTCACCGTCGCCACGATTCGGCTGCGGACGACCGCCGCCTTGCGCTGCGTCAACGCGTCCAGTCGTGCAGGCGGCATCGGCTTGACGATGCGATTGCGCGGATAGAACAGCCGCTCGCCCCATTGCACGAGTACGCCGTCGATGCTGGGGCCGGACGTCATTTGGACGACCTTTCGCCGTGCAGTGCATTCATGGCCGAACCACTCGTTCGTTGACGCGCCGTCAGCCCGGCCATCAACCGCGAGGCCACCTCCAGATGCAGCCGCACTTCTTTCGAGAGCGACATCAGCGTAGCGCGGTACTTTTCAGCCTCGCCGGCCTTGGCGTTGCGCATCAGTCGAAGGAATCCGTGGATGTCGGCACTCATCGCCGCGACCTTCTGCGTCGAATCGGCAAGCGCAGTGACGGCGGCGCCGTGATCGATCGGCCTCGGGCTCGGCGGCACTCCATCGAGCAGTCCAGCCAGGTAGGAGCCCTGCGACACGCCCGCCCGGCGAGCAGAGTGGGCCAGACGAACGGCATGCAAGATGCCCAAGCGCACGGTCAACTTCACTGTCCGCGCGTCGACCGGCTCGAGGCCAACACCTGGCTCCTCGGAAGCCCCCTCCGCATCGAGCATCGCGACAACCGCAGAACGAACCACCGAGGCTGTCGTCTTGCCGCGAACGGCGGCATGGGCATGGAGCCTGGGACCAATTCCTCGGAGATCGATCGTCACCCGCTCACGTGGAGGCCGAGTCACGTCGTCCACCTCGTGCACGCAACGTATTCCCTGGACCCGACCGCTTCAGCCGAGCCGGCTCGCCAGCTCCGCCAACCGGCGACGAAGCGCTGCCAGGTCGTCTGGAGCGATTTGCGCCGTACCCGTCTTGAGCAGACGCGCAATCGACGCGTCGAGCCGCTCGCACAACGCCTCAGTTCGTCGGACCATCTGCGACAGTCGATCGGGCCGAGATGGCGCGGAACTCGCGGCCGGTCCGACGTCAGCAGGATCCGGTGCGGCATCTCGAGCCGCCGCCACAGCCTCACGTGTGATGGGTCGAGCACTGGCGACAAGTTCGGCCACGCGACCGGGATCCTCGTCGTGCAGCTTGCTCAGCTCGTGAAGGGTCCGCGGCGATGTGCAGCGGCCCGAGGCCAGCGCTTGCCCCAAGACAGGCGGCAACGACAACAGCGAGAGGTGATGCGCTACCGTGGTCTGGTCGATCGCGAGCCGCCTGGCGATCACGGCATTCGAATCGCCGGCGTCGATGCGTCCGCGAATGAACCGCGCCATGTCGAGCGCCGACAGCGCGTGACGCTTCAGGTTCTCGGCCACCTGGTCGTAGGCGTCGCGCGGTCGCCGGGAGACCGTGACCGGAACTTCCCTGAGCCCGGCCAGCCGGGCGGCACGAAATCGCTTCGCTCCGAAGCGGATCAGACACCGGCCATCCAGATCGAGCATCTCGACCACGATGGGTTGGAGGATGCCTCGCTCCGCGATGTCGGCAGCCAGCTCCTCGAGCTCGTGCGCCGGAAACTCCGTGCGCGGGTTGTCGCGATCCTCGTCGAGACGATCGATCGCCACCATCATCGGCGCGCCCGTCGTGATCGGCGGCCCCTTGAAGAGATCCGGTTGGTCGAGATCGAGGCTGAGGGTCGAACCCACCGGTTGCGATGTCGTCTTCTGCCACGGCGCACGCATGATCGAGACTGCCTGCCGTGATCAGTGGGTCGTGACGGGCCGTGCTTCGCCCCAGGCTTCGACATCCGTGCGTCGCCATGCGACAGCACGAGGCCCGAGCCGGACCGGGCGCGGGAACTGTTCGTCGGCGATCAGTCGGTAGAGCGTGGAGCGGCTGAGCCCGGTGACGCGAATGACCGCCTGCAGGCGCAGGAACACCACCGCAATCTCGCCCGCGGCTGGCGAATGCCGAGCGGGACCGATCGCAGCGCGCGTGTCTGTTGCGTGAGCCATAGGACCTCCGTGTTGCCAGCTTCATGCTGCACCCGTGCGGGGTCGTTTCGCGCGATGATCTTGGGTCCCGAAATCATCGATCAGAACAACGCGAGAGCGCTCGCGCTCACGGGTGGCTCATCAACTCTAGAACCGGTTTCGGATGGATCGCGTGCTGGATTTCGGCGATTTTTCAGCGGGTGGCTATAGCTCTTGGCCGAGACGGTGGTCTCGGCCATTTGCGCCGAATCGCCTTGGCTGACTGTTCCGTTAGACACGCGGGGCGATCGCGCAGCGGCCGTGATCAGGCGAAGTCCTACGGCCCCAGGCGCTCGCTGCCTACTGACCGGTGCCGGCGTCGATGCCAAGGTGGCGACCTGCCCCTTCGGGCTGAACGGCTTCAAAGGAAATCCCATGAAAGCAAGACTCGCCATCAGCGGTCTCATCACCTGCGCATTCCTTGCGCCCGTGATCGGCCATGCGGCCGAAGACCAGGACAAGGATCGTGCGCATCCCAAGGCGTTCGTCAAGGACTCGGCGATCACGACGGCCGTGAAGACAAAGCTCGCGGCCGAGCACCTCGGTAGCCTCGCGAAGATCCACGTCGACACTGACGCCAACGGCGTCGTGACGCTGCGCGGAACGGCGAGAAGCCAGGAAGATATCGACAAGGCCGTTGCTGCCGCAGGCAAGACCAAGAATGTGCGCAGCGTCAACAACGAGCTGACGATCAAGAAGGACGACTGAGCGCCCGAGCCGCGGGCTCAGGTCACCGGCGCAATATTGAACAGGATTAGCGCGTTGCGCAGCTTCCAGCGTTCGACCCAGGTCATGCGGACGCGGATCGCCCCCCGAAAGAGCTCGCAGGCCGCACGCTCGATGCTCGATGACTTGCACATGCGGGCATCGGACGCTGCGCGGGGCGGGGCGGGGTGGCGTGGGGCGCGGCCGCGCCAAAGCTGCGCTTGCGGAAGCAGGTCGACGCTGCCGGCCCCACGGCGAACTGGCAATCTCGGTCCGTGCGACGGAGTAGTCAAACATAGCTCCGACCCATCAGTTCTCTGGGAGGGTCTTCGCCCATGCGCGGCAAGGCGCCGGCATCGCGTCCATCTCCACAGGTGCCGACAATTGGATGACTTTGCCGTAGTCCTTCCAGTGCGACTGGGCCAGTCTGAACGACTCCTCGTCCTTCAGATAGCACGCGAACACCTGCAGCGCGAGGATGTCTTCGTAGGCGAGGCTCAGGGCAGCCTGCGTCAGGCCGACTCGGACGATCGTCATTCTCACTTCTGGTTCTGAAGACAGCTGTGGCAGGTTCACCAACTGCATGTAGAGCTTCGCGTACGCCCGCTCGGCTGATTGCCTTGCGACTTCATCACCCGTGACGCGAACTCTTCGAATTGCGCTGGAGACCCGCCCCAGTCGGGGCGCAGTCTCAACGCAGGAAGCACCGTGAGGTCGATTTCTCCGGGGAAACGTTGCAGTGCCTTCAGGCTGTCATTCGCGAGTTCTGCCGCGGGCGTACCCGTGATTTCCGCGTTCCGGGAGAGATCGACCCATTCACCCATCGGCGCGCGCTGGCTGATGCGCCATACGCACTTTCCGTGCAGCTGCTGGGCTTTGAACTTCGCCATCGTGCCCTCCTGTGGGAATGCGCAATGTATTGAGCGTCCAAACAGATTGGACATCCCTCGGTCCGGGGGAGTCGCACTCGGCAACGGATCTCCCGGTTGCTCAACCCGCTTCATCGCTCCATGCATCTCGGCCCAGCGAACGCCGCGTCGCGTGCCGGCTCGTCCTTGTGCTCGCGGCACTCTCGGTGGTGCGATCAACGTCGAGAACTTCAGGCCGCGCCATGGCTTCGTCTCGACGAACAGCACGGTCACGACCTGCGCGATCCAGTTGGCGCGCAGCATCG
>Ga0307508_10004557_pt1 | contig 13497 bp, 20 predicted proteins | sample 9_EM_MG_FD_203089 | JGI IMG/M metagenome (GOLD analysis project Ga0307508, IMG submission 203089) | Populus trichocarpa ectomycorrhiza microbial communities from riparian zone in the Pacific Northwest, United States - 9_EM | ecosystem: Host-associated > Plants > Roots > Unclassified | place... | reverse complement strand
CCGCTTACTTCGCCGGGAAAGGCCTGCCTAATGCCAACCAGGAAGCCTCGATTACTGGTGCCATTGCTTGCGCCCACCACGTTCGTGCCGTGGCGAAGGCTTATGGTGTCCCTGTCGTGCTTCATTCCGACCATTGCGCCCACAAGCTGCTCCCATGGTTCGATGGCATGCTGGATGCCGACGAGGCGTACTTCAAGGAACACGGTGTTCCGCTCTTCTCTTCGCACATGCTTGATCTCAGCGAGGAGTCGAAGGAAGAGAACATTGATACCTGTGTCAGGTACTTTAAGCGCATGGCGAAGATGAATCAATGGTTGGAAATGGAAATAGGGATCACCGGTGGCGAGGAAGATGGTGTGGACAATACCGGCATCGATAATTCTAAACTCTACACGCAGCCCCCTGACATCTACGATGTTTACGCGGCGCTTTCGAAGATCAGCCCCAACTTCAGTATAGCTGCGGCTTTTGGAAATGTTCACGGTGTTTACAAGCCCGGTAATGTCAAGTTGAGACCAGATATTCTTGCCAAGCATCAGGAATATGTTGCCGGCCAGATTGTAGGTAACAACCAGAAGCCACTGTAAGTTCGGGGAATTCACATCTCTACTGTGGAATACCCAAGTTTCTTATCTGAATTTCAGCTTCCTGGTGTTCCACGGAGGTTCTGGTTCCACTAAAGAAGAGATTAAGACAGCAGTCACTAGCGGTGTCGTGAAAATGAATGTCGATACCGGTAATGCTGCGATGCTTTCCGAGCTCATGGCGCTCACTAATCTCTTTATTAGATACTCAATGGGCATACCTTTGCGGTATCCGGGACTTCATTCTCAAGAAGAAAGATTATCTCTTGGCTCAGGTCGGTAACCCGGAAGGCGCTGACAAGCCTAATAAGAAGGCAAGTCCGTTCTGCCGACTCGCTATCACTAAATGCCTAATTTTTGCCACTTGCAGCACTACGATCCTCGTGTGTGGGTGCGGGAAGGTGAAAAGACCTTGGTCGAACGTGTCAAAGAGGCCTGTGCCGACCTTGGCAACGTAGGTTCGTAGCACCCAAACCTATCACTTGAGCATCCCTCTGATATTTCTGCCGCGCGCAGGTAGGTTGTAAGTTTCCCGAAATGCGTAGGTCAGGTAATGCAAACCCTTCGACGTGTAACTTCACATACAAGTACAACAACCAAGAGATCGAAATGTTAAAATGTCTTGTATACCGTAAAATTAGATCATCTTCAGTCAGAATCATCACCATCATCCGAGTCTACGCCAGTGGATCGAATGGGGGGCAAGCCAGCTATCACTTCCTCATAGAATCTATTGAGTCTCTCAGCATCTGAGCAGAAGGCAAGGAGGTCAAGACGAAGCACGGCGGCCTTCTCGTGCGGCGTAGCCTCATTCCTCGCATCAGGCCCACCAACTGGAAAAGCCGTTGACGCCGCCAGTAAACGATTCGTCATCCATCTGAAACCTTCCACCCCACCCATCACTTGAACAAACGCTCTTCCTGATTGATGGACAAATTGCGATTGCCGGAATGGCGCACGACGGTAGGAATAAGTGACGTCGATGGTCCCACAATAGGACTGTTCAGCTTCAATATCGAGAATGTACCCGAATTTCCGCAGAATAACGTATTCGAAGTACCATGTGGATGATGAGCCAGGAGGTAGCCGCTCGCGAATATCTGGGATATGTGGCGGGGCGACAGCGAGTGGAATTGGAAAACACGATTGAAATATGTTTTTCTTTGTGATGTCGACGATGGGGTCAACGTATCCCTCCACGAGTCTGAGGCCGTACGGTGCGATGGTGTTTGACCAGTATTTCAAGAGGTCGTCAATACAGCGCCCCGCTGTGCCAATCCAATTGAACTCAAAATGAAAAGCCGTGCCAGGGTTCTGTATCACATCATGGTGCAATATGAGGTTTTCTGCCTGCGCGCTTCGTTTGCGGTAATCGGCGTGGATAATCATCGTCTGAGTGAGGGTGTGCTTCTTTCGGGGCTTGAGAGCCCCACCTGTGGCACCTGTTAGCGAAGACATGCTGCTCCCTAGATCAGATGAGCTATTCGTCTCTTTGGATGAACTCCGGTTCGTGGAAAACCATCTGCCACCGCGCCGATGGCGACGTGGTGGACCAGCATAGGGCGCGCAAAGCTGGTAGAAGTAGTGGCTGTGAAAGAGTAACGATTATGTTTCGAAGACCCCGGAGCATTGGACCACTCACCCATCCATAAAGCCGTGATCTCGGCTTGTATGTGCAAAAAGGCCATCATTGTGGAGCTGAGCACCTCTCTCCTCCGCCTCTTCCCTAGTCGACACGTCACGGAAAGTACAAACTGCCCATGAGACCCATTGTCGCCCCGTGAAGCTATCTTGATAGACAATTCCGTGCCATTGTGGGTTTTGAATAAGGCCAGGCTCGTCGCGCATCAGTTGTGCAATTGTATGCAGCGACATGCCCTCAAGATCCTTGTCGCTAATCCTCCGCTGGCCAGTGGCCGCTGTGGAATTCGACTCGTCAAGTTGTGCCATCAAGTCTTCGTCGAGTACGCAGGCTGCTGGGTCCAAGGTAGTAGGTAGAAATTGGGGTACCGTATAAGTCTCCGTTTCTTCGGGGGCTAACCAGCGAGACTGGTGGAACAACAAGGCCAGACGGTTGATGCCTAGTAATCTGCATTCTTCATCACTCAGTCTTTCCTTGAGGCCTGACTCTGCATAACGCTCCATAGGCGGCTCTTCGGAAGGTATTATGAGATATCGTGTACGCCAATAACGGACCAAATCGCCAAAATCACGCTGGTAGCCAGTGATTGTGCGATCAAGCCTAGGTGAGATTGTTAATTCGAATTCCTACGCGTTTTTCATCGGTTGGACTAACCGGTTCCAGCCATAAGCATCAAAATCAGGCAGGTTGAAGCGAGTGGAGGATTCTGTATAGCCCTGACCCAGTTTGGGCCACACTAAACAAGCATAGTCTATGCATTTGACTGATCGCTTCGTATCTCGCCGCACAAAACGGCTCACTCGGATGACGTTCTCGACCGGCTCGTACAACAGACGATGTATTTGTGAGCCAATGCTGAGGTAAATCGGATGCGATGTGCTCGGAGGGACATCCGCTACACCAACTGGAAATGCTGAAGGAATCATTTTGGAAAGTGTCTCTTGATGTGGATCGAATGTTCCCTTGTTGTTTTCGTCCTTCACAATCAACTGAAAGCCTTGAACGAGGCGGGCTGCTATCATCTCGAGCAACACTAGACGTGCCCAGTCGGTCTTCTCAGGTTTAGCATCTGGTCGTACCAAGAAGGACCCTTGAACGGCATCTGTGATGTACACGTCGAAAGTATAGTCAACATAGTCTCGCATGAGATCGTCCTCAGAAACATGATGCTCTGTCGTGAGAGGTAGACACGCAGGAGCACACATTGACACCCATTTAATATCGCAAGTAAACGTGGGGCCGTGGAAGACATGCTGCCAGCAGCGCGCAAGCGATGAATTCGTTCGTGACAGGGTAAGCGGCTTTGAAGGATTGAGGATGTGAAAAGGCGTAAGGCGAGGAAAGCGCGGAATTATTGTGGGTACTGAATCTTCATCGAGCTCGGGTGGCGGCCTCTCTGTTGCGGGCGCTTGTGGGATAGCAATGGGCTCCGAAGGCGCAGAAACATTCGAGGCCTTAGACTGAATATGAAGTAGTGTGGAACTCGCAGATTTCTCTGCAGTACCTTTCAAACTTCCGCCTGGGTCCGACCACAAAGACTCGTCCTTCTCGGATATAACTTCAACATGAGATGTCGATTGACTGGACGTAGACCGTAGGCCTCCGAATAGCCAGGATGATCCCGGAAAACGAGAGGCGAGAGACATTTTTGAACGGCTGACGGAGGGAACTGAGCTAGTCGAGCGCGTGGATTCCCGAGATTGCGACCTCCGCGGCGGCGAAGCCTCTGAGACGCGCTGACGACCCCTGGTCTCCCTTTCCGCCGAACGCGTCAAGATTGACGTCTCGACCACGGTAGCCCTACTTGTCCTCTCCACATCGAGCAGGTCCCCGCTCGGCTTGCGGGTGTGTCTCGACCGTGATTTCTCAGAGGCAGAGCAAGTTGTAATAGGGGATGGTACAGAGGAGACTCGAGAGAGCTCCGGTGCAGGCTCATTCGCTCTCGGCGTAGGCTCGTCAGGTGGTGGGAGGTGACTCTCCAAAGCGATGGGAGGGGCCGCTGCAAAGACGGACTTGTCGAACTCCTCCCGAGCCAATTTGCGTGCTTCCCGGGGCGAAAGAGAGCCACGAGGCTCCACGTCGTGGGCTGGATCCTCAGTGAATGGGATTTCTATTGATGCGATCATGTGATGATCCAACACTCCAAGGGTCTGAATTTCGTGCATTTTAGCTCGGGGGACGAAACTTAAGGAGTGTATGAGCCTGGACGTTTCTGGGAGAGCATGCACAGGCACTCACCGATCTGGTCGGAACGGCATGTCTGCTTGAATATCCCACCATGACACATGCAACCAAAAAGGTTCCCAGTGATACTCTTTTTTCTCGTACAGAATGTTCTTCTCGTTGGTACTCCACAATGGGTCCATCGCGAAACTACCATAAGCGGGAAAGTGTCCATCACGACGCGAGTCTTTGGCAAGTAGGTCAGGGTCTTCGCTCTTGAAGCTGAATATAGGGGCCAGATGAAGCGGTGATTTACTAAGGCAAACTAGGTCAACGCTAAATCCTTGATCTAACAAGCGCATGGTCGTAAATTGGAGAAGGTTTTTCGGCACGCGAAAACGACCGGAGCCTGGCGTAACGATGATGGTCGAGCAGCCGGTAAGTGACAATGACCGATCCACGTAGTGCAGATCAGTTGGATTTAGTCCCAAGTTGATCGCTTCCAAAATCGGGCTATCCTGGGCATAAGAAAGATGACCTACTAGTCTTCGGAGCGAATCATCTGTCTCATTCTGCAGGTCAAAGCGCTGTAGATTCTGATGGTAGTGGTGATTGAAGAGGATGTCACGTTGAAATTCAAGAAAAGACTGTTTCAACGTCACTAGGACTGGCTTCCAGTCTTTCAGAATTTCCAAATCAACAACGACTTTGTAGAAGTCCTTGTACCAGTTCCCGTCTTCGTCCCGCACGAGGGGACCCGCAGCGAAATCGAGTTCAGATTGATCATAATAGACCCTGGAGAATAGTACGATCGCCACCACATGTTTTACGGAGCTCTCACGCCACTTGTTGATCAATGAAGGAAGGAACGAGTGGACGAGTTTCTCGTAATATCGTTCGCCGTCCTCAAGAAACTCCCAAAGTTCACGGCACACAGATATGAAAATGTTTGAGCGAGCGGATAACGAGCGAAAGACTGTGCGAGTGTTGGCTGTCATCATGGCGGAAGATACCTGGAAGACGATTCGTGACACATGGTTCCAACTGTTGTTCGAAGGAAATCAACTTACCGGGCGACCATTTATATAAATATTCTTAATTACGGCACCCTGGCTGCTGAAAAAGTTAATCTTCTGCCCCACGTAGACCGGCTTGTCGGTTATATGAGAGGTCATAAGCCACATATCTCGTCGTCCCAGGTACATATCACGGAAGTATACTTCGACGACGGAGGCGGACACAGTAGCAGGCTCTATCTGAAAGAACAATGGGCTCGGAATGAGTAAAGGCGAAAAGCGGGAAACTAAACAGGATACCTTTGTGAGTTTCACGTCCATGTTCGCGCTGAGGTTGAACTTGTTGGCAATGTCACGAAGGATTGAGATGTGGGGTACCTTTGAGAGAATGACCACGAGGTGTTTTCAAACCGGATATGAATAACAGCTTGTGACACCCAAAATACAGGATCATTGACATACGTTGAATTTAGGACCAGCGACTGTATCATCACTGACGAGGAACATAAAGCTCTCTCCTCGGGCAGCATCTACGCCTGCACGAGCCACTTGGATGACATCGCCCCTGGCTAGGCCGGGCCAGCTACTCAAGTTTATCACAACATCGGCAGCGTAGCTCGAGGTGTGATCATGAGTCCATATGGTGGTCGTTTGCGTTTGTCCTATCTCGAGAGGTGCAGATACCGTCGAAGCTCGCTTCCTCATAGCGTGCGCGGGATAACAATCAGATTAAGATGCCAGCTCCTGGAGTTCTGGGAAGGCGCCCTGCTAAGAGACGAGTAGGGCAGGAGTCAACGAGACCCCGTTTGGGGAGCGTGAGAAAGGTGCATCGCTCGTATCGCGCACTGCACGCCGCACAAGAAATCGCAGTGCGAATGAAATAGCTGAACGGCGTTACATTGGATTCTTAATATACTCCGTGTATCTCCAATACTTGTCGGATTCTCCCATATCTAAAATAGGCACGAGCTCCCCCACAACTGAAACATGGGGTCACAACGCACATCAGAACAATGGATAACGCGAACAGGCCACGAGAACTCTTCGAGTCTTTGCGCGGGAACAAAACATCGCGGAAATCCGTGTATTTAGCCAAATCGTGCTAATCCAGCAATTTCATCTTGGATGGATTTAGCGAGGAATGAAGGGTGTCATATCACCCGTAACAAATCGTGGATTCCCTTTGAGTTCATGGTGATCCCATACTAGTGTCAGAGCTGGCGGAATGGTGGATATAACACAATGTTTGGCTGCTTTGCTCTGGGCTCGGTTACCGTCCATATAGTCGTGCGTGCTATTGCCAGTGCTGGAGCGGTGTTAACAACCAGAAAATGCGCCGATGCGGCGTGAGCTGAGGGCGAAAATGCATCATTCGTACACAGGACACTTGTCGGGCTAGGGGCAGGGGATGGCGGCAAATTTACAGACTGAGTACTGATGACTGGTTGAGCACGTTCATCAGAGTTTTCGCCAATCAATGAATCATTTTCTTCACAACGGATGCTGGCATACATACTGTTATGAACGGAAATATGTGTCGCGGGCATTTTGAAGCCAGCAAGTATGAGGCAAACACTGCTTGTAAGTAAATAAGCAAAATAGACAAGTGAAGGCACCAAAAATTCTGCAGTCAATATTCCACCGCGTCGTCGTCCACACCTTCCATTGCAGCAGGCTCGGCGTCGTTAGCAATAGGTCTGTCAGCAGCAACAGACACCTCGCGATCTCGAGGCGCTTCGCTCGGAGTCTCCTGCTTTTGGCCAACCCCAGGAGTGTCTGCGTCACGCGCAAGTCTATCGTCCTCCACTGCACGCTGCGCCTCTCCGACTCGCGCACGGGCAGCTTCGGATGCTTCTTTCAGAGCGCGCACCTCATCCATGCCCTTGCTTCGTTCGGTCTCCCATTCTTCTTTCTCCTCTGCAACTCGTTGTTCCGCACGTTTCCGACGCCTTGCGATAAATGCTTCTTGAGACGGCGTCAGGATCTTGGGGAGGTAGTACAGAGCCGGGGGATGTGATGGTTTCGGAGCTAATTCGACGTTTTTTGCGGAGGAGTCATCTTCATCCATGTCTAAGTCTTGCGGTACAACATCAGATGTTAAGAGGAAATTGGCCAAGGCTGGAAGGGCGGAGTATCGGTGCTTGAGCTGGGAATCGTGTTTGTCAAGGCACATCAATCCTTCGGGGCAGGGAAGACTCACAATGCTATCTTTTATGGACAGGTCTTCTTGTTTACGTATGGCTGAAATTCGATCTTTACGAGATTCGTCTTGTTTTCGCACAATATCTTGTTCTCGTGCAAGTTTTGCCTGCAGCCGGGCATCAATTTCCTGCCGTTTCTTTGCCTAGATATGACACAGGGATAACAATTGAGACTCGAAAGGACCAGGATATCCAAGGAACGCTGAAACACTCACAGCCTCACTAGACATGCGCAGCTTTTCTTCTACTTTCGCCTTGTTAAGGGTCCCGAGCGCAACACCAAATATGCTCTTTCCTTTCTTTCGCTCGCTGACAGCACCTTTCCTAGAACCTGTAGGGTCAGTGAATCCAGAAAGATCGAGCTTGGGACGTTTCCGTATCGGTGGCGCTCCCTCCGAGGGCGCATCCGTGGGGACTCCATTCCCGCTTTCCGGGATAAGCTGAGTTGAATTGTTGTCCACCATGTCTACATCCTCCATTTCGTCGCGCGAGGCAACAGGGGCCGGAGACCTTACCAAAATGACATTTAGCAACGCTAAATTTGTGCCACAGAGATGGGAGCTGCCTTACTCTACAGCAGTGTCCGCCATTGCCGAGGGCGCCTGAGCTGGTAAATAGTTGGCAACAGGTCTTTTGAGCACGTGCACTTGCCTGTATTTTGTGAGAGTCTCGAAGTCAAATTCCCAATAAAACAGAATCAGATCTTTTCTATCGCACCAGCTCGCGAGGTCATACGCATACTCAAATGGTTCGCCGTATTTTTTGGGAATTGCGTGATTCAACGGATCATCTAATTCACACGGTACGTTGTGTTCCAAGGCTGCAATCCAGAATGGCGATACTATTCCCCCCGCCACATTTCAATATGTGCCCTGGACGCCAGAGCTTGCAGACGCAGTGAGTACTAGGATGTTTTTGGTGCATGCTGAATAGTTGATTGAGCAAATTTTATTTAGAGAGCTTGTGGAAAGGGTAACGACAGTTGTTGCTTCAAGCAATTTGACGAATGTAATTCCCTCTGTTTTGATAGTTGGAAGTCTTTCTACGGACACGTGGAAGGGTAAAAAGGTTGTGTTGTTTGCCGTGCCAGGTGCATTCACCGTAAGCGGAATCAAGCTTCTTTCCGACGTGTTTGTTGAACCTCTCGCCGCAGCCGACCTGCCACATTCAACATCTTCCTGGATTCATCGCGAAGTATAACGAATTCAAAGAGAAAGGTGTTGACGTTGTTGCTTGTCTTGCGTTCAATGACGCTTGGGTGATGTCGGCTTGGGGTCGTGTGCATGGTATCAAAGATGAGGTAAACCTGTTCTGCATGGGGCTCAAAGTCCTCAATTCTGACCATATCCCGCAGATCCTGATGCTTGCTGACCCAGGTGCCGCGTGGAGCGAGAAGCTTGGGTTTAAGAACGGAGAGCGCACCGGGAGGTACGCTTTGATAATCGATGATTTAGTTGTAAAGAGTGTCGAGGTGAGACAAATGCCTGTTTTGAATGGACGCCCGATGATCACATCTTATGCAGGTCGAGACGAAGTCCGGCGTGTTGGAATGCACTGGCGCTGATCACGTCCTAGCAAAGCTATAGAAGAGTCTGATTCCGTAACATTGCGTGCCCATGTACACAATTACAATGTAAGTCTGTGAATCAAAATCAAAGGCCATGATCATGAGTACTCCATCGCAAGCGTCATAAAAACCGGCGTATGGCCGACGGCGCGGTTTGCTGGGCGGAAGATAAAGAGGGTGGGGTCGCGAAATTTGTCTCCTCCTTGATACTCGTAATTTGCCTAGAGGTTGTCCCTTCATCGGGGTTTGAATTTAATGCTAAGAAGTTGGGACTGAGACTACATGGGATTGCATGACCATGCAATACTCCAGCACATACCTGCTTCCCACTCCATACGAGCCTCCTCCTCGAGCTGCTCCCTTGTCTTCTCTGAGGGTTTCCTTCCGAGAAGGACTTCTTTCCAGCTAGTGGCCCCTCGGTTGTGCTCTTCCCCGTCAGTGGCAGGAAAGGGTGTGGGCGGGAGAGTGCTGGGATTCCCGAGCGACACGAGTGCCAGGAGCCTTGAGTATTCGGTATCAGATATTCGCGAGCCACGGCGTGCACGGTCTACAAGATCGCTGAGAACGGATGTTTGCGCCTCAAGTTTGCGTTTTTCCTCGGCAGCAGCTCGGCGGGATATTATAAGATGAGTGGTAACAGACGTAAGGACCATGGCGCTAACGACGTGTTCAGCGTAGCGTGGTAGTGGCATTGGTTGCAACCGACTAGTCTCGTGTCCAGACCTGATACCTTGTTTGCGACTTGTTGATATTTGTTGATGGCGTCACAATCACTTTTCGCACCGCCAACAACAAACATCAACATGGTGCAAACACGGCTGGGTACGAGACTAGCAACCGACAGTGCGACAGTGACGCGTTTTGTATTGTTTACCTCTATCATCCTCCTCGATCTGAAGTTGAAAATGGAATGTGAAGCTGAGCCACATCTCACAAGCCGGCATCTCGCAGGCGTTCTTAGAGGCGTCGTGCTCCGCCGCGCTCAGGCTTGACGTCACACAGTGTCACGATTGCGATCGAATCATACTTGTGTCCCTAATATAATCGCCATGCCTCACTGAGGCGCTTGTCTCTGCGGACACCGCACCATTAAGATTTCTTCTACTCATGTGTTCTTGGTGCCCGCAATTTCTACGCCACTTGCCAATATCTGAACTCTGTGGAAGTCAGCAGTCATTGCGCCCACTGTCAGAAATAGACACAATGACCATGCATGCCAGCCCACCGAAGACATCTCATGACGCATAGAGCGATCTCGGTCGACTGAATAAACACATATTCCGCAAAAACTGCGGCAAGCCCGTGTGAACATCGACACGGCGTTCTTTTTAAGTCTTTGGTTTTAAGTTCGTCTTTGGGTGTCCAGCTGCGTCGCGCAAGCGAGCGATGAGTGGGTTGGCGGGATAGACATTCAAGCTGGGAACACTTCGGGTTTCAGGGATATGCTACGCAATGGCGAAATCTATTGTCGCTCGAATTACACCATCACGTTTCTATCATCATGCCTGTTGCTGAGATAACCGGTGTTCGGCCTTGACCGGTTCGTCAAACTCTATCTGCCTCAAATTCACCCCGAAGAACTTGCACATACTGGGATTGAAGGAATTCAGGTGTCTGGTGCGCGCAATGATGATTATTTCGCCTGAGGGTGCAGTAGAATTTGAGGATATTTTGGGCCATGTTGAATCTATGATAGCGTTGATATTTTCTGTGGTAGCTTTGCGGCTCTCAGGGGTTACCCCGTATCAGTGGAACATTTTGTGGCAACCAGGCGAATGGGTTCCGTAAGACGCTGCATTTGCATCGTTGACGCTGGTCGCTGCTGACAGACTTTCAGCGATCCCCATTGAGTATCTTTCAGAGCAGCAGTCATCAACACAGAGGACGCTACACTGAACATGTAAGGCGTGCTAGGCATTGCGGCAAACTTGAACGACACCGTTGGAGGTGCATCAGAGGGTACGGTCTGGACAGCAATCAGAGCCCGGCAGTGCCAAACCCCACCACCATTGGGCTGTCCACCACAAGGGAACAGCTGTGCATTATTTTCCGGTGCACGATAAGTGCCGCAGTGCAGGAGCACCTCCATTATTTCGATGTCGATGGTTTGGACTGAGAGCGTGTGCGCACGTGTCACGTGTTCACGTGCTGAAGCCGAACATGCACCAGGGCGCAACGGGCGCAAACGTTCTGACAAGGTTGTTGCACTCGCCTGTGATGCTCATGTTCTACTGCTCGTTTGTATATGGAGCATGGCCTGCTGCCTCGGTGGGAATGAAATTGTTCGGAAGACTAAAGGAGAAGACTGTCAAGCACGAACACGAATTCTCGCTCGAGTGTCTCCTCCCTGATACGCAGCCAGCTCTAATTGCAGCGTTGCCAAGCTGCTGAGCTTGTGTGGGTGCAATAGGATTGAGAGCGGACTTGATCAGGAACCGCGGTCAATGACTTCTCACGAAATGGTACTGGTTAGGAGGTAGTCGAAAGTTCAGCTAGCACCATTCAGCTGTCCAATGCAATTCTCCGCTTGTTAGACGAGTAAATTCAAAGTGCATCATTTGCGCTTGGTCAGCATAGACTCGTCTGAGCAACACTGAAGGCAATTATAATTTGATATTAGGGAACCTGTGTGAATATGAAAGGGAAGCTGCGGAGGTCACGATGAATCCAACGCGTTGGAAGGCGATATTACCCACGCGGGGTTTTGAAAAAAATGATGCTGGGTGTGCAGCAACGGCACAATTTCGCGGCGACGGAGATAGACGCGAGCAATACTCGCAGCTTCGCGAAGCGGGGCACCCGCATCAATCTGCAAACGCGAACAAGCACGGGGACCGCGCAAATGTCGAGTCCGAGGTGGAGCAATAACCATGATGTTGCAATTTTCGCTTAGCACAATAGTACTGCTGCACTCACGCTCCGGAGTCCTGCCTGAGTCGAAAGAGGGGAAATAGGAATAAGGCTCCATGGTAAGCGACAAGAGGGGTCCACGGACTTCCGCTTTGAGCTTGCGAATTTGCTCGCACTGTCATGGAGACAAGTCGCTCTAGTCAGCAGACTGCTGGACCGAAATTATAAAGAAAAGTAGCAATAATCGCAAGGGAAAGGAAACTTATGGTTCGATCTGACTCTTCCAAGAGGCCGCACCCGCATTTTGTGTGCACCTAGAACCAGACTTAGGAGGAAAGAAAGGAGCCGAGGACAAACGGTCGCAGTCCGAATTAGGCAACCCCCGGTGTTTCTATCAACTCTCCTGTTCAGCACCTTTCATTAGCGCCTTAGCACTCAAATTTCTTCCAACCTTCCTTCCCCTTGACTCTCTACTGACTGACGCTCGTTTGAACCGCGTCATATCACAAACTTCGTGCCGAGCGCACTGTCGTTCCTTGCTATTCTTTGCTAGGGATCCTTTTGGCTTCGAGCCGTCCCGTTCTGTTCCCGAGTTTTTATACTACTACAACAGAGCCAGGGGCACGTCCTTACGTAGCGTTTCTCATCGCGGTTTCATTGCCCGTCGATAAATCCTGGAAAACTCGAACGCCTTGTACGTCAACGAACACTCTCACCTGTACATCTGGCTCAATCAACCTTCTTAGTTAATGGCACACCATGGTTTCCTTGAGGAAACTTACCTTAATGGACATTTGCGGGGCGAGCACAGACGGCATGACTACCGAGCGGTGTCTGGGACTTTGACCACAGGCGGGATCGAAACGTTCAGCGGCGTGACCTCGATGAACAGTAATAGCCTGCTTTTCACAAACAGTCAAAAGCCCACTACCCAAACCCGTCCGTCATCCACGTCCACATCCACCACCACTCCTCTCCTCACGACGTCTATGTCTGACGATTCACCGTTACCCGCAAACACCTCTGGTACACAGTCTCCAACGCCTGGTTCCGAGGATGGCGGCGGCTTCGTCAGTAACCATAAGTTACTCCTTTCCAGCATGGTTGCGGGGTTCCTTGCGCTGGTCCTAGTTGTATGCATTGTTGTGTGTCTTTTGGTTAGGCGAACTCGACGAAGACGCGTTGACGAAGTAGCTCGACAATCTTTTGCTGCCGGCGACGTGTTAAACCTGTCAAAAGACGCTGGTAAAGAAGCTATTCCAATGGGAGAAACTTCGCAATTCAACCGCCATCACCGAAAGGAAGGAAGCCGCGACGACGGCTGGAGGGGATTGCCATCTCAAGATGACAACCATGGCCCGTCGGGTGTTGCCAACGATGGGGCTTCGGTGCGAACTGGTGGTCTCCGATCACGATACGTGCCTCCAGCGGACCCCTCTTTTGGAACTCTGCCACACAATCCTCCGCCAATTGA
>Ga0307508_10004555_pt1 | contig 13498 bp, 13 predicted proteins | sample 9_EM_MG_FD_203089 | JGI IMG/M metagenome (GOLD analysis project Ga0307508, IMG submission 203089) | Populus trichocarpa ectomycorrhiza microbial communities from riparian zone in the Pacific Northwest, United States - 9_EM | ecosystem: Host-associated > Plants > Roots > Unclassified | place... | reverse complement strand
CGCCAGGCTCGAGGACGTCGACTTCAAGAGCGCGCTGGCGTCGTCGCGGGCGCACGCCGCGGCCGCGCGCGCCAAGGTCGCCGTCGCCCGCGCGGCCGAGGCCGAGGCCGCCGCCTCGGACGCCGAGACCAGGGCGCTCGAGGTCCAGCTCGGCAGCTACGAGATCATCACGCCGATCTCCGGGACCGTGGTCGACAAGCTGGTCAAGGTCGGCGAGGGCGTGTCCCCCGGGTTCGGGACGCCGGGGGTGGTCGAGGTCATCGACATGACCTCGCTCGTCGTCGAGGTCGACGTCCCGGAGGCGCGGCTGTCGCAGGTCGCCGTCGACGGGCCGTGCGAGATCGTGCTCGACGCCTACCCGGCCAAGCGCTACCGTGGCGCCGTGAAGGAGCTGGGGCGGCGGGTCAACCGGTCGAAGGCGACCGTGCCGGTCAAGGTCCGGTTCGTCGATCGGCGAAGCCCGATCGTGGGGGGTGGGGACCCCGACGGCGGTGCCGGCGGGGCGGGGGGCAACGCCCCCCGTGGGATCGACGCCAAGGGCCTGGACATCCTGCCCGACATGGCGGCGCGGGTCAGCTTCCTGAGCGCGAGCCTGGATCCGAAGTCGCTCGACCTCCCGCCCAAGCTGGTCGTGCCGGCGAACGCCGTCGTGCACCGGAGCGGCGGTGACGTCGTGTTCGTGTTCGAGGACGGCGACGTCCGGATGACCGCGGTCAAGGTCGGCCCGGCGTTCGCCGAGGGCAGGGAGCTCGAGACCCAGATCCCGGCCGGCACCAAGGTCGTGCTCGACCCACCGGCCGACCTCGCCGATGGCCAAGAGGTCAAGGAGAAGAAACGCTGATGAGTCAGGGCGAACCGAGCGCAAGCATCGTCACGCTGTCCGGGATCAACAAGACGTTCTACCGGGGCAAGGAGCCGATCCACGTGCTCGAGAACCTCGATCTCGACGTACCGGGCGGCTCGTTCGAGGCCCTGATGGGACCTTCCGGCTCGGGCAAGTCGACGCTGCTCAACATCATCGCCGGCCTCGATCGGCCGACCAGCGGGACGGTCCGGGTCGCGGGCGAGGACCTCACCAAGCTGTCCGACGGCCAGCTCGCGAAGTGGCGGTCCCAGACGATCGGCTTCGTGTTCCAGTCGTTCAACCTGATCCCGGTCCTGACCGCGGCGCAGAACGTCGAGCTGCCGCTGCTCCTGACCTCGCTGTCCGCCGCCGATCGCAAGACCCACGTCGAGACCGCGCTGCGGATCGTCGGGCTCGTCGATCGCATGCACCACTACCCGCGCCAGCTGTCGGGCGGCCAGGAGCAGCGCGTGGCGATCGCGCGCGCGATCGTCAATGATCCGAAGATCATCGTCGCCGACGAGCCGACCGGCGATCTCGACCGCAAGAGCGCCGACGACGTGCTCACGCTGATGGACCGGCTCAACAAGGAGCTCCACAAGACCATCTTCATGGTCACCCACGATCCGTCGGCCGCCGAGCGCGCGAGCGTGCAGCGCAAGCTGGACAAGGGGGCGCTGCAATGAACCTGGCGACCTATGCCCGCCGCAACCTGTTTCGCCGGCGCGGGCGCACGATCCTCACGATCATCGCCGTCACGGTGGCGGTGCTGATCTTCTGCGCGATCCGCACGTTCATCGTGGCGTGGAACGCCGGGGCCGACGAGGCGGCCGCCGATCGGATCGCCACCCGCCACAAGGTGTCGATCACGATGCAGCTGCCCAGGCACTACATCGACGAGCTGCGCGAGGTCCCGGGGATCCAGGCGGCGACCTGGGCGAACTGGTTCGGCGCCAAGGATCCCAAGGAGCGCGTCCCGTTCTTCGCCGGGCTCGCGGTCGATCACAATACCTGGTTCGATGTCCAGCAGGACATGAAGGTCTCCGCCGACGTGCTCGCCGCGTGGAAGCAGACCCCGAACGGCGCGATCCTCGGTGACGTGCTCGCCAGGGCGCTCGAGGTCCAGGTCGGCAGCCGCCTGGTGATCACCAGCGATATCTATCCGGGCGACTGGGAGTTCAAGGTCGTGGGCATCTACACGCCGGTCCGCAAGACCGTGGACCGCAACACGCTGCTGTTCCGCTGGGACTACCTCAACAACGACCCGCGCGCGGTGTACTCCAAGGAGCACCTCGGCTGGATGGTGTCGCGCATCGCCGGCTCGGCGGACAGCGCCGCGCTGTCGCGCCGGATCGACGCCAAGTTCGAGTCGCGCGATGATCAGACCATGACGATGAGCGAGCGCGCGTTCGCGCTGTCGTTCCTCGGCGGGTTCTCCGCGGTGCTCAGCGCGTTCCAGTGGGTGTCGCTGGGCATCCTGGTGATCATGACGCTGATCCTCGCCAACACGATCGCGATGAGCGTGCGCGAGCGGACCCACGAGTACGGCGTGCTCCGCGCCATCGGCTTCCCGCCCGGCCACATCTTCGGCTTCATCGTTGGCGAGTCGCTGCTCGTCTCCCTGGCCGGCGGCCTGGTCGGCGCGGTCATCGTCGAGCTGCTCATCAACCACGCGCTGGGCCCGTTCATGCAGGACAACATGGCCGGGGTGTTCCAGCACTTCTTCACCCCCGGGTGGGTGGTCGCGGTCGCGGTCGGGGCGGCGGCGGTGCTCGGCGTGGTCGCCGGCCTGATCCCGGCGGTCCTGGCCTCACGGCTCAAGGTCACCGACGCGCTGAGGAGGCTCGACTGATGGTGCCGTTCCAGTACAACGCGCGCAGCCTGTTCGTTCGCAAGGTCACGACGCTGGCGACCGCGCTCGGCATCGCGCTGGTGGTGTTCGTGTTCGCGGCGGCGCTGATGCTCGGGGAGGGCGTCAACCGCGCGCTCAAGACCGCCGGCCGCCCCGACACCGTCGTGATCCTGCGCAAGGGCTCCGACGCCGAGCTGACGTCCGCGATCGCGAACGAGTACCTGGGGTTGTTTCGCGGTCCGGCGCAGGTCGCGCAGGCGGGGGGCGTGATCGGCGAGATCATCGTGGTGGTGACGGCGGAGCACGCCGACGGCTCCGGAGTGTCGAACGTGCTGGTTCGCGGCACGCCGCCCGGCGGCCTCGCGTTCCGTCCCGAGATCAAGATCACCAGCGGCCGCGCACCCAGGCCGGGGACCAACGAGGTCATCGTCGGCACTGCGATCAGCGGCCGATTCAAGGGGCTGTTCCCGGGCCAGAGCATCGATCTGCGGCGCAACCGGCCGCTCCAGGTCGTGGGGGAGTTCAGCGCCGACGGCTCGTCGTACGAGTCGGAGGTCTGGGGGGATCTCGACTATGTCCGGAATGCGCTCGGTCGCGAGGCGGTGGTGTCGTCCGCCCGCGTCCGGTTGAACACCCCGTCGGACTTCGACGCCTACCGCCAGCTGATCGAGGGCGACAAGCGCTACAGCATGAAGGCGATGCGCGAGCCCGACTTCTACGAGAAGCAGTCACAGGCGACCGGCGGCTTCCTCAAGGGCCTGGGCCTCACCGTGGCGATCCTGTTCTCGATCGCCGCGATGATCGGCGCCGCGATCACGATGAACGGCGCGGTCGCGCACCGCACGCGCGAGATCGGCACGCTGCGTGCACTCGGGTTCTCGCGGGCGTCGATCCTGACGTCGTTCCTGATCGAGGCGATCGTCCTGGCGGTGATCGGCGGCGTGGTCGGATCCACGCTGGTCCTGCTGCTGTCGCTGGTCAGCTTTCCGGTGATGAACTTCCAGACCTTCTCCGAGATCGTGATCCGGTTCCACGCCACGCCCGCGGTGTTCGTCAAGGCGCTGGTGTTCTCCGGCGTGATGGGGCTGATCGGCGGGCTGGTCCCGGCGATCCGGGCCTCGCGGGTGTCGCCGGTCGAGGCGATGCGCGGCTGAGCGGGCGGGCGAAGCGTTCAGTAGCGCCGGAAGCTGCGCAGGAAGCTCCACCAGTCGTGGCCGAGATCGAACGCGGTCCGGCAGGTCCCGATCCGCCGGTGCTCGTCGTCGAGGATCTCGGCCGGCAGCTGGGTGAACGTCCGGACCGGGGCCGACCAGCGGATGTCCTTCTGGCCGACCAGCTCGTAGGACTTGCCATCGTCACCGACGAACCGCAGCTCGTAGCGAATCACGCGCTGGCCGATCGGCCGGACGGTGATGACGCCCTCGGCGTCCGCCGTCTCGGCGAGCGGTGGCGCGTGGATGACGCCGTGGAGCGTTGCCTTGCCATCGTGCAGGTACGCTCGGGTCGACGCGGCCTCGGCGGTCACCTCGAACGAGAACGGGTGCTCGACCCCGGGCTGCGCGTCCCACACCACCGTCCCGGCCATGGTCTCGGCGAACTGAAACCCCATGGCTTCCAGGCTACCCGAAGCCTGCTGGCGCTGCGCTGGGCGGCCTCGAAATCACGCCCGACCGCGCCGCTGCTACCGCTAGACCGCGACGGGCCGGCCACCCGGTCGCCGAAACGGCGAGCAGGCCGCCCGGAGGCGACCTGTTCGCTGCACGCGCTGGCCACGGGGCCGCTGCTCGCTTGCCCCGGAAGGGACGGGGGACGACGCCCGGCGATCCTGTCAGTCGCCGACGATGATGCGCGTCGCCGTGCCCGTCGCGGTCTTGGCCTCGCATGCCGAGAACGTGTACGAGTCGCAGGTGCAGTCGACGTTGCTCACGCCGCACGTCGTGCCGTGGCAGCTGTGACCGGTGAACACGCTCGCGCAGTCCGCCGTGCGGCCCGCGCAGTCGTCCTGGTGGGTCAGCGCGCTGCACGCTGGCGCCGCCTCGCACGCCGTGATCGCCCGGCACGCGCCCGTGAAGCAACCGTCCTTGCGGAGCGCGACCTGGCCGTCGGGGCAGGCGGGCTGGGCGGTGGTGCACGTGGTCGCGATCGTTCCCACGCACGTGCCGGCGGGATCCGTGCCGGTCATACAGGTCTTGACGGTCTCGTCACACCAGGCAAAGCCCTGCCGGACCGCTTCGGCGTCGCTGGTGCACGTGCAGGTCACCACGCACGCGTTGGTCGCCGGGTCGCACACGGAGCCCTGCGGGCAGGGCGCGTCTGCCGAGCACTGCGGGTCGGGGATACACGACGAGCGCGTCGTGTCACAGTGAAAGCCGGCGCCGCAATCCTTGTTGGTCCCGCAGAACCCGCCCTCGGTGCAGACGCCGCTGGCGCAGAAGCAACCGGCGGCGCACTGGGCGTCGCCGTTACACTGGTAGCCGGCGGGACCGCCGTTGCTGCCCCCGCTGGGTCCGGAGTTGTTGTTGGCGTGGTCGCCAAAGTAGAGCTGGCAACCTGCGAGCAGGGACACCGTCGCGAACGTGATCGCGAGGCCGACAGAAGAGAGCAGCTTGTTCATGGGTGGTCGTTCCTTTGGCGCGGTGTTGTTGGCGAAGCATCGGTCGTGCCATCGAGGCAACGCGATCGACACCCGAGGAGCCTTCGGTGACGATTCGACACGGGTCTGCCGCACGACAGGAGGGGGAGGCGAGTGCGGGATGAAAATACCCGAAAAATCACCAGACCCGGAGATTCATTCGGCGGGTCTCCGCGCCGGTGTGGGGGCTCCCGCCGAGGTCGGGTATCCCACCCACCGCCGTTTTGTCCCGCCTCGACGCGCCGGGTGTGAACACCGGGCCACACCCCCTGTATCGGGACGCCACGGCCGACCTGGCATTTTGTGACCGACCCTGCCCCGAATGTTCGGGGTGATCACGCGGTCGATCACGCCGGCTCATCGACCGCGTGGATGGTCTCACGCAGCCCGAAGCGCGGACGAAAGCCCAGCTCGGCGCCCGCGCGTCGGCCGTCGACCATGCAAACGTAACGGATGAAGTCGAGCTCCGCGACCGGAAAGCTCGAGATGCCGAGCCGGAACGCGAGCTGCAAGATCGGCCTTGCCACCGGGTGGGGGATCTGCACCGGCTCGCGGCCGAGCTCCTTGAGCACGGCGGACAGCGGGACCTCGCCCGGACCGACGACGTTGTAGATCCCGCGGCGGCCCGGAGCGAGCGCGGCGACGATCGCATCGGCGATGTCCTGGTAGTGGATCAACTGCACCATGGGATCGAAGCCGAGCAGCACCGGCGGGCGCTCGATCCGCAGGTAGTTCGATGGCGCGTTGTGCACCGGGCCCACGATGTGGACCGCGCGCAAGATCACGGTCTCGACGTTCTGCGCCCGCCACAGGAACGTCGAGACCAGGTGATCGATCTCGACGAGATCGCGCATCTGCGGGAAGCGCTGCGCCGCGAGCAGCGGCGCGTCCTCGGTCAGGAACTGCGGGTTGTCCGGCCGGGGTCCGTAGACGTTGGCCGACGACAGCAGCACGACCTTGGGCACGCGATAGGCCTGGCAGTACTCGAGCAGCTTGCTGGTGCCCGCGATGTTCCACGAGTAGATCTCCGCCGGGCGGGCCCGCGGATCGTGCATGACCCCGAGGTGGACCAGCGCGTCGACGTCGCCAGCGCGGAACACGTCGCGCGCCTTCTTGCTGCGCAGGTCGACCTGATGGTGCTCGATGTCCTTGGGACGGCCGGGCATCGGCCGGCGATCGAGCCCGACGATCTGCCAGTCGAGGTCGTGGTGCAGGCGCCGGGCGACGATCCGGCCGAGCCGTCCCGAGATGCCGGTGACCACGACCTTGCGCGGCCGCGCCAGCACCCGCTCGATCGGCTCACCCGGCGTCATGCGAAGGCCCATGGCAGGTCACCAGAACACGTGCTCGCGCTCGCGCAGGCCGAGCTGGATCATCAGCTGGATCCGGTTCTTCACGATCCGGGCCTTCTCGTCGAGCACCTCGTCGTCGTCGTCGGGATCGCCGGTCAGGCGGATCGGCTCGCCGAAGTACAGCCGGTACTTCACCGGCAGCGGCAAGACCGGCACGAACGGTGGGTACGGCACGACCGGGAACGACGGCGAGCGCAGCAGCCGCGCGAGCGGCTTGATGTTGATCGCCGGCGCCTGCTCCTCGGCACCGATCACCGCGATCGGGACGATCGGCGCCTGCATCTCGAGCGCCAGCCGCATGAAGCCGGTGCCGAACTCGGCGAGCTGGTAACGCCTGGAGAAGCTCTTCGAGATCCCGCGGGCACCCTCGGGGAACACCAGGACCGCCTCCTCGGCCGCGAGCAGCCGCCGGCAGTTCTCCGGCGTGCCGGTGATCTGGCCCCAGCGCGCGAACAGGTACGACGCGAACGGCACGGTCGGCACGAAGTACTCGACCATCGAGCGCACCAGGCGCGGCGTCTGGGGCTCGAGGAAGCACGCGGCGCAGATCGCGAGGCCGTCGAACGGCAGCTGGCCCGAGTGGTTGGCGACGAACACGACGCGGCCCGACGCCGGGATGTGCTCGATGCCGAACGCGGCGGCGCGGAAGTAGTTGCGGTACAGCCAGCGCGCGACCCGCACCGCGCCGCGAAACGAGTCGCGGGACAGGCCGAACTCGTCGTACCCGAACTCGTTGCCGCGGACGACCAGGGCCTCGGTGCGGCCGGCGATGTCGTCGTCGGGTACCGCGCCGCGAAGCTGGCGCAAACGGTCGAGCAGGCCCACGACCGCGAGTATGCACGGCCGGCGGTGCGATATGCTCGGGGCGTGATCGAAAGCGTCGTGGACCTCACCTACCGCGGCCTGTCGCTCGGGCGCCGCGTCAAGCTCACCCAGGTGCGCCCGAGCACCGGCTACCTGGAGCACGGCGCTCCCATGCCGGTGGGCACGCACGTCGTGGTCGCCGCAGACGACGGGGTCGCGTTCGACGCCGCGGTGATCGCGGTTCACGAGCAGGTCGCCGGATCGGACCGGCCGGCGGGCATGCTCGTGGCGCCCGCGCTCGCCACCGCGGCGGCCGCGGCGTGGTGGCAAGCGCGGATCGCGCTGCCCGACGAAGATCGGGCGAAGCCCCGGCCGGGGCGCAACCGACCGGTGACCGTGCGTCCGCGCTCGCACACCCAGCCGGCCCCGCGAGCCGACGCCGTCGCCCAGGACGCCCCTGCGATCATCGCCGATCTCGAGGCCCGCGTCGCGGCGGCCGCCGGGGTCGCGCCCGGGATCCCGGCTCGCTCCGGACCGCCGCCGGCCGAGGACGCGGCCGGCGAAGCGGCGGCCGAGCACCCGGTGATCGACGACGGCAACCAGACCGTGATCATGGCCTCGGTCGATCCGGCGGCGCTCGGCCTGGCGTCGCCCGAGGACGGCGGCGCGGCGCCGCGCGACGACCACGGCGACGATGGCGCGGCGAAGGACCGGCCCCGGTGACCCCGGCGACGGTGATCGCTCCGCCGCGCGTGCGCCAGGGACAGACGGTGGGCATCGTCGCCCCGGGTGGCCCGGTCCGGCTCGAGCGGCTGCGCCGCGGGCTCGCCTGCCTGGGCGACGCGTTCGAGCTGCGGATCGCGCCCAGCCTGACCGCGCCGCGCGGCGCCGCGACGCCGAGCTACCTCGCCGCGTCCGACCAGGTCCGGACCGCCGAGCTGAACGCCATGCTCGCCGATCCGGACGTCCGGGCGATCATCCTGGCGCGGGGCGGCTACGGCGCGATGCGGATCCTGCCCGGGCTCGATCCCGCGGTCCTGGTCCGCGATCCCAAGCCGATCGTCGGGTTCTCCGATGCCACCGCGATCCTGGCGTGGGCGCACCGCGCCGGCGTGCGCGGGATCCATGGCCCGATGATCGGCCAGCTCCCGGACCTGCCGCCCGCCGAGGTCGCCCACCTGATCACGGTCTTGACCGAGCCCCGGCCGCTCGGCGAGCGGCCCTGGCGGCTGCGCGCGCACGGCCGCGGCACGGTTCGCGGCCCCCTCGTCCCGGCGAACCTGACGCTGGCGTCGATGCTGGTCGGAACGCCGTGGCCGGTGCCGCTCGCCGGCGCGATCGCGCTGTTCGAGGACATCGGCGAGCGGCCGTACGAGATCGATCGCTACCTGACCCAGCTCACGCTGACCGGCGCGCTGGGATCGCTGGCCGGCGCGGTGATCGGCGACCTGGTGCGGTGCTGCGATCCGAGCCCGCCGAGCGGCGAGCGCGATGCCGACGACGCGGCGCTCGCCACGATGCTCGAGCGCCTGGCCGCGGTGGCCGTGCCGGCCGCCTCGGGTGCGCCGGTCGGCCACGGCGCGCGCAACGAGGCGGTGCCGTTCGGGGCGCCGTGCGAGCTCGATCTCGATCGCGGCGCGATCGAGATCCTCGAGCCCGCGGTCGCGTGATCTCGCCAGCTCAGTGAAACACCGGGTCGTCATCGGAGCTGATGTCGATGGTCCCGAACCGCTCCTCGTAGCGCTCGAGGTTCTTCTGCAGCGCCTGGAGCAGGCGCTTGGTATGCCTGGGTGACGAGATCACCCGCGATCGCACCTTCGCGCGGCCATTGCTCGGCTGGATGAATGCGAAGTCGAGCACGAACTCGTTCTCCGTGTGGTTGAGCAGCACGAGGTTCGAGTACACCCCTTGCGCGATGTCCTCATCGATCTGGACCTGGAGCTTGGGTGTGGTGGGCTCGTCCGACATGGCTGCACCCTATCGCATGACGCCACCCCACCCTGGCCAGGGCGCCCGCCGAATTGTTCCCTGACCAGCCCGCCATCACACTGCGCGGCCGCATGCGACGCCTGCGTCAGCTCGGGAGGGACGGCGCGCAACCCGCGGGTCGTAGGGTGGTTACTCGACTGGACAGTGCTGAGAACACGGGGTGCCAGAGGGATCTGCCACAAAGGCGTCCAGCGTCAGTATTCGGACGACACCGTGGCTGTAACCACTGGTTTCCTCGTCTCGCGATCGCATCGTGTGCCGGCGGGCAAGCTGGCCCGGAACCTGCTCCTGATTCTTGGCAACCAGGCGCTGGGCCCACGGTTCTCGACATCGGAGCTCACCTGTCGGGTAAGGCGACACGAAAGGTTTACACGCGCGACGCAGCTGTCCAAAGTTTCGACTCGATAGATGACCGGCGGTCCCCTCCCCCTCATCCTGCCGGTCTCCCCACTATCTGAGGCAACAAGTAAGCTCTGCGATCTGCGCCCGGCCCTCCTGGCCCCTACCCAGGAGGGCCTTTATTTTTTCGGACCATGCGCGCCCTAGCACTCGACGTCGGGAGCAAGACCATCGGCCTGGCCATGACGGACGAGGCGATGATCGCCGCGCATCCGCTCACCGTGCGGAGGCGGAGCGGCAATTCTGGCGACGCCGCCGCGATCGTCGCCACGGTGGCCGAGCATGGCGTCACCGACGTGGTGGTCGGAATGCCGTTCGAGCTTTCGGGAAAGATCGGACACCGCGCGCGCCGCGTCGCCGACTTCATCACCGCGCTCCGGGCGGTGCTGCCGGCCGGGGTCGCGATCCACGAGCAGGACGAGCGGTTCACGACCGCCCAGGCCGAGCGCGAGCTGATCGCCGCGAACGTATCGCGCGCCCGGCGGCGCGGCGTGATCGACCAGCAAGCCGCGGCGCTCATTCTACAGGCGTGGCTCGACGTGCAACGCTTGCGCGGTTAGTGTGGCAGGCGTGTCGAAGGGCTCGTTCAGGACCGCGCTCGCCGTCGTGCTCGGCTCGCTTGTCATCGTGGCGATCGTCGCCGGCTGGCTCATCACCCGGGCGCTCGCATACCCGGGTGCGCCGCACGGCGGGAGCGGCAAGGACATCGAGCTGGAGGTGCGGAGCGGTATGAGCTTTCCCGCGATCGCGTCGATGCTGTCGGAGAAAGGGGTCATCGACAAGCCGAGCTGGTTCCGGCTGTACGCGATGTGGCAAGGCGACACCACGAACGTCAAGACCGGCAAGTACGTCATCAAGGACAACGTCGCCCCCCGGCAGGTCCTGGCGATCCTGGTCGCCGGCGTCAAGGAGGTCGCGACCAAGGTGACGCTGCCGGAGGGCAAGAACATGCTCGAGTTCTTCGAGCTGCTCGAGGCCGCGAAGGTGGCCAAGGCCGCCGAGCTCGAGGCGCTCGCCCGCGACCGGGACTTCCTCGGCCGCCACGGGATCATCGGTGACACGGTCGAGGGCTACCTGTTCCCCGACACCTATGAGCTCCGCGTCAACGAGAAGCCGGCGGTGGTGCTGCAGCGGCTGATCACCCGGCACCAGGAGGTCTGGAACGACCTGCTCGCCAAGCATCCGCGCGACGCGGCGAAGATCAAGGACAAGCTCGGCTGGACCGATCGCGAGCTGGTGACGATGGCGTCGATCGTCGAGAAGGAGGCCGTCGATCCGGCCGAGCGGCCGCGGATCGCGCAGGTGTTCATCAACCGCCTGACCTCCCCGAGCTTCACGCCGAAGCGGCTCGAGACCGATCCGACGATCCGCTACGGCTGCAGCGTGCCGGTCCAGAAGTCTCCGGCGTGCCAGCAGTGGGACAAGCGCGACCGCCTGCACCGGGCCCAGCTCGACGACAAGGCCAACCCGTACAACACCTACCAGCACGATGGCCTGCCGCCGGGGCCGATCTCGAACCCGGGCAAGGGCTCGATCGAGGCGGTGCTGGCGCCCGACGGCAGCGACTACTTCTACTTCGTGGCCAAGGACGCCCGCAACCACGTGTTCGCGCGCACGCTCGACGACCACAAGCGCAACGTCGAGAAGTACATGAAGTGAGGCGGCGCGCTCGAGGACGGCGCCAGACCGCGTGCCGGCACGCAGGTCACAGGGGCAAGAGCGGCTGCGCCACGACGTCGATCTCGTTCTCGAGCGCGACGGTCCAGCTCGAGCCCGCGACCGCGCCGGCCGGGACCACGCGGTTGGTGCGGGTCAGCTGGAGCGCGTTCTGCCGCGGCTGCGATCGGTCGGCCCTGAGCGAGCCCGCCGACAGCACGTACGAGCCGGTGTCCGGGATCTCGATCGCGTTGAGGTTCGCGGTGCGCAGCTCGGCGGCGTCGGCCCGCATGTCGCGGTCCCACGTGATCATCAGCGGCAGCGAGGAATCGACGGTCGTGTTCTGGACGGGCTGCGAGAATACCTGGATATCGGGTCCGTCGACCCGCACGCCCTCGGCCTTGTCGGGGCCGCTGACCACGTCGAGCACATAGACCTGATCGTAGCCCGCGGCGCCTCCGCTCCAGCGGTTGCCGTTCTGGTACGTGAGCGATACCTTACCCGTCGAGCTGGTGACCGTCACGGTCCCGGTCGTCACGGTCTGGTTGTTGAGCGACACGCGCACGCTGAACGTGGTCTCGAAGTCCGTCGTGTTGCCGGGGTTGACCAGGCCAGGGCGTGGCGACGCGCGGACCGAGCCGTCGAGCGCGAGCGTGGCGGTCCCGGTGCCTGCCGCGTTGCCCGCGCCGGGATCGAGATTGCCGCCGCCGCACGCCCCGAAGCCGAACAGAACCACGGTAGAACGAGCAAGACGCGTCCGCATGGGACCCCCGTGAGGAGCATTTTCTCGTCGGGGGTGCAAACGTCAAGTGTGTGCCCTGTGCACAGCCACCGCGGCGCCGTGAACGCACTCGCCGTTGCTTGCACAGACGCACGAATGGGCGTGTGGTACGGTCGATCCCATGAGTCTCGTGGGACAGATCGCGGAGCTCCAGAACCTCAAGACGTACAAGGAGCTATCCTGGGAGGGAAGCTTCGAGGAGTACCTCGAGCTGGTGCGCAAGAATCCGCACACGACGCGGAACGCCTATCAGCGGCTGTACGACATGGTGCTCTCGCACGGCGTCGAGGAGTACATCGATAACAAGAAGAAGCTCGTTCGTTACAAGTTCTTCCGCGACGAGACGCACGGGGGACGCGACGCGGTGTTCGGCCTCGACGTCCCGCTGATGCGCCTGATGAACGTGCTGAAGAGCGCGGCGCAGGGCTACGGCACCGAGCGCCGGATCATCCTGCTCCACGGTCCGGTGGGCTCGGCGAAGTCGACGATCGCGCGCCAGCTCAAGAAGGGCCTCGAGGAGTACTCGCGGACCGCCGACGGCGCGCTCTACACCTACTACTGGACGCTGCCGGGCGCGCTGTCCGAGCTCGCGGGCGGGTCCGAGACGTTCCCGTCGCCGATGCACGACGAGCCGCTGCGCCTGATCCCGCGGGACTGGCGAGAGCAGACGATCGCGCGGCTCAAGCTCGGCACCGACGACTTCAAGGTGAAGATCGACGGCGACGTCAACCCGGCCTGCCGGCTCATCTTCAAGGAGCTGCTGCGCCACTACGAGGGCCACTTCGAGAAGGTGATGAGCCACGTTCGGGTCAAGCGGCTGGTGCTCAGCGAGCAGGACCGGATCGGCATCGGCACGTTCCAGCCCAAGGACGAGAAGAACCAGGACTCGACCGAGCTGACCGGCGACATCAACTACCGCAAGATCGCCACGTTCGGCTCGGACTCGGATCCCCGCGCGTTCAACTTCGACGGCGAGTTCAACATCGCCAACCGCGGCATCCTCGAGTTCGTCGAGATCTTGAAGCTCGACGTCGCGTTCCTCTACGACCTGCTCGGTGCGACGCAGGAGCGCAAGATCAAGCCCAAGAAGTTCGCGCAGACCGACATCGACGAGGTCATCCTCGGCCACACCAACGAGGCCGAGTACAAGAAGCTGCTCAACAACGAGTTCATGGAGGCGCTGCGCGAC
>Ga0307508_10004554_pt1 | contig 13500 bp, 1 predicted proteins | sample 9_EM_MG_FD_203089 | JGI IMG/M metagenome (GOLD analysis project Ga0307508, IMG submission 203089) | Populus trichocarpa ectomycorrhiza microbial communities from riparian zone in the Pacific Northwest, United States - 9_EM | ecosystem: Host-associated > Plants > Roots > Unclassified | place... | reverse complement strand
CGGCGCTGGAGCACGTGCTGCTCCTGTCGATGCACCACATCATCACTGACTTCTGGTCGCTCGGCCTGCTGCTCGACGACCTGGCCGTGCTCTATCCGGCTCTCCGGCACGGGAGAGCCGTGGCCCTGCCGCCGCCTGGCCTCTCCTATGTCGACTCCGTGCGCTGGCAGGAGGAGATGCTCGCCGGCGCCCGCGGCGAGCGGCTGTGGGGCTACTGGTGGGACCGCCTGGCGGGCGAGCTGCCGGTCCTCGATTTGCACACCGACCGGCCGCGTCCGCGGGTGCAGACCTATGAGGGCGCCGCGGTCCAGACGCATCTCTCGCCGTATCTCTCGGCGCGGGTGAAGGCACTCGGGCGCGAGCGCGAGGCGACTCCGTTCATCACCCTGCTCGCCGCCTTCGAGACCCTGCTGCACCGCTACACCCGCCAGGAAGACCTCCTGGTGGGATCGGTGACCGCGGCCCGCACGCGGGCCGGCTTCGCGCGCACCCTGGGCTATTTCGTCAATCCCCTGGTGCTGCGGGCCGACTTCAGGAGTGATTCCCGCGGCGATGATTCAGAGGACCCGGATTTCGGCGCTCTCCTCGCCCGTACCCGCGCCGATGCGCTGGGCGCTTTCGAGCACCAGGACTTTCCGTTCCCGCTCCTGGTGGAGCGCTTGCAACCGCAGCGCGACCCCGCCCGTTCGCCGCTCTTCCAGGTCATGTTCGTGCTCCAGAAGGCGCAGCTTGCCGACGGCCAGGAGCTGACCGCCTGCGCGCTCGGCGAGCCGGGCGCCTACGCCAACGTCGGCGGCCTGCGGCTCGAAATCGTGCCGCTCGAGCAACGCATCGCCCAGTTCGACCTCACCCTCACCGTGGGCGAGGTGGGGGAGGCCTTCGTCGCCTCCTTCGACTACAACGTCCAGCTCTTCGACGCCGCGACCGTCGCGCGCTGGGCGCGCCATTTCGAGCGCCTGCTGGAGGGGATCGCCGACCATCCGGCCGCGCCGGTCTCCGCGTTGGCGCTGATGACCGCCGAGGAGGAGCGCCAGCTCACGGCGGTGTGGAACGACACCGGGATCGAATTCCGCCACGAGACCACCCTGCCGGAGCTGCTCGCCGAGCAGGCGGCGCGGACGCCGGAAGCCACCGCCGTCCTGTTTGGCGGCGAGCGGCTCTCCTACAGCGAGCTCGACCGGCGGTCCAACCAACTGGCGCGTCGCCTCCGCGCCCTGGGCGTCGGCCCCGAGTCGCGGGTCGCCGTCTGTCTCGAACGGTCGCCGGCTCTGATGGTGGGCCTGATCGGCGTCCTCAAGGCCGGCGGCGCCTACCTGCCGGTCGATCCCGAAACGCCGCGCGGCCGGGTGGCGGCCCTCCTCGCCAGCGCCGGGGCCGGGCTCGCCGTCACCGAAGAGCGGCTGCGGCCGATCGTCTCAGACAGTGCCTCTGCCGTCCTGACCCTGGACGGCGATGAGACGGAGATCGCAAGCGAGAGCGACGCGCCCCTCGTCCAGATTGCCAAAACGGCGGTCGCGACCAACCTCGCCTGCGTCATCTACACCTCGGGCTCGACCGGCGAGCCCAAGGGGGTCCTCCTCACCCATCGCAACCTGGTCAACCTGGTCGCTTCGTTCCTCGCCAGCTACCGGCCGGAGCCCGCGGACCGCATCCTGCCGCTGACCGCGATCGGCTTCGCCAGCTTCGTCGGCGAAATCTTCCCGCTGCTCTGCGCCGGCGGCACCCTCGTCCTCCCGGACCGCGCGGAGCTGCTCGACGTCTCCGCCCTGGTCGGCCTGATCAGCCGCCACGGCGTCTCGATCGTCTCGACGGTGCCGTCGATGATGGCGAGCCTGAACGCGCTGCGCGACCGCCTGCCGCGGCTGCGGCTGATCCTGGTCGGCGGCGAAGCGCTCGCGGCTGGCGATGTCGACAAGCTCTTCGGCAGCGTGCGGATCGTCAACGGCTACGGCCTGACCGAGACGAGCGTCTGCTCGACCTGTCACACCCTCGCCGCGGCGGATCTGATCCCGGGCGCCATCCCGCCCATCGGCCGGCCGTTGATGAACCACCGCGTCTATCTGCTCGACCGCCACCTCCGGCCGCTGCCGGTCGGCTGTCCGGGTGAGATCTACGTCGCCGGAGACGGGCTCGCCCGCGCCTATCTCGGCGATCCCGCGGCCACCGCCGGACGTTTCGTGCCCGACCCCTGGGACACCGGCGCGCGGATGTACCGCACCGGCGACCTCGGCCTCATCCGTTCCGACGGCGAGCTGGTCTACCTGGGCCGGATCGACCAGCAGGTCAAGCTGCGCGGCTACCGCATCGAGCTGGCCGAGGTCGAGTCGGTGCTCGCCCTCCATCCGCGGATCAAGGAGAGCTTCGTCACCGTGCGCAGCATGCGCAGCGAGGGCGGCGAGCCGCAACTGGTCGGCTACCTGGTACCTGATGAGATGAGTACGGCGCCGACCGTGGGCGAGCTGCTCGTCTACCTGCGCGAGAAGCTGCCGGACTACATGGTCCCCGGGGCGCTGGTGACCCTGGCCGCCCTGCCGCTCACCCTGAATGGCAAGATCGACCTCGCGCTTCTGCCTGCTCCGGACCGCGCCCGGCCGTCGCTCGCGAGCGCCTACAGCGCACCGCGGAGCGAGCTCGAACGGACCATCACCGCCCTGTGGCAGGAAGAGCTCAAGGTCGAGACCGTCGGCGTCGACGACAACTTCTTCGACCTCGGCGGGCATTCGCTGCGCATGGCCAAGGTGCACGCGCGGCTCAAGGAGGCGCTGGGCCGGGAGATCTCGCTGATCGAGCTTTTCCAGTACCCGACCGTCTCCTCACTCGCCCGCCACCTCTCGGGCTCCGGCGCTTCAGCCGGAGAGGAGACCGCGGCGCCCGTCTCCCGACGCGCCCGGCGGGCAGGCAATCCGGACATCGCTCCTGACATCGCGATCATCGGCATGAGCGGCCGCTTCCCCGGGGCGAAGGGGGTCGACGAGCTGTGGCGCAACCTCGTCGCCGGGCGCGAAGGGATCACCTTCTTCACTGCCGAGGAGCTTCTCGCGGCCGGGGTGTCCCCGGCGACGGTCGCCAACCCCAACTACGTGCGGGCCAAGGGCATCCTGGGCGACGTCGACCAGTTCGACGCCTCCTTCTTCGGCCTGAACCCGCGCGAGACCGAGCTGATGGACCCGCAGCACCGGGTGTTCCTCGAATGCGCCTGGGAGGCGCTCGAAAACGCCGGCTGGGACCCCGACCGCTTCGCCGGGCTGGTGGGTGTGTATGCGGGTCTGAGCATGAACACCTACATGATCATGAACCTGCTCTCCCACATGGAGCTGGTCGCCTCCGTCGACACCCTGCAGGCTTCGCTCGGCAACGACAAGGACCCGATGACCTCCCGGGTCTCCTACAAGCTCAACCTGAAGGGGCCGAGCGTCACCATCCAGAGCGCTTCGTCGACGTCTCTCGTGGCGGTCCACCAGGCCTGCCAGTCGCTCCTCCAGCACGACTGCGACATGGCGCTCGCCGGCGGTGTGTCGATCCATCTGCCGGAGGTGTCGGGCTACCTCTACCAGGAGGGGGGTACCACGGCACGCGACGGCCACTGCCGCGCCTTCGACGCCTCCGCCACCGGCTTCGTCTCCGGCCACGGCGCCGGCGTCGTGGTGCTGAAGCGGCTGGACGACGCGCTGGCCGACGGCGACACCGTCTACGCCGTGATCAAGGGCTCGGCCTGCAACAACGACGGCTCGCTCAAGGTGAGCTTCATGGCGCCTTCCGTCGAAGGGCAGGTGGAGGTCTACCGGCAAGCCTACGAAAACGCCGGAGTTGATCCGCGCACCGTCTCGTACATCGAGTGCCACGGCACCGGCACGGCGCTGGGCGATCCGATCGAGATCGCCGCCCTGTCGCGCGTTTTTTCCGCGGCAGAAGATGGACGCAGGAACTACTGCGCAATCGGCTCGCTCAAGACCAACATCGGCCACCTGGACACCGCGGCGGGCGTCTGCGGCCTGATCAAGACCGCTCTCTCGCTCTACCACGGAGCGATCCCGGCGAGCCTCCACTTCGAGGCGCCCAATCCGCGGATCGACTTCGCGGGCAGCCCGTTCTTCGTCAACACCGAGCTGCGCCCGTGGCCCGCGGGACCGCGCCGCGCCGGCGTCACCTCGCTCGGCATGGGCGGCACCAACGCGCACGTGGTCCTCGAAGCGGCGCCGCCTTCGGTTCCAACGAGCGGCTCGCGTCCGCATCAGCTCCTTCTCTTCTCGGCGAAGAGCGCCAATGCCTTGGAGCGTTCGACCGCACGCCTGGCCGACCATCTGCGGCAGAGCCCGGATCTGGATCTGCCAGACGTGGCCTTCACCCTCACCCAGGGGCGCAAGGCGTTCCAGCACCGCCGGGCGCTGCTGGCGAGCGACGTCGCGGATGCGACGGTGGCCCTGGAGACGCTCGATCCCGAGCGCCTCCTCACCACCGCTCCCGAGCCCGGCGACCGGCCGGTCGCTTTCCTCTTCCCCGGCCAGGGAGCGCAGTACCCCGGCATGGGCCGCGGCCTCTACGAAGCGGAGCCCACGTTCCGCGCCGACGTCGACCTCTGCTGCCGGTTGCTCCAGCCGCAGTTGGGCCTCGATGGCCTCGATCTGCGCCAGGTGCTTTTCGAAGATGGGGATTCTGCCGCTGAGAGATTGCAGAGCACCCAGCTCGCCCAGTCGGCTCTCTTCGTCATCTCCTGGGCCACGGCGCGGCTGTGGATGAGCTGGGGCGTCCGTCCCGAGGCGATGCTCGGCCATTCGATCGGCGAATACGTGGCGGCTTGCCTGGCGGGTGTCTTCTCGCTCGAAGATGCCCTGGCGGTGGTGGCGGCGCGCGGCCGCCTGATGAGCCAGATGCCGCCCGGCGCGATGCTCGGCGTCCCCCTGCCGGAAGCCGAGGTCCTGCCGCTGCTCGGCGAGGAGCTGTCGCTCGCCGCGGTCAACCGTCCGGCGGTCTCCGTGGTGTCGGGTCCGGTCGAGGCGGTCGAGGAGCTGGCGGCGCGGCTGGCGGAGCAGGGGCTCACCTGCCGCCGCCTCCACACCTCGCACGCCTTCCACTCGCGGATGATGGAGCCGGTCCTCCAGCAGCTCATCGAGCAGATCAAGCGGGTGCGCCTCGAGCCGCCGCGCCTGCCGTTCCTGTCGAACGTCACCGGCACCTGGATCCGCGCCGAGGAGGCGACCGATCCGGCCTACTGGGCGCGCCAACTGCGCCAGGCGGTGCGCTTTGCCGACGGCGTCGCCCACCTGCTCGCGGAGCCGCACCGCATCCTGCTCGAGGTCGGCCCGGGCAACACCCTTTCGACCCTGGCGCGCCAGCATCCGGCGGCGGCTCCGAGCCACGCCATGATCGCCTCGCTGCGCCATCCCAAGCAGAGCGATCCCGATCCGGTGTTCCTGTCGAACGCCCTGGCCCGTTTCTGGCTGGCCGCCGGCACGGTCGACTGGGCCGGATACTGGGGGGGAGAGCGCCGCCGCCGGCTGGCGCTCCCCTCGTATCCGTTCGAGCGGCAGCGCTATTGTATTGATCCGCTCCCCAAGACCGCGGCCGCCCGGCCGGCGGGGCGGCGCGACGATCCTGCCGAGTGGTTCTACGTGCCGGTGTGGAAGCAGTCCCGCCGGCCGGCCGCGCAGGCTGCAATGACTGAAACGGCGGAGACCTGGCTCCTTTTCCTCGACCGCTGCGGCCTCGGCGAGGCTCTCGCCGAGCGCCTCGAAGCGAGCGGCCGGAGCGTCGTCCGGGTGGCGGAAAGCATGGACGGCGGGGCGTTCTCCCGGGGGCCGGCGGGCTTCACCGTCGCGGCGGGCCGGCGGGCGGACTACGACGCGCTGTTCGACGCTCTCGGCCGCACGCCGGCGCACATCCTCCACCTGTGGAACGTCACCTCCGGCCCCGCCGACGGCGACGTCGAAGCGGCTCTCGACCGTGGCTACTACAGCCTGGTCTTCCTCGCCCAGGCGCTCGGGCGGCAGAGCGTCACCGATCCGACCGCGATCACCGTCGTCTCGAACGGTCTCTGCGAGGTCACCGGCGACGAGCCGCTCGATCCCCTGAAAGCGACGCTCGTGGGGCCGGTGACGGTGATTCCGCGCGAATACCTGAACCTCTCCTGCCGCAGCGTCGACGTGGCGCTCGGAGGAGATCTGGAACGGACCGCCGGGCAGATCCTGGACGAGATCGGCCGCGCTCCCGAGCTGCCGACGGTCGCCTTCCGTGGCCACTTGCGCTGGGTGCGCGAATACGAGCAGACGCCCCTGGAGCGGGCGGAGAGCCGGCTGCGGCCCGGCGGCGTCTGCCTGATCACCGGCGGCCTGGGCGGTCTCGGATTGGAGCTCGCCGAGTTTCTGGCTCACGAATCCCAGGCGCGGCTGGTGCTGGTCGGCCGCTCGGCGTTCCCGGAGCGTGCGCGCTGGGCGGACTGGCTCGCCGAGCATCACGAAGGGGACGCGACCCGCGGCAAGATCGAGCGCCTGCTCGCCATCGAGGAGCTGGGTGGAGAAGTGCTCGCGCTGTCCGCCGACGTCACCGATCCGGCCGCGATGCGCGAGGTCCTGGCGCAGGCGGAACGGCGCTTCGGCGCCGTGCACGGGGTGATCCATGCCGCCGGCGTGCCGGGCGGTGGCCTCCTCCAGGGGAAGAGCCGGGAGGCGGCGGAGCGGATTCTCGCGCCGAAGGTGCGCGGCGCGCTCGTTCTCTCCGATCTCTTCGCCGGGTCCGAGCTGGACCTTTTCGTCCTCACCTCCTCGATCACCGTCCTCCTGCCGCAGGTCGGGCAGGCCGACTACGTGGCCGCCAACGCGTTCCTCGACGCCTTCGCCACCGTGCGGTCGCAGAGCGGACAGGCGGGTCAGGGGACAACTTCGATCGGTTGGGACGCCTGGCGGGAGACCGGCATGGCGCTCACCACCGAGGTACCGGAGGAGTGGAAGGCCCGGCGCCGGGAGAGCCTCGCCCAGGGCCTCTCGTCGAGCGAGGGAGTCGAAGCCTTCGCGCGGATCACCGCATCGGGGTTGCCGCAGGTGGTGACCTCCACCCTCGATCTCGCCGGCCGGCTGGCCGAGAACGATCGCCTGGTCTCGCTGGCGGCGCTCGACGAGGCCGCGGGATCGGCAGGGCCGGCGGCGGCGGTGACCACCTCCGCGCACCCGCGCCCGGCGCTCGCCACCGCCTACGTCCAGCCGCAGACCGACCTCGAGCGGGGGATCGCCGCGGCCTGGCAGGAGATCCTGGGCGTCGAGCCGATCGGTTTGCACGACAACTTCTTCGAGCTCGGGGGGAACTCGCTCGCCGGCCTGCGGCTCGTCCAGCGGCTGCGCGAGCAGTCCCGGGCCGGCCTCTCGGAGGTGAGCCTCTACGAGGCGCCCACCGTGGGCGCGCTCGCCCGCCTGATCGCCAAACAGACCGCGGCTCAATCCGGACCCGAGGAAGAAGAGGCGATGGCGGGCAGCGCCTCCATCGCGGGATCACCGGCCGAGCACGAAAGCCGGCAGCGGGGCGAGCGCAGGAAGGCGCGGCTCCAGGGACGCAGGGGGACTGTCTGATGAATCGAATCGTTCTGCTGGGGGCCGCCATCGCCCTGGCTTTGCCCGGCGCCGTGCTGGCGCAGAATGCTCCAGCCGGTGCCTATGTCACGCGGCCGGTCCGCTTCACCACGCCGCCGGTGATCGACGGGAAGCTCGACGAGCCGGTCTGGCAGACGGCGGCGAAGCTCGACGGCTTCCGGCAGCTCGAGCCCGACGAGGGGGCGCCGGCCAGCGAGCCGACCGAGGTCTACCTGGGCTTCGACGAAAACAACCTCTACGTCGGAGCGCGCTGCCACGACTCGGCGCCGGACAAGCTGGTCGCCACCGTCCTCACCCGCGATGCCGACCTCACCTACGACGACAGCCTGCAGATCGTCCTCGACACCTTTCACGACCGCCGTAGCGGCTTCCTGTTCGCCACCAGCCCGATGGGCGTCCAGGTCGACGCCCTGGTCCGCAATGAAGGCGAGGAGGTCAACTCCAGTTGGGACGGCATCTGGACGGTGAGAACCTCGCGCGACGCCGGCGGCTGGACGGTGGAGATGGCCATCCCCTGGCAGACCCTCCGCTTCCCCGGCCGGCCGGAGCAGGACTGGGGATTCAACGTCGAGCGCTACGTCGCGCGCAAACAGGAGAAGAGCTACTGGAAGCCGATGCGGCGCGAATACGGCTTCTACGCCCGCTACAAGATCTCCCAGTTCGGCGAGCTCGTCGGGCTCGAAGGGGCACACCAGGGGAGGCGCTTCCAACTCGCTCCCTATCTCGTCGCCGGAGCCGAGAAGCCGCCCGAAGGGTCGACCTCCCGGGTCACCCATGCCGGCGGCGACCTGAAATTCAACGTCAGCACCGATCTGGTGGCGGACCTGACCGTGAAAACCGACTTTTCCGAGACCGAGGCCGACGAGCAGGACGTGAACCTGTCCCGCAACAGCCTGCTCTTCCCGGAGAAACGGGTCTTCTTCCTCGAAGGGGCGAGCCTTTTCTACTTCGGCGACCGGCCGGAGCCGCACCACGTGGCCGATCAGAACTTCCTCTTCTTCAGCCGCCAGATCGGCCTCACCCCGGACGGCCGGGCGGTGATCCCTCTCCTGGGAGGCGTCAAGCTGACCGGTTACCAGGGCGACACCAGCGTGGGCGCCCTGAGCCTCCAGACCGAGGCCACGCGCAAACCGGACGGCTACGGCGGCCTGATCGACGAGCCGCGGACGACCTGGAGCGTCGTGCGCGTGAAGCAGGCGATCGGGGAGGGCTCCTCGTTCGGCATCCTCGGCCTCTCGAAGGACGCCTCCGGCGACCACAACCGGGTCGGCGGGATGGACTGGGATCTCGCCCTGAACCCGAACCTGCGGGCCGCCGGCTATGTCGCGAAAAGCACGACCCCCGGCATCCAGAGCGACGAATGGGCAGGCTCCTCCGACGTGTTCTTGGACAGCCGGAGCTGGCGGTTCCATTACGCCTTCAGCCAGTTCGGCGAAGGATTCAACGACGAGCTGGGATATCTCCTCCGCACCGGCGTGCGCCACTGGCGGGCGGACCAGGACTACGTCCTCTGGCCCGAGACCGGGCCGTTCAAGCAGACCTGGTTCACCTATGACATGGACTACTACACCGACCGCTTGACGGGCCAGATCCAGAGCCGGGTCAACAACCTCCAGGCGAACGCCTTCTTCCGCAACTCGGCGGGAATCTCGTTCAAGTTCTACGACAACCTGGAGGTCCTCACCAGCCCGTTCGAGATCAAGCACGGCTATGTCATCCCGGCGGGCTCCTACCACTTCTCCAACTACTTCTTTGGCTTCCAGACCGATTACACGCGGGCGTTCGGCGCCACCGGGCGCATGGCCTGGGGCGACTATTACGACGGCAGCTATCTCCAGGCTTTCTACTACCTGTCCTATCGCCCGATGCCCGGCCTGTTGACCGAGCTCACCTTCCAGCAGACGCAGGTCCGTCTGAAGGAGGGGACCTTCAACTCGGACATCTTCCTGGGAACGACCTCCTACTCGTTCTCGCCGCGGTTGGCGACGCGGGTGTGGGTGCAATGGGCGCGCGGTGCGAACCTGCGCGAAAAGCTCGACCTCAACTGGGAGTTTCGCCCGGGCTCCAAGCTGTTCATCGTCTACGAGAACATCAAATCCTACGTCGATTTCTTCGACCCCCGGCAGCCGCTCTTCGGAACCCCGGGGCGCTCGCTCCTCGCCAAGCTCGTGTTTCTCTTCTAGGAGGTGGAGATGACCACGCGCCGACAGCCGACCGGAACCGAGATCGCCATCGTGGGGATGGCCGGCCGCTTCCCCGGCGCCCGCGACGTGACGGAGCTCTGGCGCAACCTGCGGGACGGGGTCGAGGCGGTGCGCTTCCCCGCGCCGGAGGAGTTTCTCGCCCGCGGGCTCGACCCCGCCCTGCTGACCGATCCGACGTGGGTCAAGGCCGTTTCCCAGATGGACGGCTACGACTGCTTCGATGAGCGCTTCTTCGGCATCAATCCGCGCGAGGCGGAGCTGATGGACCCGCAGCACCGGGTGCTGCTCGAATGCGCCTGGGAGGCGCTGGAGAGCGCCGGCTATGACGCGCAGACGATCAGCGGCCGGGTGGGCGTCTGGGCCGGCGCGACGCTCTCGACCTACCTCCTTTTTCATCTGGTCGGCAACCCGCTGGCCGCTGGCGCTGACCCGCTGCAGGTGATTCTGGGCAACGCCTCGGACGCGCTCGCCACCCGCATCTCCTACAAGCTCAACCTGCGCGGGCCGAGCCACAGCGTGCAGTGCGCCTGCTCGACCTCGCTGGTCGCCATCCACACCGCCTGCCAGTCGCTGCTCAACGAGGAGTGCGACATGGCGCTCGCCGGCGGCGTCTCGATCCAGGCCGACGCCGGCCTCGGCTACCGCTACGTGCCGGGATCGGTGGTCTCGCCGGATGGCCACTGCCGGGCTTTCGACGCCGCGGCGCAGGGGAGCATCTTCGGCTCCGGCGTGGGGCTCGTGGTCCTCAAGCGCCTGGAAGATGCGCTCGCCGACCGCGACACCATCCGCGCCGTCATCCTGGGCTCGGCGGTCAACAACGACGGCAGCCTGAAGGTGGGCTTCACGGCGCCGGGGGTCGAGGGGCAGGCGGCGGTGATCAGCGAGGCGCTGGCGGTGGCCGGGGTCGACCCGGCGACGATCGCCTATATCGAAGCCCACGGCACCGGTACCGCGCTCGGCGACCCGATCGAGGTCCAGGCGCTGACCCGGGCCTTCCGCGAATACACCGACCAAAAGGGCTTCTGCGCTCTCGGCTCGATCAAGAGCAACATTGGCCATCTGGACGTGGCGGCCGGCGTTTCCGGGCTGATCAAGACCGTGCTCGCCCTGGAGCACGGCGAGCTGCCGCCCAGCCTCCATTACGACCAGCCCAATCCGCGGATCGACTTCGCGTCCGCCCCGGTCTACGTCAACGCCGCGCTCACCCCGTGGCCGGAGGGATCGGAGCCGCGGAGGGCTGGAGTCGATTCGTTCGGCCTGGGCGGCACCAACGCTCACGTCGTGCTGGAGCAGGCGCCGGAACCGGTGCCGGCCGTGAGCACCCGCCCATGGCAGCTCCTCACCCTGTCGGCCCGGACCCCAGAAGCCTTGGAGGCGGCGGGCGCGCGGATGGCAGAGCATCTCCAATCGGTCCAGCCTGCAATCGATCTCGGCGACGCCGCCTACACCCTGGCCGTGGGCCGGCGGGCGTTCAGCGTTCGCCAGGCGCTGGTCTGCCGCGATCCCGCCGATGCCGCGGCCTGTCTCACGGCGGGCGATCCGGTGCGTCTCCTGTCCGCGGTGGAGCCCGCTGAAGGCTGGCCGGAATCGGGCCGGCCGGTGGTGTTCGTCTTCCCAGGCCAGGGAGCGCAGCACGTCGGGATGGGCCGTGATCTCTACGCGTCCGAGCCGGTGTTCCAGGAAGAGATCGACCGCGCCGCGACTCTTCTCGCGCCGCGCCTCGGGCTCGACCTGCGCCACGTTCTCTATCCAGCCGCCGGGGCCGAGGCGGAAGCGGCCCGGCAGTTGGCGCGGACCGCGATTGCGCAGCCGGCGCTGCTCGCCGTCGAGGTCGCCCTCGCCCGCCTCCTCGGCACCTGGGGAATCCGGCCGCAGGCCATGCTCGGCCACAGTCTCGGCGAGTACACGGCAGCCGTGCTGGCCGGCGTCTTCACCTTCGAGCAGGCGCTCGAGCTGGTAGCCGAGCGCGGGCGCCTGGTCGAACAGGTCGCAGACACCGGGGCAATGCTCGCGGTGCCGCTCTCCGAGGCGGAGATCGCCCCGTTCCTCGGCGGCGAGGTCCACCTGGCGGCGTTGAACGCGCCGTCGCTGGTGAGCGTTGCCGGCCCGGCCGCGGCGGTGGCGGAGCTCACCGCCCGGCTCGCCGCGGAAGGGGTCGTCGCCCTGCCGCTCCAGGTCGCCTTCGCCGGCCACTCGCCGCAGACCGAGCCGGTCGTGGCGCCCTACCGGGCGCGGGTCGCCGCGGCGCGGCCGAAGGCGCCGGCGATCCCATTCGTATCGAGCAGCACCGGCACCTGGATCGACGCCGGAGAAGCGGCCGATCCCGGCTACTGGGCGCGCCACCTGCGCCAGCCGGTGCGCTTCTCGGACGGCGTCGAGACGCTGCGCACCCAGCCCGGCACGGTCTTCCTGGAGGTCGGTCCGAGCGCCGGCCTGTCTCCGCTCCTGCGCTGGCACCTCGCCTCTCCCGCGGAGCGGCCGGTCGTCGCCGCCATGCGCCAGCCCAAGGACACCAGCTCGGACCTTGCCACGCTGCTCGGCGCGCTCGGCCGGCTCTGGGTCTCCGGCGTGCAGGTCGACTGGCAGGGCTTCTACGCCGGCCAGGGACGCCGCCGGGTGCCGCTGCCGACCTACCCCTTCGCGCGCCGCCGGCATTGGATCGAAAAGGCTGGCGTTACGGCGGTGAGAGCGGACACCGCGCCGGCTGCCGCCATGCGCCGGGAGCGGCCGGCCCTGCGCACCGGGTATATCGAGCCGCGCGACCACTACGAGCGGGAGGTCGCCCACATCTGGCAGGAGATGCTCGGCGTGGCCCAGGTGGGGGCCGACGACAACTTCTACGAGCTGGGAGGCCACTCGCTGCTCGCCACCCAGGTCGCATCGCGTCTGCGCGACACCTTCCGGGCCGAGCTGCCGCTCCAGCCGCTCCTCGCGGCGGCCACGGTGGCGCAACTGGCCGGCGCCGTGCGCGAAGCGCTCGCCGGCCGGTCCGGCATCGCCGAAGAGCAGCCCGCGCAGCGGATCCAGAAGCGGACTGGTGTCTCTGACCTCGCGCCGCTCTCCTTCTCCCAGGAGCGCATGTGGTTCCTCGACCAGCTCGATCCGGGGACGCCGATCTACAACCTGTTCAATCTCGTCGCGGTCCGCGGCGCGCTGTCGATCCCGGTGCTCGCCCGCTGCCTGGACGAGGTGGTCCGCCGCCACGAGGCGCTGCGCACCGTCTTCGTCGCCGAGGGCGGCAAGCCGCTCCAGCGCATTCTGCCGGCTGCCCGGTTCCCCTCCCCGGTGGTCGATCTCGCGGGGCTGCCCGCGGCGGCGCGGCAGGCGGAGACGGCACGGCTGGAAGCGGACGATCACAGCCGCCCCTTCGACCTGGCGCGCGGGCCGCTCTTCCGGGCGACCCTGCTCGCGTTCGGTCCGGGCGAGCACGCCGCGCTGTTCAACATGCATCACGTCATCGGCGACGGCTGGTCGTGGATCGTGCTGGTGCGCGAGATCGCGGCGCTCTATACGGCGCTCATCGCCGGCCGGCCCTCTCCTCTGCCTGAGCTGTCCATCCAGTATGCCGACTTCGCCGCCTGGCAGCGCGAGCAGCTCCAAGGTCCGACGCTGGAGGAAGAGCTGGGCTACTGGCAACACCAGCTCGGTGGCGCCCCGCCGCCGCTGCGCCTGCCGGCCGACCGGCCGCGCTCGGCGGTCCGCGGGTTCGTGGCCGGAGG
>Ga0307508_10004553_pt1 | contig 13503 bp, 7 predicted proteins | sample 9_EM_MG_FD_203089 | JGI IMG/M metagenome (GOLD analysis project Ga0307508, IMG submission 203089) | Populus trichocarpa ectomycorrhiza microbial communities from riparian zone in the Pacific Northwest, United States - 9_EM | ecosystem: Host-associated > Plants > Roots > Unclassified | place... | reverse complement strand
TTTCAGTATCGTCGTCAGCCGGATCCCAGCCGATTGCGGTCGGATAAAGCAGTAGATCGGCGCCTGCCAACGCCATGAGACGCGCACCCTCGGGATACCACTGGTCCCAGCAAACGAGCACGCCGAGCTTGCCGACCGATGTCTGCACCGGCTCGAATCCGAGATCGCCGGGCGTGAAATAAAATTTCTCGTAGAACGCCGGGTCGTCGGGGATGTGCATCTTGCGGTACTTGCCGCAGATGGCCGCCGAGCGGTCGAAGACCACAGCGGTGTTGTGATACAGGCCGGCGGCACGACGCTCGAAAAGCGACGCGACGATCACGAGACCAAGTTCAGCGGCGAGAGCGCCGATGCGTTGCGTGCTCGGGCCGGGGATGGGTTCTGCGCGGTCGAATTCGGCGACACTTTCGTGCTGACAGAAATACGGCCCGTTGTGCAGCTCCTGCAGCAGCACGAGCTGTGCACCGCCGGTGGCAGCATTGCGCAATCCGGATTCGATCGCATCGAGATTCGCATCGACGCTGCCGCGGTCGCGCTCCTGCAACAGGGCGACTTTGAGTGTTTTCATGCCAGTAAACCTTGGGGTAGCTGCATCGTCATGCAATGCAGGCTGCCGTTTTGCCAGATCAACGAGCGGCAGGGAATCTGAATCACCCGTCGTCCCGGATGCGCGTCGCCTATGATACGCGCCGCCTTTGCGTCCGCTGCGTCTTCGTACGAGGGGACGAGCACGGCGTCGTCGACGACAAGATAGTTTGCGTACGACCCTGCGAGCCTGCGCCCGTCATCGAGTATCGGACGCGCCCAGGGCAAGGGATGAAGGCGATAGGGTTGACCCGCGGCCGTCCGCAGCGCGGCGAGTTCGTTCGCCATGCGCGCCAGCTCGTCGAAGTGGGTGTCGGAGGGGTCGTCGCATGCCTGGAAAACAATCGCATCGTCCGGCGCGAATCGTGCGAGCGTATCGATATGCGCGTCGGTATCGTCGCCCTGCAGGTAACCGTGCTCGAGCCAGAGAATCCGGTCCGCCGACAATTCGCGACGCAACAGCGCGGTCATTTCCTCGCGTGTTTGCTCCGGATGACGCTGGTGCAGACAGCGCCAGGTGGTCAGAACGGTCCCGGCGCCGTCGGATTCGATGGCGCCGCCTTCAAGGGCCCAATCGATGCGGTGGTGCTCCGCTGCAACGAACAAGTCGCGCGCGACGAGTCCGCCCACGAGGCAGTCATCGCGCTTGGCTGAAAACTTGCCGCCCCAACCGGTGAATCGAAAGTCGTTCAGGCGAAAGGCGCCATGGTCGGTGAGCGTGATCGGGCCCGAGTCGCGCAACCAGGTGTCGTCGTATTCGATTTCGACAAGACGTACGCGCTCGCGTTTTGCGCCTGCGTCGGCAACGAGATTGTTGCAGCGTTCGCGCACGTCGGCGTCGGAAACGCAAATGACGACTTGTTCGAACATTGAAATGGCGGCTGCGAGCGCAGCGCAGGTTTTCTCGACATCCTCAAGGCGCGGTGCCCAATCGGTTTCAGCGTGTGGCCATGCGAGCAGCACGCCCGCCTGCGGCTCCCATTCCGCAGGCAGGCGAAAGGGTGTCGAATTCATTGCGGCCTTGCGGTGTTCTTCGGGCCGATCTCGTTGGCAGTGGCACGATTCATCACGGCATCGATGACGCGATCGCGCTCGAAATAGACGACGTAATTTGGATATACCCAGCGATTGATCGTCGGATGCCATTGCGAATCGCCGCCGGCGGGGGCGAGCTTCGACGATGGCGCGCCGTAACGTTGCTCGACCTGAGCCATGCTCATGCCGCGCGCCGGTAGATTTTGTCCGCTCTCTGCGCGAACGCGATCGATCAGCAAGGTATCGGCCTGCGCGAGTGCGCTACCGAGCAGGCAAAGAGCGGTCACGCACGACAACAGCGAGATTCGGGTACGCATAGCGGGTCTCCCAAAGAAATCGGCGTCCGCCGATGTTCACGTTGTATCAAATAAGTCCGCGCAAGTCGATGATCTGCGTTGAAAATTGCGAACGGGATTCAGTTTCGAATCGCCTTTCGCCCAGCATATCGGCGATCTGTGACGGTGGAGCAAACAAAAGGCCGCTTTCGCGGCCTTCGGCTTGTGACGCGGTGACCCGCAATTAGCGCTGACGCGCCTTGAAACGCGGATTGCTCTTGCAGATCACGAACACTTTGCCGCGGCGACGAACGATCTTGCAATCGCGATGACGCTGCTTGGCGGATTTGAGGGACGAAAGGACTTTCATGGCAGCTTTCCGTAGTTATACGAACGATTTCCCCGCAGGGAATCGCGAATTGTACCTGAAGCTCTCAGGATAAGTAAATACTGTCGATTCAGTGCGGTACGGGCGAGTGCGGTAGGGAATACCGGAAGTGTGCGGCGGGCGTCGCCCGCCGTTTTCGTGTGCTTGCCTGGACCCATACAGAAGCGATGCGTAGCGCTCGCAGAGCGTGTCGCCCATATCGTGGAGCGTCACCCAAAGCCGACAATCGACGCGAGCGGCAAAAAAAGAAGGCAGTCGACATCCCTGCGACTGCCTTCCGTCGAACCGATCGATCAGTGGAAAAAGTCCAGATTCTGCTGATAGCTGAGGTAGTAGAACCGCCCCGGAATGCGGTACTGCGGGTCGAAACTGTTGGCGAAAGCGTCGGAACTGAAGGGCGGCTTCTTGTCAAAGATGTTGCGAATGCCTACCGTGAACAATCCCTTCCATGGCGCGCGCCATGAGCCCTGCATGTCGACGTAGACGGTCGAAGGGAACACGTTGCGCGGCTGCGCGAGCGGCTTTGCGACAACGATGTTGGTGCCGGACTTGTAGCTGTAAACGTCCGTGATGCGCGTTGGATCCGTGCAATGGTTGGTGAAATCCGTGATACCTGCGTTCTTCAGTGCGATCGCCGTGCTCTGCACGGTGTTACAGGTTTCGGCGATCTTGCTGTAGTACTCGAGCGTTCCCGAGAGTGAGAAGTCGTTGATGTTCCAGGTCGACGTAAACGTCGAGCGGAGCCGGAAAACCGGCGAGCCGGTCGACGAGCCCACGCTCGACTCCTGGCCGACGACGTTGCCTGACGAGATGATGCCGTCGCCATTGACTTCCCCACGCTTCGGCTTGTCGACGTCTCCGTAATAGCTGATGTAGGCGTTGGACCAGTTGAACTTGAAGTCGCCCCAGTCTTCGGTCTTCAGCTTGTACCCCATCGCGAAATCGAACCCTTCGATTTCGAGACCACCGATGAAATTCTGGTTCAGCCCGAGGATGTTCGTGATCTCTCCAGGGTTGGCGAACTTCGCCCCGCTGAGATCGCGCGTTACCAGCGAGCAGTACTGCGACACCCCATACAGGTAACAGTTGTTGAGAATGGTCTGTGCGGAGTTGCTGCCGATCGCGTTCTCGATACGGATGTTGTACCAGTCGACGGAGGTGTCGAAACCCTCGATGAAGCTCGGCGAATAGACAAAGCCGAAGGTCTTGTTCTTGGAAGTTTCCGGGGCCAGAGCGGCATTGCCGCCCGTGCTGAGAAACGTCTGCGCATTGAGTTTTCTGAAATTGGTGGGAACGCCGGCGGCCAGGCAGGCCGTTCGCGCGGAAGCGTAAGCGACGCTGTCCAGCGAGCAGGGGTCGTCAGCTGTCGGACGGCCTTGCGCGATGCCCGAGTAGAGTTCGCTGATGGAGGGCGCGCGGAAGCCCTTGCCCCAGCTGCCGCGGACGAGCAAATCTTCGATCGGTTGCCAATGCAGGCTGACTTTCGGATTCGTCGTGCTGCCGAACGAAGAATAGTCGGACCGGCGTGCAGCCAGTGAGATATCCAGCGAGCGCGCGAACGGAAGGTCCTTGAAGATCGGCACCTGCAATTCACCGTAGAACTCGTTGAGATCGTACGAGCCGCGCGTAGGCAGGTACGGAACGTCATTGAGTACGAGACCTGCAGCGGTGAGTGGATCGGGGGTGTCGGAGCCTTTCTCCTTGCGATACTCGTAGCCGGCAGCAAACGCCAGGTCGCCGGCGGGCAAAGAGAATAGCGGTGCGGTGATGTTGGCCGTGTAATTGTCGACACGGTAGGACTGGACGTTGCGCGGTGCGACGGCGACGAAATTGAACATGTCCGCAGTCACGCCGTTCGGGCCGCCGAAGACGTTGAAAGGTACGCAGCCATCGGCCGTGATCGGCGCCGCCGCAGTGCCGCAAACGGCCTTGCCATTGCTGATGAAGGACGGCCCGAGCGCCTCGTTGAGCTTGGTCGTGTATTCGAACCCACCCTTGACCAGGTTGAATTTGTTCTTTGCGTAGCTACCGCTGACATCCCAGTTGAAAGGCTTGTTCCATAATTCGAAGTCGCCCTCGAGCCCTGCGCTGAATCGCCGGGTGATCTGGTTCTGGTTGTATTGGCGTGGGAAATTGATCGGTCGGAACGAGGCGCCCGTAATTCTCGCTCCGAACGGGTTGTAGACGTTGGCAGCGTCGATCGTCAGAGGCGAGAGCGGCTGTGCTGCGAGCTGGGCCTGGCCGCCACGCTCGTCGACGAAGCCCTCGACCTTCACACGCACGTTGTCGAGGACGCGATAGGTGCCCTGGCCGAACAGCGCCTTGGTATCTTCCGGCTGGATCAGGTAGTTGACCGGTGCAAAGTTGTAACCGTCCGTCGCGAAGTTGTACGGACGGAAATCGCTCTTGGAGGCGCAAGCCTGATTCGGCAAACAACCCGCTTTGGTCGGATCGAGCGTGTAAACGACCCCGCCGACCGTATAGCGGCCATAAGGCGTGGTCGTGCTTGCCTTGCCAGGCGTCGAGGTGTTCGCGCCAAAACCGTATATCGGCACGGCGGAAATCGCGCGGTTGCCCGCCGAAACGGCATTCTGCTTGGTGTATGACGCATTGAAAAGTGCCGACCAGCGGTCATTCGATTCGCCAATCGTCAAATCGTAGGCCTTGCGCAGCCCGTCATCCTGGTCGTACTGACCGTAATACGTGCGCAGCTGGATCCCGGAGAAACTCGACTTCGTAATGATGTTGATGACGCCGCATATGGCATCGGCGCCGTAAAGCGCGGACGCGCCTTCCTTGAGCACTTCGACCCGTTCGACGACCGCGAAAGGTATCGACGACAGGTCGACCGAGCCGCCGAGGCCGACATCGCTAACCCAGCGTTTGCCGTTGACCAGAACGAGCGTGCGTTGCGATCCGCACGCACGCAGGTTGACGCGGCTGACGCCACTGGTGTTGCCGTTGTTGGTATTGAGGCTGAGCGAAGGCCCGTTGATCGACAGCTCCTTGAGAATATCTGCAACCTGGGTCAGGCCGGTGCGGTCGAGTTCCTGCCGGTCGATGATGAGCACGGGCAAGGCGGTTTCGGATTCGGTACGTTTGATTCGCGACCCCAGCACCGTGATGGCGTCGAGGGTCAGGGTGTCGTTCTTGCCTGTGGAGGCGTCCTGCGCGTGAGCGGCGGTCGAGAAGGCGGCGAGGCTCGCCGCACCGTAGAGCGACGCGCAAATTACGGCCGAAAGGGTGTTTCTCTGCATTATTTTTCCCCAGTGATGAAAAAAGTACCCCAATGTGCGTTACGTTGCGCAACTGCACTTAACGATTATTTACAATAGATGGGGAATTCACACAACAAGAAAGAATGTGATAGTTGTGTTAAGGCGTCCGCTGGCAGGTCCGGTCAGTGCCGGTCAGTGGGACGCAATGAATCGGCTGCGCGCCGCGTAGGACGCGCGTCGCAAGGCAGGCCGGCCGCGCGGCGCGGCGGCTGCGAGGTGCTTGTCTTCAGAAAACCCGCGCTTGTTTCGGCCGTTCTAGCGGTCTGGAGGGTGACCTATCAGGGCGACGGCGCGAACCAGCCGTAGACGTCGGCCACGACGTCCGTCGAACCGGCGGAATTGAAGATCGCGACTTTTCCATCGCCACCCACCTTGACGATGACGAGATTCGGCACGGTTTGCCCCGGCACGAAATTGAGATTGGACGACAGCGGTCGGGCTGTCCCGGACGGCCAGACCGTGATGAACCCGTTCGCCGTTGGACTCGTGGCGGTGACATTGAGCACGACGGAGTCGACGCCGCTGGCGGGGACGCCGCCGCGGTTCAGCACCGGCAGGTCGAACTCGACATGCGTTGCTAGCGAACCCGTGCCCGCAAAGAGCCCATCGGTCGTGGCCGTGCCGGAGCGCGTGTCGAGCAAGCGCGCCGGAGAGAGGGCCGTCAATTCGGATGGCGTTGCGAACCAGCCTTCGACGTCCGCGATCAGATCGGTGGCGACCGAGCTGCGAAGGGCCACTTGTCCGGCCGCTCCGACTTTGGCGATGACGAGGTTGGCGATCGTGAGACCCGCATCGATGTTGAGGTTGGAGGTTGTCGGGCGCGCGGTACCTGCTGGCCATACGCTGACGAATCCGGGCGCTGCCGAGCCCGTCGCCGTGACGTTCAGCACTACGGCGCTGGCGCCCGTCGCCGGAACGCCGCCGCGGCCGGCAACCGTGAGATCGAATTCCTGCTTTGCAGGCAACGGACCTGCGCCGCTGAATTGTCCGTCGATCGTCGTCGTGCCGCTGCGCGTGTCGAGTAGACGGGCAGGGACGAGTGTTGTCAGTCCCGATGTGGCCGGAAACCAGCCGAACACATCGGCGATGACGTCCGTGCTTCCACTCGAATTGAAGAACGCCACTTTGCCATTCGCGCCGATTTGGGCGATGGCGAGATTCTGCACTGTCACCGACGGCACGAAATTGAGGTTCGATGCGGGGCTGGGACGCGCCGAACCGGCGCCCCACGCGGTCAAGAACCCCTGCGCGGTCGTATCGGTGGCCGTGACGTTGAGGACGACCGCCGCCGCGCCATTGGCTGGAACGCCGCCGCGGCCCGTCACCGGAAGGTCGAGTTCGATCTTTGCGCCGAGCGCACCGCCCCCGGCAAACTGGCCGTCGGTCGTCGTCCTGCCCTGACGCGTATCGAGCAGTCGCGCGGGCGGCAGCGACTGGAAGGTTGGCGCAGCGCTGGACGGGCTACCGGTCGCGCAACTCGGCGAGCCGCTCGCCGCAACGCTGCGAGTCAGCCCGGACGTACCGACGCCAGTGAACGTCGACAGGCCCATTACCCAGCAGGTGCGATAGGTGATGACGCCGCCAGACGGATACGCATCGATCGCCTTGGGCGTCGTATCGTTCAAGTACACCTGCGACAGCTCCGAGCCATAGAAAGGCGCGGTTCCCCAGGCGAATTTCTTCCCGTAGATCTTCGCGCCGGCAAGCCAGCCGCCGTCGCCTGCGCCGCCACTGTACTGGGCAGACTGGAACGGCCATTCGTATTGGTCGATGCCGTTCGCAGCTTGGTAGAAGCCGGTTCCGCTGCTGCCACGATGCGACGCGTAGCCGCTGTAGGTGAGCCCTTCATCCGTTCCGAGCTTGATCTCGAACAGGCCGATTTCGTACAAGGTGCCGTCGGTGTGTTTTGCGATCATTCCCTGAAATGGACGCACAGCGCCCACCGCCGTGTTCCAGTTCCAGCTGCTGCCTTGCTGGAGAAATCCCGTGATCGCGACATTCGAGGTGAACAAGTAGGCCGAGTCCGCCCATTGCATGTTGTTGATGGTCGCGTTGGTGTCGCCGTCGGCGTATTCGAGGACGCCGTAGGGGCCGCGCATGTCGAAGGCGAGCTGGCCCGCGACGCTGGCCGAAATATCCACACTCACGTCGATGCGCGGGAAGTCGGTGTTCTTCTGGAACGTCCACACGATCGTCACGGGCACCTGGAACAGCTGATGCGCGGTCGTCGCGACAGGCGTGCTGCGGTCAACAGTCGGGTCGGCGATGGGCACTTTCGTGCCCCATTTGGGATAGGAGAGCTTGAACGTCTCGGTGGCGACGGTCGAGCTGGGCGCGATGGTCGATCGGGTCGTCGTAACCGGAAAATCCAGGCCGAGCGGCGAGTCGTCCTGTCCGTGCAAGCCGGCGATCGTGCCGGACGATCCGTCGCTGAAACTGCGATAGAGTTCGTGGCCTACGAAGTAACCAAAGCCGGCATCGCCGCCGCTCGCCATGCTCGCGGTGACCGTTCGCGTGCCCGCGCCGTTCGGCACCTGATAGGTCATCTGCACGGCATAGCCGCCGTGCCCCGGGTTGGCACCGCCTTCTTGCTTCAGGGATACGGTGCGCACGAGGCCATGCGAGTCCGTCCAGCTGAACTGGTCGACTGCGACGCCGGCGACGGTCGCGGACGTCCGTTGTATGCCGTCTCCCGTGTCGGCAAGCGCCGCCGCCAGAAGAGCGCGATCGACGCGCAGCGCGAAACTGGGCGCGGCCAGGGCAGGCTCGCAGTTACCCATCACTATGCCTACCAGTGCGACAGCGGCCAATCTCGACTTCATGGAGGTTCGTTCTCCGGTGCGAATGCGACAAAGCATGTCACGAAGCGACGATGCGTGAAACTGTGCCACGGATTGTCGCGGCGAAAGCAGGCCTCATCCACCGCATGAAAATGCGGTTTTGGAACGAATTGGGGCCTATCTCGGTCGAACTAGGATGCCGAAATGGCATTTTATTGACACAGCGCATTTGTTTTGCTCGTGGGTATGGGCAAGATGACGCAAAATCCCGCCTTTCTGCGCAATGTCGAGCCGTTGGACCGAAGATTGCAGCGTGCCGCGAGGCGACACAGAGAAACAAGGGCCACGAATAATGGGTGCGGTGAATTTTTCGATCGATCCAAAGCTGGTCGCGGCTCTGCAAGATGCGCTGCCGCTCCAGCTTCTGGTCGAGACCGGGACGTTCCAGGGCGACACGTTGAACAGCGTATCCGGGTCGTTCGGGCATTCGACTTCGATCGAACTGTCAGAAAGTCTGTGCACGCAGGCAAAGGAGCGGTTCGCATCGCGTGGAGACATCGAGATCCTTCAAGGCGACTCGGCGCAGCAGCTGATCAATGCGCGAGCGCGCTACACGAACACACCCACCTTGTTCTGGCTCGATGCGCACTGGTGCGTGGCGGGCGAGACCTCCGGTGAAACGATCCAGTGCCCGCTCTTGGCGGAGCTGGCCGCGATAGGTGCACTCGACCCTTACTCTGTCGTACTCATCGACGACGCGCGATTGTTCGTGGCCACACCGCCGGCCCCGCATGACGCGGTCGCCTGGCCGACATTCTCCGAAGTGCTCGCTGCGTTGAAGCATATGAGCCCGAGCCACGAACTCAGCATCATCAACGATGTCATCGCTTTCTATCCGAGCGCCGCGCGCACGTCGGTCGACGAATATGCACGCCGATACGGTATCGACTGGCTTCACGCCGTCCAGGCGCTCGGGGAGGCGCCGCATTGGCGGCGCAACCTCGAAGAAAAAGAAAAAGTGATTCGCGACCTGCGCAAGCGCCTGCCGCAGCGGATCATCGAACGTGCCGTTAGCCAGATCCGCGCATCGTGGACATCCGCGTCGTCGTTTCGCATGTTCCAGACGTTTTTCGGGGCGGCACGCAGCAAAGTGCGTTGATGTCCGCCGGACGCGCTTTCGTGGCGCGCCACGAAGAGGTGGACAACCGTTATGGCCGCTCTCTGCGGCACAACGCCTGAATCGCCTGCGCGCTTGCCGGTTTGACAAGGTGGAAGTCGAAGCCCGATTCGGAAGTCCTGCGCCGATCCTCGGGGGTGCCCCAGCCAGTGAGCGCCACCAGTACAAGCTTCTCGCCGGCGGCATTCGACCTTATCTGCCTTGCGACATCGTAGCCGCTCAGCCCGGGCATGCCGATGTCCAGAAAGACCAGATCGGGGACGAACTCATCGACGGCCGCAATGGCTTCGGTCGAATGGTAGATGCATCGCACGGTGTGTCCGAACAGTTCGAGCAGGGTTCTCAGCGTGTCGGCGGCGTCAGCGTTGTCGTCGACCACGAGGACGCGGCAGTGCTCGCCCGCGCGATCGTCCTCTCCCACGATTTGCTGCGCCGGCGCGTCGATGGCCTGCATGGGGAGGCGAACGATGAATCGGCTGCCCATCCCGAGGCCCGGGCTTTCGGCGACGATCTGGCCGCGGTGCATTTCGATGATTTTCCGCGCGAGGGTGAGCCCGATTCCGAGTCCGCCTCTCGTGCGCTCGACGGCAGTGTCCACCTGCGCAAACAATTCGAATATCCACGCTTTCTGTTCGGATGACAGGCCGATGCCCTGGTCGGTAACCGACACTTCGATGAACGCCTTTTCCACAGCACTTTCGATCTGGATCGTCGAACCCGGATGAGAGTACTTCGCGGCGTTTCCAATAAGATTCGAAAACACCTGCGCGAGGCGATCGCGATCTGCGTGCAGAGGGATGTCATCGACAAGACGCTGCTGTGCAAGGCGATGGTCGGACGCGGCGAGCTGCGGCATGGCCGTCTCGATTGCCGCATCGAGTATCGCGTAGAGCGAGGTGGTTCCTTCGCGAAGGATCATCTTGCCGCGCCGTATGCGGGCAACATCGAGCAAATCGTCGATGAGTCGAACGAGCAACGCCAGCTGCCGCGCAATGATGTCGTGAAGACGCTCAGCGGTCGGTGCGATAAGGCGAAACGCTTCGGCTGCGCTCGCGACCGCTGCCAGCGGGTTGCGCAACTCGTGAGCGAGTACGGCGAGGAATTCGTCCTTGCGCTTGTCCTGATCCAGCAGACGCTCCTCGACGCGGACGCGTTCGGCGATTTCGGCATGCAGTTCGGCGTTGCGATTGCCGAGCTCGGCATTGGCATCCCGCAAGGAATTGTTCAGCTCCCCGAGCTCGCGCGCCTTCTCGACGCGAAGTGCTTCGTTCGCAGTCGCGAGCCTGCGGTTGGCGAGTTCAAGCTCGCGGCGTTTCCGGTACAGCTCGGTGAGAACGATCACCTTGCTGCGTAGGATTTCGGGGATGATCGGCACCATGACGTAGTCGAACGCACCGAGGCGGTAGCCGCGCATGCGGTCGAGGTCGGAGACGTTCACCGCCGTGATGAAGATGATCGGCGTCTTTTCGAAACGCGGATGCTGATGGATCAGGCTCGCGACTTCGAAGCCGTCCATGATCGGCATGTTGACGTCGAGCAGGATGACCGCGAAATCGTACGTCATGAGCAGCTTGAGCGCTTCGGTGCCCGACGATGCCTCGATCAGGTTCTCGCGAAGTTCACCGAGGACCGTCTGATACGTGAGCAAGCGCGACGGCTGATCGTCGACCAGCAGGATATTGACCGGATCCACGCCCGCTTCCCGGGCGATCAACGATGCAGCCATTGCCTCAGTACTCCCAGAAGCTGATCGGTCACGACGGGTTTGGCGAGATAGTCCGAGGCGCCCGCTTCGAGGCACTTCTCGCGATCGCCCTTCATCGCCTTGGCGGTCAGGGCCACGATGGGCATTGCGCGCGATTCAGGTCGGGCGCGAATTGCGCGAATCGTATCGTAGCCGTCCATGCCGGGCATCATGATGTCCATCATGACGAGATCGATATCGTCGTCGGCGACGACTTTCTCGATCGCCTCCTGCCCCGTGCCCGCCGTGATGACGTCCATGCCGTGGCGCTCGAGTACGCTCGACAGCGCGAAAATATTTCGCACGTCGTCGTCGACGACGAGCACGCGCTTCTTGCGCAAGGCATCGTCCGATTCGTGCAGGCGCCGGACGATCTTCTGTTTCTCCGGAGACATCTTCGCAACGACGCGATGCAGGAAGAGGGCGGTTTCGTCGAGCAGTCGCTCCGGCGATTCGACGCCCTTGACGATGACGCTTTTTGCGGCGCGCCTGAGCTGTTGGGTTTCATCCGAGCTCAATTCGCGGCCCGTGAAGACGATAACGGGGACGTGCGCGCCGGATTGCTGCGCACGGATCCTGTCGAGCAATTCGAATCCGGTCATGTCGGGCAGGCGCAGGTCGAGAACGACGCAATCGAAAGGCGCGGACTGCAGTTTGGCAAGCGCCTCCTCGCCGGTTTCGACGGAGTGGATTTCGAGGTCTTCGCCGCGGATGAGTTCCTCGATGCTTTGTCTTTCGCGTTTGTCGTCCTCAACGATGAGAAGTCGTTTCGTGCGTTCGAGGGTGTAGAGGCGAATGCGCTCGAGCGATTCTGCGATCGTCTCCGACGTGGCGGGTTTGGCGAGGAAGCCGAACGCGCCACGCTCGAGGCTGCTATGTCGCTCTTCGTCGATCGTCACGATTTGCACTGGGATGTGTCGCGTCGCTATGTCCTGCTTGAGCCTTGCCAGCACGGCCCACCCGAGCATGTCGGGGAGGAACACATCGAGCCAGATGGCATTGGGGACGAACTCGAGCGCGAGGCGCAGTGCCTCCGCGCCCTGGTGCGCAACGAGCGTATTGAACCCTTGAGATCGAGCCATGTCTCGCAAGACGGTCGCGTAGCGCGAATCGTCTTCGACGATCAGAAGCGTTTGCCGATCCGGCGTGAGCGCTGCCCGGTCGTCGGCGACGACGTCGGCGGCCGGAATGGGACGGTCTTCGCGCAGGCGATGCATCACCGGTTGCGCCGGGTTGATGCGTTCAGCCGACACGTAGTTGTAGGGCAGGTAGAGCGTAAACGTGCTGCCTTTTCCTATCGCGCTGCGCAGCTTGAGTTCGCCGCCGAGCAGGCCGGCGATCTCGCGACTGATCGCAAGCCCGAGGCCCGTCCCGCCATACTTGCGCGAGGTGCCCGCATCCGCCTGCTGAAATGCCTCGAAGACGATACGTTGCTTGTCGGGTGAAATGCCGATGCCGGTGTCCGTGACTTCGAAAGCGATGACGACATCGGAGCGATCGAGCGCAATGTGCCCCGGGGTCCACCCCTCTTCGACGACATCGGCGGTCATGCTCACCGAGCCGCTTTCTGTGAATTTGAACGCGTTGGACAAAAGGTTCTTGAGGATCTGCTGCAGACGCTTCGGATCGGTCGTGAACGATGTGCCGAGCTTCCGCGAGAAATCGAGTCGGAATTCGAGGTTGCGCCGCTCGGCCTCGTGGCGGAATCCGCGTTCCATGTTTTCGCGGAGATGGGCGAAACTGATCTCCTCGCTGTCGACCGTGACCGTGCCCGATTCGATCTTGGACAAATCGAGGATATCGCTGATCAGGTGCAGCAGATCGGTGCCCGCAGCATGGATCGTCTTGGCGAATTCCACTTCGCGCTCGGTGAGGTGTGCCTCGGGATTCTCCGCGAGCTGCTGCCCCAGGATCAGGATGCTGTTGAGCGGCGTGCGCAATTCGTGCGACATGTTCGCGAGGAATTCCGATTTGTAGCGCGACGTCAGAGCGAGTTCCGCCGCCTTTTCCTCGAGCGCTCGACGCGCATACTCGATCTGCTGGTTCTTGTGCTCGACCTCCGCCTTCTGCTCGGCGAGCAAGGCCGCCTTGAGAGCGATCTCCTCGTTGGTCTGCTGCAACTCCTTCTGTTGCGACTGGAGTTCGCCGGCAAGCTGCTGCGACTGCGACAGCAGACTCTCCGTTCTCATCGAGGCTTCGATCGTGTTGAGAACGATGCCGATGCTCTCGGACAGCTGCTCA
>Ga0307508_10004552_pt1 | contig 13504 bp, 9 predicted proteins | sample 9_EM_MG_FD_203089 | JGI IMG/M metagenome (GOLD analysis project Ga0307508, IMG submission 203089) | Populus trichocarpa ectomycorrhiza microbial communities from riparian zone in the Pacific Northwest, United States - 9_EM | ecosystem: Host-associated > Plants > Roots > Unclassified | place... | reverse complement strand
TGCCAGAACCACCTTATCGAACAGCCTACCCTCCTTGACTTGTTCAGCAACCTTCTTCACAAGTGTGGTCTTCCCCACACCACCCATCCCATACACCCCAACCATGTTCACGCCACCATCCTTCAATGCATCCACAATAGCATTTAATACAGAATTTCTTGATTCAAAGGCCTCATAATCCTTGACAAGCCCTATACCCGATGGATCAGCACGGTAAGAAACTCTCTCAAATTTCCCTTTTTCCTGGAAAACAGCAACAACAGGCAACTCCTTCTTCGCTGCTTTACCCAACCGATAACGTATCTTTAGATCAGGACACAAACCCATGAAGCACTTCTTACTTGATTCATCTCCAACAACACCACCTCCCCCTTCAATGACCCCATCAACACTTCGCAGCCAGTTCTCAACATCAACTTCAATCTCTTCCCCATTCCTTCTAGCCTCCTCTATGGAATGAATCACCCTTGTTTTTGCATCTCTCAGCTTCTCAACTTCATTTTTTAAGTTCTGAATATTGGTATTACAATCAACTACATAACCAATCTGTCTCCTAATGGGAACAACTAACAGCTCAGCTACTTTGGCTACAACAGAAATCACAATATCCATGTCCAATGAAACTTAACTCTTCTTCTTGTCTGGAATCAAGCAATCAAGGAACTGCAATGAACAAATTAAATCAAAAGGAAACTTTTCAAATCTTCTGGAACTACATCAGAAATGAACAGCAAAAGGGTTTTCTTTGTTGCATGTCAAATAACATTAATAAAGCAAAAACAACACAAATAATAAACAAGCAGCAAAGCAGAGGCTTTTCAAAAGCATAAAGTAACAAAGAAAAAAAGAAAACAATCAAGATGAACAGAAAATTAACATCAAAGGGTCTCTGGAATCAAGTGATAAAAGAAGAAAAAAGGAAAAGTCTTTAAGCAAGCATACCTCTTGGTTTCAGCTAATCAACAGAGCAGTGATTTCAGACCAGTGAGCAGAGGTGCAAATATTACTGCAGATTATAAACAGCTGAGGTTTATCGGCAGTGAGAAAGCAAGGGAATGGATTAGAGCAACAGTGGATGGCTTAATGATTATTCTCTGTATAATTGCAAGAGTGCATCTTTCCTTCGTAAAAAGAGTGGGAAAAAAAGAAGAACAACAACTTGACTTCCTACAGAATCTAGGGGCCCACTTTGGATAGAATGCAGAAAAACAGAAATAGAATGCAGGGGATCTAACCTTGTACCTCTCGCATGCAAAGCGAGCGCTCTACCATTTGAGCTACGTCCCCGATTGATTTCGTCTAAACAGTTAATATGTCATATTGGTTTCTACGCATTCCTGGATCTGATCTGGTAATAACAGTGGAGGGTCCATCCACCCCATCTTAAATGTAAGCTTCCTAATTTTTACACCAATTTGCATTTATAATTTTCAATCCTTTATATCTATTTTTATTAGAGGTTCAGGTGATATTTTTCATGATCAATTTACATTAAGTAAAGTATACAGGCTACGGAAAAACAAAAATATTTTACATTTATCGAACAAGTTTAGTTTAATCAAGGTAATCTTAAAAAAGAAAGAAAAAGAAAAACTCCACAAATTATTTTACATTTGTGTTAAAAAAATTATAAATATATAGATTACTTATATATAAATATAAATCAAGTTAATTACAACTTAGTCTTTGTAGTTTATCACAATAAATTAATTAGTCCTTAAGTATAGCATGAGAAATTATTAAATAGCCCTTTGATCGATGTTGACCATGCTTAATCTAGTAAGTATTTATTCAAAAAATGGTTTTCTTCGCTCATCATTTAATTCTTAAAATAAAGAAAGTCAAAATAAATTGGAAAAGAAAGTGAAATACACGAGAAGAATCACATTGTATTAAGAGCATAAGGATTAAATATATAGTTTTCAAAACTAAGATGACTGATTAGTTAGTTTTACTAAACTGGACTGACTAAAATATTATTAACCCTTTATAAGTTAGGGTATGGCCTTCACCTTCATACTCGAATAAGTCGATTATTTTTACTCATTTCCACATTTATCTTCATAAGTCCCTCCACAGCCTATAATAAATGCAATGCACGGAGATTTTGAAAAGATTTATATGATCACTGCTACAGTAATGCAAAAGGCAAGGTACAAATCAAGCGAGTTTTCTCACAGGCAATGAGTGTATGTGTTCTGATGGCCATTAAGGCTCTCTAGTGTTATGTGTTGCATGTATTTCACTACTTGGCATGCTGGATGCAAAGAAAATATGCCCTCTTCATTTTCAAGTAAAATTTTCTAATGCTGTTCTTACTAAATGAGATGTAGATCTATAGTTACACCAATCTGTCCATTACGAGTCACCAGATGCAACTGCGCAATGGAGCACTCCTACAATCCTTTGGTCAATAGCAATGAACAGTGTGATGTGGTGATCCAGACATTCCCACAGCGCTTGATCCCCTTTGAGGCCATGGCCAACCATGTGCGAGTGGGAGAAACAATACAGCTGAGTTAACGCCTAATTGGAGATGTCTCAAGAAGGCTTTGATTTCGTTTGCGAAAATGATGGTCTCGTTGATAGCGGGAAAAGGACCTCAAACATGTTGTGAAAGAACCCCTTGTCATACTTGTTTTCCTTTGCTACCACCTGAGAATCTTCGAGGGACGATCTCCGGAAAAAGGATTTACATTTGCTCTCTGGACGCTTTGCTTCACTGCTCATCCCACTGATGCTTGCTTTAAGTGCTGCAGCGCTAACCCTTGCTTCATTTAGCTTCCTTTGCCAGCTTATGTAGTCTTCCCACTTGAAGGTCTGCAATTCCAGCAAAAAGCAATGACCACAAGTTTCAGGATTACAGTATTAACCTAGTAGATGAGATTCCAATACTGAGAACACTGGTTAATCCAAAAAAATTGTGTGCGCATGGAGAGATAGAGGGTGGCTATGGTTGTCTATAAATACCACAAGGGAATTTAAACAACATAATCAACTGGTTGGAGTCATCATGTTTAGAGTTGAACAGAAGCACATTAAAATCTAGAGATTATAGGGGAAATTACTTGGAAAATTAGTTTAAAAAACTCCCCCCAATATCTATTAAAGTAATAGCCAAGGTTCTTGCAATTTTCAACATCCTTACTTGATTTTAGCACTTCTAAACCCCCCAGCCCTTTCTCCCAATGCTCCCTGTCCCTCTTTTAAATATGGAAGCACAATAACAAACCATAACACTAGCCAAAAAAATCAATAAATCTTCTGATTTCAGAAGTTTCTATGTTAATTGCTACCCTTATGGAAAACTCATGGTTGGACAAAACATTAGGAAGCTTGAAGAGGAGAAAGTGCAACTTCCATAGAAATTTTCTGAATTATGTGGTATTCCATCTACCAAGCCAAGAAATTTATATCTGTCTTTGTTTTCATGACTTGACACGGTTAACTTTTCCCTATTTTGCCCATCAGGTAAAGCTGCTGCAATGGAGTCAAAAAGTTACAAAAAAGGCTTCTCCTATGATGTTAATTACTGGCCAAATTCTGCCTCATCCTATATCCGAGAGAAATGGAAAAAACCACATTTAAAAGAGCATCGACATCCAGCCTAATCAAATATGAAATGAAAACAACAAAACTATAGAAGAGTACATGTAAATGAACTAGACCTCATTTGTTGTAGTGTTTGTGAGACAAAGGTTGGCATGGTACCCAAAAAATCCAGCCAACAATAGAGAAACTATGACAAGAAACACCATCAGAAGTAATTGAGTGTTGTATGAGCTCAACAGCCACTGTGAACATCAGAAAACCATTAATGAAAGCGACAAGAGTATAGCAGCAAATGAAATAAGGAATTCATGACACAACCTGTGCAACATGCGGAGCTAAACTACGGAATGAATTTCCAACGCCATAATAAACTGTTAAAAACAAAAAGAAATGCCACAATTACTCTCGTAAGAAATGAACCATAAATTAGACCTAACTGCATCTTGATATTTTTTTCTGATTGTCAGTAACTGCAAGTGACTGTACCTGTTAGAATATATACAACTCTTAATTCTTTCAATCGTCCAGCAATAATCAATGCAAGTGCAATTGCTCCATATATACATAGAAGGCAATGCCTGCAAAACCACAGCAATGTATTCAACAGAAGCAAGACCAATAATAACAAGGAATAAATATAAAACCAAGAAGCAGATCAGATAGCCCCATGTAATGAATGCCAGATAACATTGCAACTAAATTACAAGAGAGAACAGTGCTCAAGCAGTGATCAAATTAGGTTTTCACCACAAAAAATCTAAGCAAGAGTTTGAAGTTTCAACATCATTTCATGAAATTCATTAATAAAAAATCACAAAAATTAAAGCAACATACATTTCTACAGGTATGCTGGCAAAAGAACCTGGAAGTGCACCTGTGTCTGTTACAGATTCTAGCGAAGAAACAAAGAAACCAGTGACCACTAACCAGTTGCAGGAAACCTCTAAAATTAAGTTTGACGATTTGAGTTGTCAAAAAAAATTAAGAACAAGTTCAATCGTCGCAAACAGATACCACAAGTTAACAAAACAGATATTATAGATTCTCCACCTATCGGCTACAGCTTCAGGTCACCAATGAAAGGTTTTATTTTTCTTAATTTTTTTCAGTTTCAGGAACACAACTAAGATGGTATATTGATAGTTTCTCATTTCTGTTACTGTATTACAAACTTTTGGTGGTGTTACCAAAAAACCCCTAAATTTCAGTTTCATAAAATTCAGTGTTGCATAGAATATTTGTATTTTCCAAATAATAGACCTTGTAGAGTATCCCCCTTCTTCACTGATGGAGACTGCAAGGTGAAAGTCTAAGCCAAATTCAAAGATCAAAACTTTTTTCTTATGGACATCTATTAGATAACAGCTGTAAAAATCAGTTTGTGGTCTTTATCTTCCAAGAAAGCATCACCACCCACATTTGGATTATGAATATTGCATGCCAGTAATCCTATGGAACTCACCACAAAAGAAAAGCCAAGAAGTATCGGGTATTTCTCTCCCCTATACAATTATTCTGCAATAACGAACAACTTTAGTCATATGGTCTATACAGAGAATGAGCAGTTAAAAAGAGTCAAAAAACAATAACAGAGCCAAATAATAAACTAATAAAGTACAAACCATCCAACCACAATGATGGTCAAACCGGGCAACACACCGATTACATATGCTGCAGTGCTTGGACCTAGCTGGTCTGCATCAAGAGCATAATTCCTGTTCTTACGATTCTTAATAAATAAAAAGAAAAAACTTGCAGGAATTCCAAAAAAAAATCAAAGAACTCACTTTGGGATTTTACAAGTAGAACATTCTTTCTCTGTATATATGATATTGTCATAGGGATATGCCAAGAGATATTCTGAAACATTCCCAGCCTTGACAGTTCCAGGATCAGAAAAGCTAGTCAATAAAAAGAGTACAATTCCGATACCAACTGCCAGCAAGCTTGTGTATCTGCAAGAACATAGATTATTCAATCAAGTTTAGAATGCAGTCACGCTAAAGGGATTGTTCTGCAGCATAAGAGTAACAACCATGACTCGGTACATACTTGTGAACTTCACCTAAGTAATATCCAGGAATATAGCGAAAGGATGACTTCACAATATAATAATAAGTTGCTCCAATTATTGCCAAGTATATAACCTGAAATAAAAAAAATAAAAAAATAAAAAACATAAAAATCTAAGTGTAATCTAAAATCTTTCAGAACAAGTAATCTTAATATACATCAATTAGCACGATAAGGTACATTTTTCTTCAATAGCATAAAAAACGAAAAATAAACAGAAAATCACTAATCTTTCAAAAACATTAACAATGTATAAACTGTAAACCATTCATGAAAAGATTCATTTTATGTCGTACCGCATTACTTCTCTTTCTCCAAACCATTAGTTTAGGACACTTAAAAACTATTGCGTGAATAAAAATCTTCCTAGTTTTTCTAATAGAAACATCAAATTTGGCGTTGTTTTTTCTTCTCTCATTTCCATGCTCCCCAGTTTTTCACCTGCTTTTGTTTCATCTCAATTCTCATCCACAAACATTTATCATTCATATCTAGCACTCTTGAATCCACACACAACCTGATCATTCTTTAATGCTTAGTTTCCGTTTTTGTTATTAAATCAACACACTCAAAACACCTATTAAACTACTGTGCTAAAACAAGGAATTTATTCACTTCAAAGCATGGAAAACATTGATGAAGAAATTTCTTCTAGACACAAATAAAAACCACTAAATTAACTCAAAAAAAAACACAAAATAGAGAAGAAATAAAAAAAAATGTGGGTTTTGACAGAATTGCCTGCATAACAGGATTAGGCCGATCACAGCAACAGCGTTCAATAGAGAGCACCAAACTCCTCGCCTTATCACCAAACACAAACCCAACAAACCTCCTGCAGCAAAATAAAAACCCAAAAATCAACAACACAACGAATCAAGATCAAACAGAGAGAGAGTGTTTGCGTGAAGTGGGGTGTACAGGAAGTAATCGTAAGCGCCGAAAGTGATGAAGTGATGAAGGCGTTCAATTGGGGTGCCTTGGAAGATTGGCCATTGACCACAGAGGAAGGAGATTATGACTGTTAAAGTGACTAATCCGTGACATATTAGCAGCCAATTCAACGCCATTGTTGAGAGAGAGGAGAGATTTTCTTGGAGGATTTTTCAAGTTTCTTGAATGTTGACTTTTTCTAAATTTCAGAGAGCAGAGCAGATGGTGAAAACGCAGAGTTTTGGGCAAAAGAAAAGGAAAAAGTTAACCCTGAATAGTTAAAGAAGTAATCAATGATAGGATTACACTGAAATCTTTAAGTTGCAGATGTGGCAGTTTTTAACTGGCTTGAATTTATCGGGATCCCGTAATATCACATGATTATAAAATATAGAATTATTAGTTCAGGGTTTGATTTGATCCAGAGCTTGGATCAAAGATTTGTTGGGTTATTACCTTTTATAAATAAAAAAAATTATTTTAATAAAAAAATAAAAAATTAAATTAAATCAATTGAGTCACAATTAAATATAGTTGAATAAATTAGATTTAGTGGGATAGAACGGATTTAATCAGATTAACCTTCAAACTAACTTGAAATAAAATTTAATTTTTTCATATTAATTTGAAATAAAACATAATTAAAGTTAGGCTTTGAATATATAGAATAATGCGTTAATCCGATAAGTTAGATCATATTTTAATAAGTACTAATTAGAAAAATTAAAGTTATATATAACTAATAAAATTCAACTAATTTTTTAGGATAATAATTTCATCCATACCCGATGAATATAAACCACAACATGGAGTCAAAGTCTTATCTATGAAATCCAGCACCATGCAAGTTACAGTAGATGACAAAGTTTGTGTAAAGAATTGTTGAAGGGATTGAATTTCCAGGAACCAACAGTGGCTGTATCCCAGCTGCAACATTTATACTATCGTCTATCATGCCGATGCAAGATCCTACGGATGTTCCCATTGTCATGGCCTCTGCGAGTTTTGCTCTGGCTCCTTCATGGCGACGCAGAACTAGGATGGTGCTCAGTACAGAACATCCGATTTGAGAATCTGCTTTTTTGAGTGAAGCCTAACCCCTTGAGCAACAAATCCAACTGTTCAATGAGCAAAAGCGAAGGCTCGACAGGTAAAGTGAATACTTGCGTATTACTGAAATGGTTGGGCTGTGAAGCAAACTTTGAAGAGGGATGGGCTACACTAACACTTTGTCTCTTTTCTTGCATCGTCATCTTGAAGCTAGATCAAGACTTGTAAAGGCTACGGCACAGAAGCAATCAGCTGGCTTCTGTATTGATGCAACTGAGAAAGCCATAGATGAAAAGGAAATTTAGGTAAGATGCCTCGACTCTATTAACCATGCATTTGCATTTTACCAAAATGTTTCTTCCACCTTCTAGGATGCTATTCTCTTACCAAGAGAAGGGCATTGCATAATTAGCTTTGATCTTGCTTGATTATAATGACAGACAATGTAATGTATCTGGTATCATTGTAAAGTATAATCTTCTAGTTCTCACTGACTAGTGGGGTGGACGAATTGAACCCTGGCCTGGCATCAAAAGGAACGGCCTAGCCTGGTATCGTTGTAATTTGGGGTGATCATTCTGTTAAGGAATTCAGCAGGATACTGAAATGTGGTATAATACTTGAAAATCATGGACGATTTTCGACTTAGCAAGGTCTTCGAATCCCCGATTCTGTGCAAACAAGGCTCGCACTGAACAGCTCTCTCAGGCATGGTTCATTGAGGTGCAGACTTTGGATTGCTAAGAATTGATTATTGTATGGCAGCAATATGCAATCCATTGATTTGCTTATTCAAAGAAAATCTGAGACAGTAAGAAACAAACTTTGCTTCAGAACAAGTCTCAGTCCATCTCCATTCCCCTAAATATGATTGTTTGATGGGATGTTGGGCCTGACGAAAGAGTAAAACTCCCTGGCTATTGTACGACATTTTCATTGAACTTACAGTAACCAATTCCAACATCCCTGATTCAGAGCATCTCCATATCCCAGTGCTGATGGGAGGTGCTTGAGTTCATCTGTTGATCAAAAACACAATCAACCACTTCACAAGGGCAAAGAGTCACCTTAGCAAACCTGGGTCAAAAAGAAACATTTTTTCTCATTGACAAGCACCTGCCACCATCAATTCCGAAACAAAAGATACAACTTACCAACCATTAAAGCAACACATCATCGAACAAAATCCCAGCAGAATCATTACTTCCCACTTATTATAGCAACAGCTAACCCTTCCATTTCTTCAACAAGCAAAAGAGCACCCATCTGTATCCTATTACCAGAACAAACACCGTCACGGGCAACTTCATACCAGCAACCTTTAACGAATCAATCAACGGAGAACCAAAGCGTTTAAGAAGAAAAACAGAACAAAACAAGGGAACAGTGATTGATAAAAACTCCCATTTGATAAAGATTCCAAAAAGCCTCAGCTTTTATCAAAAACATACAGTGAAACTCCATGTAGCCAGTTCCGAAAAACCAAGAAATCAAAAAGACTATATTACACACTGTAGAAGCCCTAGAATTTTCAAAAAGACAAAGCTCTAAGCCTAGAACTAGAACTCTTGAGAAGCAGATCCAATGTCGCCTTTCCCTTTGCCAACCTTCTTAGGAAGAAGAGTCTGGTGAATGTTAGGCAAGACACCTCCATTTGCAATTGTAACTGACCCCAGTAGCTTGCTTAGCTCCTCATCGTTTCTCACAGCAAGCTGGATGTGCCTTGGCACTATACGATTCTTCTTGTTATCTCTTGCTGCGTTCCCTGCTAGCTCAAGCACCTGAACAAAATCAATCACTCATGTCAGTAAATATAGTTTAATCAAAAAAATCAAAATCATCTAATAAACAATGAACAGCAGCTGACACTATTTTCAGTGAACAACATCGAAAATTTGTTAACATTAAGGAAAAAACCAAAAAAAATTAGCAAATCAAGTAATTAATTACCAATTAATAACACAAAACAATTGCACGTCATAAACACCAAATAAAACCCACAAAAAAACATTATTTTCAAGCAAAAATAGATCAACCAAACTTTTGCAAGAGGGTTTTGCTTTAAAGATCAAAAAATATTTGCTTTTGTAATATACAACCTGATAGCCGGAAAGAAAAAACCAAACACAAGAAAGTGACTAAAGCCCAGAAAACAGGACTCCAGAGAAGGCCAAAGGGTAAAAAAGAAAACGAACCTCGGCAGCGAGATACTCAAGGACAGCAGAAAGGTAGACGGGAGCTCCGGCACCGACACGTTCAGCATATTTACCAGCCTTCAGGAACCTTGCAATTCTCCCGACTGGGAATTGCAACCCTGCTTTATGCGATCTTGACACCGACTTCGATGCCTTTGGTTTCCCTCTCCCTCCCTTGGTAGAAGCGCCTCCTTCTTTTGAACTCATTTTACACAAAGAGCTATAAAACCCTAACCCTGATTTTGGCTTTAGAGGGAGTTAAAGAAGGAAAATGAGAGAGGTGTTTGATTTTAGGGTGGATAGTGGGGGATTGATTATATAGGGAGAAGAGGTGTATTCTGATTGGTGGGTTTGGGTTTGCTGGGATCGATGACGTGGCTTAGGTTTCTTATTTTCGCGGCGCGAAATGGAAATTTTTGTTTTGTTTTTTCGCGGTTTTGAATTGATTTTTCGAGATGCTTGAAAGGGAAGCCCATGGGCCTTTTGGACTCTAGAGATGTGAATGGAAGAGGTCCTCAGCTTGTTTGGTGGGAGGGATAGTAAATTAACTGTATTATCTTGAAAAGTTTTAAAAATTAAATTAATGTTAAATAAATTGAATAGTTTTTTGAATTTGTTGAATGATTTTAGTTAGAAAATTAAAATTAAAATAAAAATCAATTCTTTCAAATTTTAGAAACTAACAAAATCAAAGTTGTACGGAGTAAATCAAAACAAATCAAGAAAATTTATTATAAATAAAAAATTCATTAAATCGAGGTTAATAAAAAATAACCTAGTTAAAAGCTCAATAATTAAAATTAATTTGTTCATTTTTAACAAGCATAAAACCAAATTGAACAAATCAATCTAGTTTTTTATTGGTTTATTTCAAATATATTTTATGATCTAAACTGAGTTATTTAGATCAAAATTCACATTTATCTAGCAAAACAAATAACAAATATAATATATTTAAATCCTCATGTTCTTCGTGATTTATTCTCAAATTGAAAGGATAAAACAAAAATCATAATCCTTCACTCCTTAGTTGAATTGATTTTGTTGTTACCTTTATTTCATTACAAAATTCTCATGATATTTCTTTAACTTTCTAAATATGAAGAGTATTTCAACTGAAATTAATATCTTATTTTAATTTAAAAAATCTTGGTTTTTAAATTAATTTTTAAAAAAAAACCTCAAATATGATTGGAACAAGTTTAATTAATATCTTATTTAGGTTCATTCTAAATAAAAGTTTTCCCACCTCCATGATAATTTTGTAGGAGCTAATGCAATTTTCCAATCCTGATCCTTGCTAAAAAGAAAAGTCCATCAAGGAAGGAATATCAACTCCCAGATAGTGTTTCGAAGTTTCATTTCATCCCTTTCCGTCAATTTTCCTGCCCTTTAACTTTTAACCTTACTCAATCCTCTCTCTCTCTCTCTCTATTTTCATCCTTGGAAAAATAAGTAATTTAGCTAATGTGATGATTAAGGCCTTCCATCAATCAAAATCAAGAAAGATAAATGATTTAAGAAGTCCAAATAACGAATTGGAAATTTGGAAGCATAAAAGGCACAATAATGAGCACCAAGATTTTCAATTTTCATTGGATTAGAAAGATTCAGCAACTTTTTCTACCCAATCTAGAAAAAATCTAAACATATATGAACATTAAATTCAACTCAACCACACAAGTTAACCCGATAATCTAATAGCCAAGAACTTTTTTGAAGAAATTCTTTAAACCAGGTCTAACAAGCATGGTTTACATGGCACATCCCAAATCAAAACCCTAGAAGTCCTGGGAAACAGATCCAATATCACCCTTCCCCTTGCCAACCTTCTTAGGAAGCAGAGTCTGGTGAATGTTAGGCAAAACTCCTCCGTTTGCAATTGTAACCGACCCCAACAGCTTCCCTAACTCCTCGTCGTTCCTCACTGCAAGCTGGATGTGCCTTGGCACGATCCGGTTCTTCTTGTTATCTCTTGCTGCGTTCCCAGCTAGCTCAAGAACCTGAAAAAAAAAGGCCAATGATCAAAACCCATAAATAACAACAAAATTTGACACCCACTTAAAGAAATTGAAGAAATCGAACCTCGGCAGCGAGGTATTCGAGGACAGCAGAGAGGTAGACAGGAGACCCAGCACCAAGACGTTCAGCGTACTTTCCAGTTTTCAAGAACCTTGCCACCCTTCCCACTGGAAACTGTAACCCTGCCTTCTGGGACCTTGACACCGCCTTGGAGGCCTTGGCTCTTCCTCTACCTCCCTTTGTAGATGCTCTTCCTTCGTTTGAACTCATTTTCACGCAGGAAACAAAGAGAATTTCACGAATTGCTGGTTTTTTATGAGACAGGGAGATGGATTTGTGTGGCTTCGGGGTTTTGGTTATATAGGAAGCGGAAGTGTGATTTGATTGGTGGGTTTCGGTTTACGAGGATCGATGACGTGGCTGTGGTATTTTGATTTTCCGGCGGGAAATGGAATTTTTTTGGTTTTGCGCTTGAGAAGTTTGAATTTTTTCTATGAGCTCATGTTTTGTAGACTCGACTTCAAACAATCTGTATCCATAAGTTTTTGTTTTAAAAATGTTTTTTAAATAAATATAAATTTTTTAAAATATTTTTATATCATTTTAATTTTAACGTGATGGTATTAAAAATAATTTTAAAAAATAAAAAAAATATTATTGGGCTTGCAAGAGTTCGACTTCTATGGGCACACATGTCACCCTCACGGTATCTTACTTGTTTACTGGGCTTGCAGGATGTTTAGTGGGCCGTGAGGACTAGTCGTAGTGTGCGTAAGCTGGCCCGGACACCCCACGCTAATAAAAAAAAAAATACAAATTCATGAAATCATATATATATGATAAGTAAAATATATTATGTTAGTTAACATTCATCATTAAACACATATTCTTGATAAAATCTACTGGATGAGTAAAAAATCCGGTTTAATTAATTGGATTTCGGCTATATAAACAAGGCAACGACAAAGAAAAAATCGTGGGAGCATGAGACTATAATTTTGGCAACGATTTGGTGGAAATGTAGATAATTTAGAGATTAAATTGAGTAGCTAAGTTAAAACTTCTTTTAATGTGTTTGCAAACCAATAATATAATCAATATCTAATTTTATTTAATTAGAGATTTCATTTAAGTTGAATTTTGAGTTTCAAATTTTTTAAATTAATTTGTTGAATAGATCAAATTTAATAATTACGTGTAAACACAGTGACAATGAAGATATATTAGTGGGGTGAGAGAGTGTAGTTTTGGACGATTAAGAATATGTTTGGAACGCGGTGTAAACTATATTTTCAAAAAATTTAATTTTTTTAAAAAGAAATTTAATATGATTTGTATGTTTTGGATCGTTTTGATGTGCTGGTGTCAAAAATAATTTTTAAAAAATAAAAAAATATCTTTGTCATCCATTTCAGTATAAAAAATTATTTAAAAAGCAATTATTATTATTTGTTACTGAAAATATAGATAATTTAGTTAAAATTTTATTTAATGATTTGAGATGATGAACGGATAATTGCAAAAAGATGACAGACACGTCGAGTATCGTCTCGGGGGGGAATACAGATCCCAAACTTTTCGGGTAGATGGATTAAGAAATACAAATCCATGAAATCAAGTATAAAGGATACATAAACCTGTGTCTATTTCCGGGATTGTTTCGGTCTCGGCTGGTATAT
>Ga0307508_10004551_pt1 | contig 13507 bp, 8 predicted proteins | sample 9_EM_MG_FD_203089 | JGI IMG/M metagenome (GOLD analysis project Ga0307508, IMG submission 203089) | Populus trichocarpa ectomycorrhiza microbial communities from riparian zone in the Pacific Northwest, United States - 9_EM | ecosystem: Host-associated > Plants > Roots > Unclassified | place... | reverse complement strand
GTCTGGCAGTGATTTGCGCACGTACATGGCGGGTACGAAGTCGGCGGGGGCGGCCTTACCGCAGCCCATGCTCTTGGCTTCGGGTGCCGTGCCGCCCGAGCCCCCGCTGCCGGCCACACCAGCGCCGCCCACACCGCCGCCGCTTGTGCCGCTGCCGCCGCTTTGGCCGCCACCGCCGCTCTGGCCGCCGCCGCCGCTCGCCGTGCCCGCGCTCGTCCCGCCGTTGCCGGCCATGGGGGCGCCCGCCGTTCCGGCCGCCGTGCCGCCCGAGCTCGGCTGGCCGCCGCCGCCGAGTGTCGCCGAGCCCGCGGATGTGATGCCGCCGGTACCCGCGCCGCTGACAACGGGATTGCCGCCGTCAAAGGCTGCATCTGGCGAGCAACCGAGAGCCACGCTCATGCCAACCAAAAGGGATCCGAAAAGAAGTGCACGCATCGCGAGTGCGTGGGCGCGCGAGCACCGCACGATCAAAATTTCCGATGGACGCGCGCGCTCTAGCTGCAGCCGAAATTTCGTGAAAGCAAGGCGCGGCTCGTGCTGCTTTGCGTCAGTGTCCGAGCGCGAGCGGAGGCGCCTCGGCGCTCACCAAATATTCGAATTGCTGCCGAAAGTCTTCCGGCTTGAGCCGAGTCACGGCGGCGTAACGTGCGATCTCGGCGGGGTCGGCGAAATCGTCGCGGCGCAGGCGCAGCATGTAGCGACGCGCGATCTTGTAGTACTCGGTCTCGGTGTCGACCATGCGCACGCGCGTGCGGCCGGTCCCGGGATCGATCATGTCCTCGAAGCGGATGGGTTTGAATTTGCCTTCTTGGACCGTGACCATCGCGCCCGAGCCGCCTTCGATCAGGTATTTGGCGGCGCAGTAGCCCAGGTCGCGCGTGTACTCCATGTCGAAGGGGATCGGGTCGGTGCAGCGCAGCTCGTAGCCGATGTCTTTGGACACGATCGTCACCTTGAGACCCAGGTCCTTGAGGCGCGCGCTCACGGCCGTCTTGATGATGCGTCCGAAGTCGATCTCGGCGATGCGGACGTGCCCGTGCTCGTCGCGTTCTGCGCCCTCGAGCTCGGCCAGGTCCGCTTCGGGGATCGACTCCACTAAACCTTCGGCCAAGACGGCCACGCCGTCCGAACGACCATAAGCCAGTCGCTTGATGACCGCACCCGCCAGCACGTCGACGATTTGGCGCATCGGGATTTGCTTGCTGGGAAACTCTTCCGGAATGACCGTGAGCGTGGCACCTGCAGCCTTGCCGATACCGAGCGCGAGGTGGCCCGCTTTTCGGCCCATCGCGACCACGAAGTACCAGCGCGAAGTGGTTTGCGCGTCCGTCAACAGATCGCGCACGATGCCCGTGCCGACGTGCCGCGCCGTTTGGTAGCCGAACGTCGGAATCCAGGCTGGTAGGTCGAGGTCATTGTCGATGGTTTTGGGCACATGAACGACCTTGAGCGTGCCTTGCGAGTGCGCAGACAGCCGCATCGCGGAGAAAGCCGTGTCGTCGCCGCCAATGGTGATGAGCCGGGTGACTCCGAGCTGCTGTAGGCTTTTCAGCGTCGTCTCGAGCGTTTGCGGGTCGCGCGTCGGGTTGGCGCGTGCGGTGCCGAGACAGGAGCCGCCGCGAAAGTGGATACGAGAAACCGACTCGATGTCGAGCGGGCGCGCGTGGGCCAGCTCGCCGCGCATGATCCACTGAAAGCCATCGCGCACGCCCAAAACCGGAATCCCCGATAGGCAAGCGCGGATCGTGGCCGCGCCGATCACGCTGTTGATGCCCGGCGCCGGGCCACCGCCAACCAGGATCGCGAGCTTGCTTTTGTCGGTCATGTTGCGCTCCCGAAACTATTCGGTCCGGAGGCGAGCGCCAAGCGGCGAAAGCTGGCGACTTTTGGCTGCCGGCGGCGTGTCCGCTCGGTCTTTTCGCTCGGCTAGAAGATTGTTGCCAGACCGGGAAAAAAAGCGCTCCGCGAAATCGACCGCAGCCTGTGGGTGTGCGGCCGCAGATGTGGCACACTAACTGGAACCGGTGCCAGCTTCCGTGACTCGCCGGAATCCGCTTCTCGTGAGCTAAGCTAGTCTGCCTGTTCCTGCTGGAGATACCCATGAGAGCCGCTTGGTCGAAGCTTGGAAGCTTGTGTCTCGGAAGCTTATTTTTGGCCGCGGGTTGCGGAGCGGGCGGCGCTGCCCAGCCAGCGACTGCCGGCACCAGCTCGGGCACCGGCGGTAGCGGAGCCAGCGCAGGCAGCGAGAGCGCTGGTACGTCGCCTGCCGGCGGGCAGAGCGCGGGTTGTGTCGCGAACTGCGGCGGCAGCGCCGCCGGCGGCACGAGCGGCGGCGTGGGTAGCGGCAACGCAGGAGGGGCCGGTGGCAGCAGCGCCGGCGCTGGTGGCAGTAGCAGTAGCCAGGGCGGCAGCACCGCCAAAGGCTTCGTGTGTCCTGCGGGGCCTTTCGAGGCACCCGGGTTTGCGGCCGCCGAGCCCCGGCGCGTCGAAGGTGTGCCGCCGCCCGACGCCTTCAACAACGACAACAACGACTTTACGAATATCGAGGGCGACGTCTGGATCGGAGATGCACTGTACGTCTCCGAAATCAACCCCAAGGGTGGGCGGCCGCCGGCGCGCATCCTCAAGATCACCGCGGACGACAAAGTCAGCATCTTGCTGCCCGATTCCGGGTCAAACGGCTTGGCGACGAACGACGCCGGCGAGTTGTTCGCGGCACTCCACAAGGACGGCTCGGTGGACAAATTGAACCTGACCAGCGGCGCCGCGACTCCGCTGGCGACAGCGTTCATGGGCGTGCCGTTCGACTCGCCGAACGATCTGGCCGTCCATCACAACGGTACCGTGTACTTCACCGATCCGAGCTGGCAAGCGCCGATGCCGCCGCCACAAGCAGCGACGCGCGCCTACCGTATCCCGCCGGGTGGCATGCCCGTCGCGATCGAGCAGCTTGACCAGCCAAACGGCATCACACTGTCCAAGAACCAAGACTTTCTCTACATCGGCGGCAATCAGCTCAAGAAGTACCCGCTGCTGGCAGACGGCTCGCTGGGCGCTGGGTTGATCTTCGTGCCGAACGGCGGGGGCGATGGCATGGTCATCGACTGCGCGGACAACCTGTATGTCGCCGGCCCCAAGTGCGGCGACGGCAACCAATGCATGCAGAACAGCGTGGCCGTCTTCTCGTCCGCGGGCACGTTCCTCGGCTCGTTCAACGTGGCGGGCTTGGCCCAATCCACCAACGTGGCCTTCGGTGGCATCGACCACAAGACCCTTTATGTCTCGGGTCAGGGCGCCGGCGCCACTCAAAAGGGGCTGTTCAAAGTCGCAATGAACCTGCCGGGCATGCCGTATTAGCTGGTGTCTGTAAGCAGAGCTTCCGATCCTAGAGCCGTGCGACTTTCTCGAGCGCTCGAATCCGGCTTCGGCTCGCTAGCGCTTCTACGCCGCGTCCACCCGCGAATCCGGGACGTCACGCGGCGAGTACAGAAGGTCGAAGAGCGCGATGCCTAGGAGGGCGGGCGAACGCGGCGACCGACGTGCAAACGAAAAAAGTCACAGCGGAGCGCCAAGCGGCGACAATGAGCCATTTTTGGCCAGCTTTGGCCCAATTTCCCCAAGCTCGAAAAAATGTACTCGCGACATGTCGAAGTACATGTTCAGGGTGTCGCCGACTTTGACGCCCGCGAAGGCGTCGACGTGGGCGACCGTCTTGGGGTGCTTGTCGGTCTTGAGGTAGACGTCCATTTTGTCGCCCAGCGGTTGCACCAGCGTGATCTGCATCGGCAGGGCGTTGCCCTCCGTCTTGAAGCGCGCGTGGCTCTGGTCGGCGATCGACTCCGGACGCACGCCCATCACGACGTCTTTGCCGAAATGCGGCTGCAGCTGTTCCTTCGCCCAGTCGGCGACCGGGAGCTTGCCAGTGCCTTCGTCGAAGTAGAGGGTGCCGCCTGCTTCGACCAGCTTGCCGTTGAAGAAGTTCATCGGCGGGCTACCGAGGAAGCCGGCGACGTAACGGTTGATGGGATGGTGATAGATTTCGAGCGCGCCGGCGCACTGCTGCACGACGCCCTGGTGCATCACGACCACGCGATCGCCGAGCGTCATCGCTTCTTCTTGGTCGTGAGTCACGTAGACGGTCGTGGCATTCAGGCTCATGTGCAGCTGCTTGATCTCGGCCCGCATCTCGACGCGCAGCTTGGCGTCCAAATTGGAGAGCGGCTCGTCGAACAAAAAGCACTTCGGGTCGCGCACGATGGCGCGCCCGAGCGCGACGCGCTGGCGTTGGCCGCCCGAAAGCGCCTTGGGCTTCCGCTCCAGCAGGTGCTCGATCATTAGGATTTTGGCGGCTTTTTTGACCTTTTCGTCGATGGTCGCCTTCGGCGTATTCCTGAGCTTCAGCGCGAAAGCCATGTTGTCGCGCACGGTCATGTGCGGGTAGAGCGCGTAGCTCTGAAACACCATCGCGATATCGCGATCTTTGGGCGGCACGTCGTTCACGACCTGCTCGCCAATCTGAATGGTGCCGCTCGTGATCTCTTCGAGCCCCGCGATCATGCGCAGGGTGGTCGACTTGCCGCAGCCCGACGGGCCCACCAAGACCACGAATTCGCGGTCTTTGATGTCCATATTGAAACGGTCCACCACTCGGACGCCGTTTTCGTACACCTTGACGACGTCCTTGAGAATTACGCCTGCCATGTTCTTTTCTTCAGCCACACGTCGCCCGATCGGTGCTCACAGCACCGTGATCGCGACGCGTCGTGAGGCATAATACTCAGCGAAACCTGTCTTGCCAGTACAAGTTGGCTGCTTACCATGTGCTCCTGTCCGTCGGCCGAGCGCGCCCCTCACGCGACCCGTTTTGCGGAGAAAGGCTGCTCGGTCGCCCTCGCCGGGCGAAAAAGACGTACATTTCAATGATACAAAACGGCCGCCCTATGGGGCGCCCGCTCCCGTAGATTGTGAGGGTAGTCCCAGCATCGTGAGCCCTAGGCTCCGTTTCCGGCCCCCGCCACGCACTTGTCCGGTGAACCATGAAACACTCGCGCTTGTCCCCGATTCTCCTGATGATTTTGGTCCCGGCCTGCATCACCGCGCCGCGCGCTCCTGGCGATAGTGGCGATTCCGGTGCCGGCTCCGGGGTGTCATCCGGCAAGACGCTCTTGCTCGATGACTTCGAGAGCAGCAGCACCAAGGCCGGGCAGCCCTGGTCGGCCTCCGCAGATCAAAACAACCTCGGCTCCGCTGCCACATTTGCGGTCGAAGACGGCGGCAAGGTCGGTAAAGCCGCACACTTTACCGGCAAGCTCGGCAAGAACGTCGCGCCGTGGCCGTGGGCCAGCTTGTCGACTGGCGTCGCCATGGGTAGCAAAGGCGACTTATCGGGCGTGGCGGCCGTACGCTTTTGGGTCAAGGGCGACGGCAAGAAGTACCGCCTCGCGCTCGCGCGCGAAGCCGTGACCGACTACGCCAACTTCGCCAAGAGCTTTCAGGCGCCCAAAGAATGGACGCAGATGGAGATCCCACTTTCTGCGTTGCACCAGGCCGATTGGGGAAAGAAAATCGACCGGGCTTGGAACGACGTGAAGTCGCTCGAGTTTGCGCCGCTCGACGCCGAACAGGACTTCGACATTCGCATCGATAACGTCGAGCTCGTGCTGGCAGAAGGCGGCTCGCCGCCGTTCGGCGAAAACGCCAAAATCATCGAAGACCCGCAGACTCCGCTGGAAGGCACGACCTACGTGCTCGACAAGTTCGAAGGCCAGGCGCCCGCGAACGGTGCGGTCTGGGGCTCCGAAATGGACATGAACAACGTGGGCACCATCGCCACCGCTCGCCCCGAAGACGCGGGCGGCGAGCAGAAGATGGCCATCCATCTCACCGGCAAGCTCGGCAAGAACGGCCCGCCGTGGCCGTGGGCCACCTTGGCCGTGAATCTCGAGCCCAACGCGAGCCCGGTCGATCTCACGCACGTGAAAGGCATTCGCTTCAAGGCCAAGGGCGACGGCAAACCGTACAAGGTCGCCATCACGCGCAAAGCCGTGACCGACTACGGCACCTTTGCCTACGCGTTCTCGCCGGGCAAAGACTGGAAACAGTATTCGGTGCCGCTCAGCAAGCTCAAGCAACCCGATTGGGCCAAGCAAGTCGAGCCGGGCTGGACCGACGCCACCTCACTGCAGTTCCAACCCACGATCGGTGAAGCCGCGTTCGATCTTTGGGTCGACGACGTCGAGTTCGTCTTCGAAACCGGCAAGCCCATCACCTTCAAGAAACCATGATGATGAGAAGCACCGCGCTCCTGCTGCCGCTCGCCCTCACGGCGCTGCCATTTCTGGCATGCAGCTCGGACAAGAACCACGCGGAGCGTGAGGCGTCGCCGGAGGCGCCCAAGGCGATCGACTTCAACGACGAAGCTGCCATGAAGGCCGCCTGCATTGGGGCTTGCACGCCGGATCCTGGGTCAAAGCCGGTCGACGTGGCTAGGGCCCAGGGCGGCTATCAGTTCGCGTGGATGTGGGCACTCGAACCGCTCGGAGCGACCCCCTTCTCGGAGGGCAAGGCCTTGGCTACCTACACGTACGACGACAACACTGCCAACCTGGTCGTACCCAAGCGCATCCCGTCTGCCACGGGCTACGGGCAAGGCGGGTGGGAGCCTTTGGGGGATCCCGTTCCGCCGGGTCAGGGGCCCGCATGGGCCGCGCGTTTCAAGGGCGGCCCGTTCACGGAGTATGGCGGTGGCTTCGGGCAGAGCTTTCGTACGACCACCAACAACGTCGGGGCGCGCTCGACGAATCCGTCGATTCAGCTCCTGGAGATGGAGACAGCGAATGCACAGCCACCCGTGGAGTTTCCGGACCCGACTGCCGGTGCATACGACTTGCGAAAATGGGAAGGTGTCGCGATCTGGGTGCGGCGCGGGCCTGACGGCCAGGCGACCATGCGCGTGGGCCTCACCGAGCGCAACTCCGCCGAAGATCTGAATTCGCAGGCGCTGGCCGACGCCGGCTCTCACGGCGTTGTCGAAGGCAAATACTGCAAGCGTTGGCGCATCTGTGGTTGCTCGGGCGGAACGCCCTGCACGCCTGCGCCCGGAACGACGGACGATTTCCGCTGTTACGATCCAGCCGTAGATACGCCCACCGTTTTGGACATCGGGGACATCATCCGCTACCCGCACTGCGGTCCCAAGCGCTGCAACGATGCCAACTCGTCGACGGCGGTCGCCGACCCGCTCTTCGTCGGCAAATCGTGCAACGAGGCAATTCAAAGTGACGGCCACAGCGACGAATTTTGCTGGAACCCCAAAACTGATCCGAATCCGCCAGCAAAACGTGAGCGTTGCAACAATCCGTTCTCTCGTCCCATCACGGTCACGATGGATTGGCAGTTGATCAAGGTGCCCTTCAGCGAGCTTCGCCAAGCCGACGAAGCGATGGTGGCTCCAGAGATGGACCTGGCCAGCGTGAAGCAGCTAGTTTTTACCTATGGCGGCGGCCTTATCGACTTCTGGGTCGCCAACATAGGTTTTTATCGCAAACAGTAGCGGAGTCGTCGCTTGCTAGGTTTCAACCATCGGTCAGAGCCGTCTGGGCGCGAGAACAGGCCTGCGGGCTGGCTCATGTTTGCCGAAAAAGACGAGCAGTCATCGACGCTTACAGGCTGGGAAGCTGCAGATGGAAAGTTCTGGGCGTTGGCGGAGGCGGTCCATATTAGTGAGAAGTTTTGGCTATCGCTCCGAGCGAAGCGGATAGGACGCATTGGCTCGAGACGCGATAAACACTTGTGTGTTGCTTAGACTGCGAGCTCCGACTGAAGTCGCCGCGCCTGCTGGCCGCGTCGTCGTTCTCGCTGCCTTTTGCCTGAGTGGTGTGCGCGTGCACGCGAGTGCTCGCACGGAGAAAGCATGATGAAACGCCGCCTCAAGTTCTCGGCGCTCCTGGCCGCCACGTACGTCGCGGCCTTGCCGCGCCTCGTACTGGCGCAGGCGGCGGATGCTCCGCCGGCCGAGGCGCCCAAGCCCGCGGACGCCGGCAAGCCTGACGCGCCCGCGGCTCCCGAAGCGGCGACTGCCGAGAAACCGGCCGGGGCAACGCCGGCCGAAGAATCAGCGAAAGCGGACGCGACGGTTGCTGCGACTGTCCCAGTCGCGCCTGCAGCGCCCGCGGGGACTCATGAGGACCGCTTCCCGCACGCCGGCTACGTGCCTGGCTACCGCACTTATGTGGGCGTCGGCATGGAGCCGTTCATTCCGCGTATCGGCGCGTTGCCCGGTGGAATGACGCCGTCGTTCGGCTCGGCCGCCCCGACCGACGATTGGTCCTTCAACTTCACGGGCTTCATGAGCGCCTCGGTGCGCGCCAGCATGAACACGCGTCCCAATCCCGCTCCGGGGCAGTCGAAGACGGTGTTTCACTCGACCCCACAAACCGTCGAGGTCTACAACTCGTTCAACGACACCGGCTCGACGCCGGGCAACTGGGTCGGGTTGCTCTTTCAGTATGGCAATCGCTACGTGACGGCCAACGTGTCGTTCGACACGCACAACCCGTCGCGCGCCGCTGGCTACGAGATCGTCGGCTCCGAATACTTCATCAACGACACGTTTCTGTCGTTTCGCGTCCCGCAGCTCGGCGCGCTGCGCCTGTTCGCGAACGTCGGCTTCTTCAGCCAGCCCTACGGTTATTTGGGGGCGTACGGTGGCGGTCTCTACACGCCGCCGCTGATCGGCAAAGTGTCCGGTGCCGGGGAGTCGATCACCGGCGAATTCGACCTGGCCGACAACCTCACGCTGCTGTTCGAAGACGGCTTCAGCGGCGGTGGCGTGAGCGGGCAGAACAAGAGCGGTGGCAAGGTGCCCGAAGGCGCGCTCAATACCGGCAGCACCAACTTTTCTGACTCGAACCTGCCGCCGGCCTTCACGCACCATGCCTTCGTCGGCATCCGCAAGAACGGCGACACCAAGTACCAGCTCACCGCGCATTTTCTAACCAACTTCAGCCAGACCGACCAAGTGCCGGCGGATATGAACGACAACCCGGATACGCGCCAGTGGGACGAGCGCTACCCGAGAGACGGCCACATTAACGTGGGTGGCATCGAGGCCAAGGCCATCAGCCCGACGTACGGCTATCTCGCGCTTGCCGCTGCGGTCATCGACGCCAAGAATGCCTACCGCCTGCGCGGCCTCAGCACTTACGCGGGTGACGGCGTCTCGCTCACGAACGACTGGTTCGGTGGCACGACGGGCGGAACCGGGCGTCTGATGCTCGCGGGCATCAACTACCGCTTCAGTCTCGGGTCCATCTTGCGCGCGCCGGCGCCGTTTTGGGGCGACGCTCCCGATTTGGTCGTCGAAGCGGCCGTGCAAGTCGCCACCACCAAGAGCGAGGATCCGGGCTTCAGCGGCCGCTTCAAACAGAAAGAGGGCCTCGACGTGCTGTACACGTTCGTGCCCTGGCTGGGTCTTGGTTTGCGCGCCGATCGCATCGCGCCCAACTCCAAAGATCCGGAAGAGACCTTCTACGCGCTCGCGCCGCGGCTGCAGTTTCGCAGCAACTGGACGAGCCACGAGACGGTCACGCTCAAATACTCCAAGTGGTTTTACGGCAAGCACACCCACAGTGACAGCTGGGACGCGCGGCCCCGTGCGCAGCTCGATGACCAAATGATCGGTCTCGGCTTCGGGATGTGGTGGTGAGCATGGAAAGCAAACGAGATTTCACAGTGACGAATCCTTCGGCAAAGGAAATGAGGTTTCGAATGAAGCGCGGTCTGAAACCCACTCTGATCCTGCTGGGCGCGCTCGCGACCAGCCAGGCTCGAGCGCAGGACAACGATCAGGCCGCGACCGGCGCGGGCCTGAAGAGCGACAGCTTGGGTCTGGCCCCCGGGCTACCGCAAACCGACGCTCTGCCGGGCGGCATGGCGCCCGCCTTCGGTCAGAGCGCGAGCGGGCCGCAAGACTGGCGCTTCGACTTCCACGGCTTCTTCACGGCGCCGTTGCGTATTGGCTTGAATAGCCGCGAAAATCCCACGGCCGACCAGAGCAAGCTCGTGCTGCACGCGCCGCCCGTGGTGCCGGACGATCTAGAGACCTTTTCGCACACCGGCGTGGTGCCCACGCCTTACGCGCAGCTCAATTTTTCTTACGGCAACAACATCGTCACCGGCAACGTGATCATCTTGGCAAAGGTCGCCAACGTGTCGACGGGCTTTTTTGACCCAACCGCGCAGCTCGGCGTGAACGACGTATTTTTGAATTTCAATCTGCCGAACCTGGGCAAGAACATGCACTTCGAGGTCAACCTCGGGCAGTTCTCGAACCGCTACGGCATCATGGGCGAGTACGACGAGGGTCGTTACGGCACGCCGCTCATCGCGCGCACCAACGGTGCCGGCGAAAACATCATTGGGCGCTTCAAGCTCGGCGACGCCACGCTGTTCGTCGAACAAGGTTTCCAGGGCCAATCCGACAAAGCGCCGACCGGCATCGTTTCCGACGGCTGGAACGGCTTTGCAGATCCGAACGTGGGTACCAGCTACGTCGCGCATGTGCACGCGGGTCTCGGCTACGCCGGCCTGGCGACGCTGGGCCTGCACTACATGAACGCGTTTGCGCAAGACGATCGCGCGACCGGTCCGAAGGGCCCGGACGGCAGCATCAACATCGCGGGCGCCGATCTGCGCTTGACGCTCAAGAAATTCGGTCACTTTTACGCGGGAGCGTCGCTGGTCAAAGCCCAGGACGCTCGCGTTGTCGGTCGCATCGTCGAAGTCCTCAATACGCGCGGCGGGCCCGGCCTGATGGACAACTATCTCGGTAACGCGAGCGGGGGCACCGGCAAGCTCACCATCTTCGGCGGTCAGTACGACTTGTCGCTGGCACGGCTACTGCGCACTGACGACTTCCACGGCGACGGTCCCGACATCTTTCTGAGCGCGTTCGCGCTCGGCGTGATCATGACCAGCCAGGACCCAGCGTACGCGGCCGTCAAACCGCCCAAACGCCTGAAAGCGGGCGTCGAGGGCACCTACAGTCTGCTGCCATGGCTCGCGGCGAGCCTGCGCTACGACATGGTCAAGCCCGATCTGGACTTCAGCTCCTACAACTTCGCGGTGGTGTCGCCGCGCTTGATCTTCCGAACTGGCTGGCAGGCACATGACCAGGTCACTCTGCAGTACTCGCACTGGTTCGACGGCGGTCGGACGACGGTGCGCACCGGCTTCCCGCCGAAGCCCGACATCACGGTCATCCCCGACGCCGATATGGTTTCGCTCTCCGCCAGCATGTGGTGGTAGGTGTTCGTGCCACGATTTCGGGTTTGGGCTTCACTGCGCCTTCGGCGCTCCCTCGCCTTCGGCTCGGGCCGTAGGCCTCCGTGGACTCCGTCCAGCACGCTGGACTCCGTCCACTCCGGCTCGTTTCCGCTGCGGTACGATGCTCACGTACAGGAGTACGCTCCGCTTCGTTCCTCGCGGAAGCCTCGCCGAAACCCGAACTTGGGGCACGAACGCGTACTGTTTGCTCAAGAGGCCGGCGGCCATACGAATCAGTAACTAAAGCGAAGAGAGGGTGGGGCTGGCGGCATAGAGAGAGGTGATAGGTTGATGCCGAGGTGATTCGTGGTCGACGTTGAGCGGCTCAAGGCGGAGTTTCGGGCGCTGTACGCGGCGCAGGCGCAGGTCTTTTCGGCGCCGGGGCGGGTGAATCTGATTGGGGAGCATACGGACTACAACGAGGGTTTTGTGCTGCCGATGGCTATCGAGCGGCGGACGTACGTGGCGGGTGCCGTGAACGGCTCGGCTCGGGTGAAGGTGAAGTCGCTCACGCTGAAGCAGAGCTTCGAGTTCGATTTGGGGCAGGCGGGGCCGAAGCGACGCGGCTTGTGGCTGGACTACGTCGAAGGCACGGCGCGCGCGCTGCTCGAGCGCGGGCTAGCGGTCGTCGGCTGCGATCTGCTGATCGATAGCGACGTGCCGACCGGCGCGGGACTGTCAGCGTCGGCGGCGCTCGAGCTCTCGGTCGGGATTGGCCTGGCGGTGCTGGCCGGTAGCGCCAAGCCGGACCTCGTCGAGCTGGCTCTGGCCGGGCAAGCCGCCGAGCACCAATACGTCGGCACGATGTGCGGCATCATGGATCAGTACATCGCCGCGATGGGCCGAGCGGATGCTGCGCTGCTTATCGACTGCCGCACGCTCGAAACCAAGACAGTGCCGATTCAGCTGGGCGACGCCAGCGTCTTGATGTGCGATACGCGCGTGAAGCACGAGCTGTCGTCGTCGGCGTACAACTTGCGGCGCGCCGAGTGCCTGCGCGGCTCGAACATTTTGGCCAAGTTGCTGCCTGGCGTGCGCACGCTGCGCGACGTCAGCGTGGCTGACTTCGAGCGGCTGGCTGCGCAATTGCCCGGCGTCGTACGCAGTCGCTGCCGCCACGTGGTGACCGAAAACGCGCGCACGCTGGCAGCGGTCGACGCGCTCGCGTCAAGCGACCTGCATGCCATGGGCAAGCTGATGTCGGCCTCGCACGTGTCGCTCCGCGATGACTACCGGGTGAGCTGTGAGGAGCTCGATGTTGCCGTCGACATTGCTTCGGCTCAGGCCGGCGTGTACGGCTCGCGCATGACGGGCGGCGGCTTCGGCGGCTGCACGGTAACGCTGGTCGAGAACAGCGCGGTCGAGCGCGTCACTGGCGCTGTCAAAGCGGCGTTCGCGACCCGCGGCTGGACCGAGCCGGAGCTGTTCGCGTCAACGGCTTGCGCCGGCGCTCGCCTTGAGTAGCTTGCTTTTACGGAAGGAGCTCGGGGGCTAGGGCTGTGGGCTCGGCGCGCGCGTTCTGTTAGCCTTTCGCGGTCGCTACCAGCGGAGGCTGCTCTGATGTCGAATAAAGTTGCGGTATTTTGGCCGGGTGATGCTCGTGAGATTCCGAATCAGCTCGCGCTACCGAACGTACAAGAGGCCACCACGCAGCTCGTGGCGGCGCTGAAGAAACTGGGGCGCGAGCCCTACCTCGTCGAGGGGTACCTTTCGAAGCCGCACCACGCGATCGAAAAGCTTGGGCCGATCCGCGATCCGATGGTCGGCGTGTGTGTGCACTGGTTTTATGGGCCGCACACGACTGATGGCGTGGTCGGCAAAGACAACCCGCTGCTCTTGGCCAGCAATTTCTCGGGACGTTGGCCGGGCCTCGTTGGGCTGCTCAACACGGGCGCCTGCTTGGCCAGCTTGAACCGCGGTTTCTCACGCGCTTGGACCGATGCCGCCGATTGGACGACCGACGGCGTGTTCATGGAGCGGCTGAGCGAATGGTGCACGACCGGAAAGATTGCCTACGCCGAAGACAAAATCCGTTACCACGCCCCGATCTCGGTCGCGGCGACCAAGCTGGCGCGCGAGGTGGCCGACGAGGTGAGGGCGCGTCGGGTCTTGATCTTGATGTTGGGCGACACCTCGATGGGCATGATCAACGGCTATTTCGGGCCGCGCTTGCTCAATCGTC
>Ga0307508_10004550_pt1 | contig 13509 bp, 18 predicted proteins | sample 9_EM_MG_FD_203089 | JGI IMG/M metagenome (GOLD analysis project Ga0307508, IMG submission 203089) | Populus trichocarpa ectomycorrhiza microbial communities from riparian zone in the Pacific Northwest, United States - 9_EM | ecosystem: Host-associated > Plants > Roots > Unclassified | place... | reverse complement strand
ATCACTCAGATTTTTTCTAAGTCCGGCCCCCAGGAGCCTTTCTGCAAAGAAATGGCCCCATGTAGGATGTCTTGGTGGTGCAGCGGTAAAATATTCTTAAGGATTGAGCCTCAGGGCCCTGTCAGGGGTGCTCTCAAAAATTTCCGGAATTTTTAGAATTAAAATCCACACCCATGGTTTGAAATAAAACAAAATTTTCTGAAGTATAGAACCCCGGGGGGGCCATATACTATTGTGAATGAAAAAAAAATCGGCTCAATAATATAACACACTAATGTAGAACATCTCAATATAGCTATATCAATAGCTGCGGGTGGGGTCACTGGGGTGGACAGGCCCGAGCCTGCAAAAGGCCATATATTTTTTGAGGATGGGCTTGGAAGTTTCCGTGGTTTCTGTGGTTTTCCGAGGTTGGGGGGGGTTGAGAGGGGTTAGGTGAGCTTATAACAGGGGGGGCCCAGTTGAGAGGTTTCTGGGTTGGGGGTGGTTATAACCTCCAAAACCGACCTCGGGAATTTGCTGATGCATAGATCACTGGTGATGAGCTGATATCCAGAATAATCTGCTATTCTCTTGTTGCTGCGCAAGCATTAACTGGAGATTCGAGACCGATCATCCTTGCGAATGCAATGCTGGGCATAATAAATGCTGCTCTTCATGTCTCACGGACTCCTTAATGGGTGAGGACACCTATTATAAGAACGCAGAGGTAGCATGATTTCTCCTGTGCTTATGAGGCGTATCCTAATTTCTGTTTGCAACGCAGATGGCAGTTGACTAGTTCAGACATAAGTATCCACACACATCCTTCTGGCTTGTCGGCCACAGTTTGGGGGGTTCGATTGCTTCCCTTGTCGGAATCCGTTTCCGTTTACCGACTGTGACATTTGAAGCCCCTGGAGAGCGCCTTGCCGCACTACACCTTGGCCTTGTATCGTCGCCGGACGAAGCAACATTACTAGATCATATCACTCACGTTTATAACAATCTGGATCCGGTTTCGTGGGGTGCCTGTAAGGGTGTCCTGTCTTTGTGTTCACAAGCAGGGTACGCCCTGGAATCAAAGTGCCATGCTGGCCGAGTGGCCGTCTACCTCTTCAAAGGGTCAAAGTGGACACATCCCTTTGTTGCACATCAAATTGAGACCGTCATTGCCATGCTCGAGAATGAGGATGTCCCTGTACCCGACCCGCTGCCACAAACAGACTGTGGGGTAAGTGCCCCGGATCCTGCATTACCACAACGGCTATCTCATCATTGATTTCTTGTAGGATTGCTCATTTTGGGAATTTGGGGATTATCCAGTCCAAAGAAAGTTGTGGTGGCGGAGATTGTTGGATAAGATTCTAGGGTCAAATTAGCGTCCCATTGCTGATCTTGTGTCATTCCATGTATCTCTTCGTGAATGTATCCTGTACAGATGTAGAGCCACACTCATGCGCCCAAACGATTTAATGCATTTTTCATAAGACGCGAGCTGAAGGTGCTAATGTCTGAGGCACTGGTTCAATTCCACCTCGGGCGGTATCAGCCTTGAGGCGCTATGAGTGGTAGTTCGGTGACAGTGGGATGCTCGTGACCACATTGGCTTAAAACGTATCTCACGTTGCAATATTTTATGCACGACCCCTTGTGAAATCACACGGGTCGGCATTAAGTGCTGTAACTACCCCATGTTGCTCTACAAATTGTGCCATCTTATCATGCAATTGGCTGGCAAATTTCCTGCAATGCCAATTTTGTGTTGGTTTGAGCTCCGACACTTAAAAAAGGTGCTGAACAGCCTCAAATTGCATGGATGACACATTCTGAGCAATCTAATCCAAAATCAACCGGTAGTTTAAGTCCAACGAGCCAAATCCATCTCGAGAGTCGAGGATGGCGCTTGCCGCCGCTACCCATTGCGGCGTCGCTTAGCTATGTCGCTTGCACGAACCATACGGAACATCGGGCGCACCGGGCTCAGGCAGTGGTGGCGCTACACATACTATATTGGCGACGCCAAATTTGGAGAGGAGGTCGGACGTGACCAGTGAGAACTTTCCGACCCGTCAGCTGAGCTCAATACTATCTTCATGTCGATTACAGGTTCGGCAATCGCTACTTTCAAAACTACAACGCAGAGGAAGAGGTTCCAGGTTCGTGATTATTGTATCGAGACGTTAGAGCGCAGACTGGCTGTCCGCTCAACGATATGCCTTCTTCATGTAGGTCGACAACGTTGGGTGGACTACGCTCAAGTAAGCATTGCCGTACCACCCCATCCATCTTGATTCATATAAATTTGGACTCTGTGGGTAAAAAACTAGCACGATAACAATGCCACTCAGGTTCCGCCAGAATGGCATTCCTGGTTGGTGCATATACGGAAAGATCCTCCCACAAAAGATCCTATTATACAGGCGGTGACACCGCCTTGGAAATCCGTGCGTGTGTTCTTCCCTGTCTCTTGAATATCAACTGAAGCACATTATGGATTATTAGCCTCACGTGGAGAATCTCACTGGTACTCCTGGCGCATATCGACCATATAACACTGTCGCTCCAAAGATCAACGCCTGGGTGCCGGGCTCCAGGGCCAGAGGGTCATCAACTGGTGTATAGACCTTCTGAATATTCATGATATTGTGGGTGGTTTTTATTGTTTGCGGCGCCGATTAGTTGCTGAGCTGACCTTTGAGAACTAAGACTGTAGTGTCTCCAAGGTCAGCTTGAGTGTGGAGACTTGACACCTAGCTCGTGCACGAGTGCGAGGTTCTTGAACCTAGCTTGATGATCTTTTCGCAAAGACTGATGCGCGTTCTGATGTCCAACACATTGCCACTAATTTTACATATCTCGTCCGGGAATTGTCACTACCATCCCCTTGGGCCGCGGTGGGGGTCTGCCCGTGGTCGTGTTCCACGCCTTGCCAGCTGGAACATTCCAATCACCGTAGCAATCCCATTCCCAATCCGCATCATCTATTAAGCTCTGCTGCGCTTTGACAAAAGCCGGCAAAGGACACATGCCGTCTGGGTCCTCGGGACAACCAGTAATCCCAGTTAATGGAGTGACTCCGTCGTTTACAATGAGGCGAATTTGCTCCTCGGCATGGGATGCACAAGACAGGACTACAGGAAGTTGTCTAAGCTCTGGTGAGGACAAGGAGGTAGTACGAGATTACCTTGAATTTGCATGTTTGTTGCAAACGGTGAGAGCTGAGAGGCAACGAATTGGCGATTCTTCGGTATGTGATCTGCTGGTAGTGGGCCGTCGGACGCAAAATTCGTCAAATTCAATGCGGTTAACACTGCGGGAATCCAAATGATCATTAGTTGCGCGGGTCACTGATTCGGATTGAAACTGTATATTCAAGTTACCGTTCAAGAAGACAACTTCATGGGTAGCATCCACATATAGGCTATGGCCCAATGGAAACGTGGTGTCGTTATCGTCCAAGGTAGCATTTGTCGACGTGTTATGCACTTTGATTCGCGTCTTGGTGAGTCGCGCTATAAGCTCCTGCACCCAACCAACACCTTGAATGCGAGCGACGGGCGAGCCAAACGCGGAAGTATACCTGCACGAACACGACAGGTAGCAGGTAAATTAGTAATGCTAGCGGTGCATGCACAATTGAAAATGTATACCAGAAGTACAGGTCCGTCCTAGATGTTGTAATTAGGCCACGGGTAACGTTATATCAGAAAATTACGATGCTGCTGAGTTTGAACGTACGAATATTCAAAGCCTTCCCATTCGTCTTGTGTAAAGAGTTCACAAAACTTGCTGTAACCCAGTGCCACGGTCTGTTGCCAAATCGCAGCCATCCCCCGTGTTAGATTCTGATCAAGATAACTTGGAAGTGAGGTGAATACACACCTCATAGGCACAAATTTGCTGCATGGTATACACATCAACAGCATCGATGTCCAGCCCCTCCAACTCTTTTCGAATCCGTCTAGTAGCATCTTGCAAGTAGATGGATACCCATTCCCGGACGTACGGGATCGACCGGTCGGCACGCGAAGGAAAATTGGCATTTGGACATCTAATGTTGAGAGAGAGGAGTGTTACGGACACCACGATAAGAAAGACAATTACACACGTCGTGTATGGGCAAAGCGAGTTATTGAACTGTAAACAGTGAAATCAAAGACTGGGAAATGTGCGGGTTATTTGCAATGACATACACCTGGAGCCTCAATAGTTATACTTTGAAGGTATTTATCTTGGTGCGGGTATCCGAAGAAACCAATTGCAAAGTTGATAGCAGAGTACAGCATGCGATCTCTTAGGTCATTTACACGGGAAGGTTAGCGTGGCTTTGCAGTTGCCTCGAAGATGCTGCGTTCACGTACTGAGATTCGGTGCGGAACACAGGAAGTGCAGATTGCTCGGTAAAATTCCGAAGCAGGAAGCCATATTTCAGTCTCATCGAAACGCCGAGGTCATCTGGATAATGCAAGGACAAGGGGTTGTCGTGGTTGCGCGGAATAGCACGAATAGTGCTCACATAGTTGCTGCCGGCCAAACGGCGTGAGGAGCTCTCCACCAAGCTTATATGTCCAGTTGTTCAGAAAATCAAGGGAACCTTTGGCTTTCCACTTGACACCTGAATCGGAAACATTACGCAGTTTGGCTGCAAACGATGCTGGACCAGCAAAAGAAGCTAGAGGTATAGAACCGCTGATGTCGGTGAATGAATCAGGCACTAGCTGGAGCACACACTTACACCACGTAGTAGGGTATCGCGCTCCATGGCGGTGCAGCAGGTGCAAAGCCGTGACAGCGCACCCGTCCGGAACGTCCGGGCTGGTGTCGAGACCAAAGGTTTTGGAAGGAATGGAGTACCAGGGACTGCGGAGGATTACCATCATACGTTTGCGAATATTTCACCGTCAGGGCGGGCAGGTCATACCTCAAATTTCCCCAATAACGAAAAACGTCGAAGCTTGAGTTGATGCCTCCAAGCCTCATTTGCTCGGTGGGTCCAAGCAGATGAGGGGCACCCCTATGTATTGGATATGAAGGTGCGGTTGCAACAATACCCGCTTCTGCACCTGTTGGTGTGGCGCCGGGGTACCCAACATTTGTGGGGAAAAGAGTGGGATCGATGTTGGTTGGCGTAAGAGGGGGATATTGATGAGACTTCTCGCAAGGTTCAGAATACGAATAAGTGCCATTATATGATTCGCAATGGTCCTTGGCTTACCACCTGGCTTCCGGCTCCGCGCATGTTACTGAACGAGGCATGAGGTGGGGAAGCTTGGACCGGAGGCGAGGAGCAACGCGACGGAAAGAACCATTGACCAACAAAGCAGGCGGCCACGCCCAAAACGAACGAAAGCAGCAATTTAGCGAAGCTGGTCTCAGATGTCCGAGTTGACTTCCACGACGTTGGCAGGACTTCGGGATTTGTTGTGCGAGTGTCTTTTTCCTGAAGCAGGCCAACGAATTCCTCCTCATCGTGGCAAGAGGCAATTGCGTCGTACCCTTTATCCCCATAGGCAAATGTGTCACCACACTCCGCGTCGCCCATATTGATGTCAATGATGAGCAGCGTGCCGTGAGATGTCGCGTGACTGTCACCAACTCTATTCAATTTCGAATTTTTCGTCTCCGTTAGGCCACCGTGGTTCATGGCTAATGATAGCTTCTTCGCCAAAGCGAATAAAAGGAAACGCACTGCATCGGGCGGTCGCAATGGCGTGTTCGTCAAAGCCCACAAGTCTTCTGATGGCAAACACGGAAAGCCTGCGTTGAAAAAACGACGGCACAACGAAGACCTCGACTCAGAAACGTCTGACAACGCCGAAGGCAATATCGATGATTTGGACTTAAGGGGCTCGGATATCGATGAAAAAGCCTCTGGGGAGGAAGATGAGAACGAGACTGCTGCACAAAAGCGACTCCGTCTTGCCAAGCTATATCTGCAAAGTGTGAAAGAAGACCTTGGTAAGTATTTTTTGCGCTCGTATTCCCTTATTTTGTGTATAAGTTGATATGGAGCGTAACGTTCTCGTAAACCTTCATCAAGCCGATGGTGAAGCAGATGCTGCTGACATCGACCGAGAAACAATCGCATCCCGTCTGCGCCAGGATGTTGTACGCCGCCAAATCCTTTTCTGTCACCAGAATGGCTGAACTTACTCTGCCACAGCTCCAGCATTCTGGGAAACTACATTTGTTTGTTGCGGACACAGTCAGTCGGTCAAATGCCATGTTGCGCCTCATCCCATGCTCAACGATCGTTTCGCAGCTTTCAAAAGCAACCCAGCATCCATTTGTTCGCTTAAAAGGCCACCGTTTCTCGATCACGTCTGCTGTCGTATCTGACGACGGCCGCACCTTGTTCACCGCGGGGAAAGAGGGCTCGATCATAGGGTGGAATTTACTAAGTGGCAAACGATTAGTTGTTTTCCCGAAAGTCCGACCCAGTTTATCCAGCATAGATAGAAAGGGGAAGGTGAAGATGACAGCAGACACCCACGCCGCGAACGAACTTCAGGGCCATACCGATGAGGTGCTTGCGCTTGCTTTAAGCAGCGACGGGAAGTATCTTGCGAGTGGCGGTCGCGATCGGAGACTTGGAGTGTGGGACGTTGCGAAAAAGGAATGGATCAGGAGTTTTGGTGGTCACAGGGATATCATCTCGGTATGCTCGCATTATCTTTTGGCGGCTGAGTTAGAGGTTGTATCCTGACGCAACCGCTATAGGCACTTTCTTTTCGCAAGGGCACACATACGCTGTACACCGCCTCCTTTGATCGCACCTTGAAAACCTTTGATCTTGGAGCAATGGGCTATGTTGAGACGCTTTTTGGACACCAAGATTGTGTCACTTGTGTGGATGCGTTAGGAGGTGAAATTGCGGTGAGCTCAGGGGGACAGGACCGTACAATACGTTACTGGAAGATCGTGGACGAGACGCAACTCGTGTTTCGTGGTGGTGGCAGGAGCAAAATGCGAGAGCTTCTAGAAAGTGGCGGGATAGATAGCATGGAACTTGTGGATGACGCAGAAGGGTCGAGGCGGAAAAAGCATCCTGATGGCTTTGTGGAGGGTAGGATTGATTGTGTTGCCATGCTCGACGAAACGCTTTTTGTCAGCGGGGGTGATAGTGGGTAAGCACCTTCACAATACAGAGCGCGCCCTCCTCACAGCGTCTGATATGTAGTTCCTTATCCTTATGGTCCACGACCAAGAAAAAGCCACTATTTTCATACCCTTGTGCGCATGGTATCGAAGAGCACGTAACAGACTCATTATCTTCCTCTGGCCCAACAATCCGCAACCCGCGCTGGATAACTTCCATTGCAGCATTGCCGTACTCGGACCTGTTCGCATCAGGTGCGGGTTGCCAAACCTCTGCCCATCATGACAAGGATTCTGACTAATTCTGGTTGTAGGTTCTTGGAGTGGTCAGATACGTTTGTGGAAAGTCGACTCTACTTTGCGATCATTTTCACCACTCCATTCACTGTCCGCGGCCGGGTTCGTTAATTCGCTAAAAATTATCAGGACCCCTGCTGGGTTCCTCGCATCGGCTACATGGCTCTCGCCCTCGGCTGCGAATGGATCCGCGCCACCTAATCAATCTTCAAATCACATGGGATCAGACAAGACACTGGATATCGTACTTGTTGCTGGTATGGGCCAGGAGCCGAGATTAGGACGATGGATGCAGCTAAAAGGACAAGGCGTGCAAAATGCCACCTTTGTCTTCGCCCTGACGAGAGCAAGAGAGACGAGTGCAAGCCCAGTAGTCGGCAATATGGATACCGTTGACTTGATTCATAATTAGATACTATACTGAGGACATAATACTAACACCAAGTGGGTGGCGCAAGGAGCGAAAGCGATGAGAGATGTTGTGAATCATATCTGACTAGGAGTTAGCACCATCACAAGGAAGAGTTGCCGACAGGATCCTGCGCTGGCAACCATAGATGTCGTGATTCTCAATTCTATTCGGCGTTGGTACACAAAACCACCTTGCACATGTCCTAGTTGAAGCCTGTATGGACTATAAAAGCTTCGGAGATATCGCAATCAAATCGAGTGCAGTCCAAATAATTATCCGTCCAAATGTAAAGTATGTTGGAAATGACAAAGGTGGAGAAACTTCAGATGAGTGCAATGCGAAATGACACGGGGAAGAGAACGCTACAAAATCTACTACTCCAAGTCGCACCCACCCCCAAAAATACAATGTTCGAGGTATAATAAGCTGTGGATGCGAGGCGTCCGCTGTTCACATATCACACTCCAGCAACGCACTTAGCGGATTACGCGAGAGGGTGACACGGCGGGGCCCCAGCTTCTATTGGGGTCATGTGCGCAGGAAGTTCAAGAGTAGGGGAGGAGGAATGATAAGGTAGGACACGTCTCCGCAACGCATGCGTTATGGCCTTGCTTGATTTTTCTGGCATGCGGGTCGGGTTCGGATCCGACTCCGGATCGACAGCAACCAGGACAACTGGTTCCGACTCGCTCGCCGATTAAGGGTATTTAGGCATTGACGAGCTCAACAGCATTATTGATGATCTTATCAATGCTCCATCTATCGCGTACCTCCGAACCATGCTTCAAGTCGAGTAAATCACCGAGCTCATCGCAGGCGCGCAGGAGCTCATCAATATCACTCTTGATATGACTGGCGCTTACACAGAACCGCACGCGGGACGTGACAAGCGGCGTAGCAGGGTAACCGACAACGACGGTGGTAATGGGGGTGCGTCGCTCGAGCATGAGGCGGTGGAACATTGGCATTTTCCCTGGAGAAAATAGGAGAAGAGGGACCACAGGGCTGTCCGAATGACCGTACGTGATAAAACCGAGTTTCTTGAGGCCACGGGCAAGATAGCGCGTGTTGAACGCAAGTCGGCGGCGCCGCTCAAGACCCTCCGACCCATCCCGCATTTCCTTTGTCATTGGCATCCAAGAGGGGATGAACGAGGAAGGGGCTGCGCCAATGTAATGATCGTCACTGATCAGGGAGGCAAAGTTGAGAGTGGATGATGACGTCGACGTCGAGAGCGTGAGCGTGTGGGCGTTATTGGCTGATGGATCAGATGTGACGCCCATGATAGAAGACGTGCTAGCCATGATCTGTGTAAGCACCACGGGACTGATGGATTCAGCGTACGCCCCAGAATGAGCATACGTCCTGATGGTGTCGATGAGTTTCGTTGAACCAGAAATATATCCGCCCGCCGCGCCAAAGGATTTGGTGAATGTGCCCATGAGAATGTCAACGTTCCGAGGATCGACACCAAAATAGTCGCACACGCCGCGCCCATTCGGACCAATCGCACCGATGGAATGGGCTTCGTCGACATAGAGGTAGAACTGGACGGACAAGCGTGAGTTGCTGCCAAACAGTGAATGCTGCAATGTACTCTGGCTCTCACCTTGTAACGTTTTTTCAGCTCAATGAGGGCAGGCAAGTTGCAAAATGTACCCTCCATAGAGAACAAGCCCTCGACAACAACGAGAATCTTTTTCCAAGGACGATGGGTTTTAGGCTGACCCTGACTGATGACTTCCCTTAACAATTTTTCGAGCTCGCGCATGTCATTGTGTTTGTACATCCTGACTTGCGCCCCGCTGATACGGACGCCAGTGCGAATACTGGCATGATTCAACTCGTCTGAAATAACTAGGCAGCCTCGCCCAACAAGGGCCGGAATGTTGGTCGAGTTAGTGGCAAAGCCCATCGAAACGATGGCTGCGTCCTCCTGGCCAACGAACCGCGCAACGAGACGTTCTGCTTGGACGTGGAGATCCAGTGTCCCTCCTGCTCGTCGAGCACCCATGGCAGTAAGACCATATTGTCGTACGCACTCTTCGACGGCGTCGGCGCACCCACCGCGGGCCTGAGCGAATCCTAGGTAATTGTATGAAGAAATATTGAGCGTGCGTGTGCAAGAGCCCGGGTAGTGAAATGTGGTATTATAGTTGTTTGTTGTGCGGTCCAAGAGTGTTATGGAGCGGCCCGGGACGCCCGTGACAGGGTGCGAGAAGCAGTCGTCTAGGCGATGTTTCAAACGGCGAGTATAGAAAGAGTCGAAATCCGAGTTGAGTGCAGCATAACCCTACGTGAATGGATTGTAGAGTGAAAATGGGAAAATGGGGAACGGAGAAGTTCGTCAAGGCTCGCTCTAGCAATAAGGCGTTTGCGACTACTTACGTCACGCGCGATCAAATGTGAGTAACCGGCGGGGTTTGCACGTTTACCCACAAAATCCCTCAGATGTCCCAGGCAAATGAGGAATAGATAAGAAACGTATGTCGTTAGGAGTATGTAATACGGAGGATCTTCATCCTTGGGATGTTGATACGGAAACCCCGCAGGGTGGCGAGAGGTATAACGATATCGCGGGTTGTTGCAATGGCCGAACTCGGAATGAATGGTGTCGAATACTTGCTCAGACGTAGGAGGCTCCAGGGGGATTGTAAGTCCAGAGCCGTCGTCGACATTTTCCCCGTGCTGGATGAGTGCTCCGTTCGTGGACGACTTGTGACAGGAATGGCAGTGGTTCACACCATTATATGAACTAATATCGGAGGTGGATGAGGTGAGGGACGAAGAAAATGAGAGAGCAGGTGTGGACACAGGCGTCGTGTCTTTTTGTTGATGCAACTTGCGCGATTTCGCGTCGGCTTCTGCGAGAGCCGTGAGGTACGCCTGAGCGGACCGACCACTCAAGGACGAGGTGCGAGAATTTTTCCTGCCGAATACAGGCGACTGCATCGGCGAGGTGGGCATGGCTGATAGGAAAGTGGTGGGAACAAACTGAATCAAACAGGCAAGCGGCGCTTATTCACATCACTTCGCATTGATATCTGCACGAACTGAAGATGGCTATCTCCAGAGCAGTCTTACTTGCGGTGCCAACGAGGAAGACCCCAGCTCCATCATTTATACCTTCCCGTTGCGGCGATGCCGTATGCCGTATGATGGCGGCGCATACCAGATATCAACACACTCGGCATGGGTGTGTGTGGATGGACGTCACTTTTTCTTAACAAGGCATTCTCTGGGCTGCGTTACACGTCAAATTCAGATTGATATCTTGTTCTAAGACTCATGTTCAACGGTCGACCAATTTGGGGTCATCCACAGATCCAACACAGAGATAGAGGAGATTTCTTGAGGCGTGCTAGTAATGAATCCAACACCAAGGGGGCACGCGCAAAGAATGGGTTTAGCCCATCAGTATATTGCCATTTCTTAGCGTGCGTTGAAGCTGCATAGGACAACCCGATCAAGGGAGCCTTGAACCTGACGAGCTTTCAATGAATATGGGTTTCGTGTTGGAAGCCCACAAGGTGTAGCAGTGGTGGAGAAATCGAAAGAGCCTGAGGATTTGGAGGCTTTCAACGTGCGCCAGTCAGGAGCGACCGAAAGAGATGGTGAGGGTCTGAGGGACCAGTGAGGGTTGGTGGGGGCTCTCGTTGCACCGGCACTGAGTATTAGTCATGAGTGCATCGGGCGAATAATATACCCGCACTATGGGTGCTCGGAGTTTTAAGATGTCAGATCAGACCGGACCAAATGTAAGTCAGGATATAATCCAGCCCGATCAGGAGCGGCTGCACAGGTGCAAAACAACAGGCAGCGACATTCTCTGGCACGCATTCGATTCGTGGACGCGCGGTGCCAAAAAGGGTGTCCCACATCTTCGTCTGCTTCCCGTAGCTATGTGCAAGTAAAGTGCATGAATCAGCGCTGAGCAGGTGCGGTGCCGGAGGTTGAATACGCACTTGAAGCTCTTGCGCCATCCGTTCCGGTGATGCAAATCATGGTCCTCGATGTTGAGTTCGAGTCCAAATGGCTGGAGGAAGGACGAGGCGGGGGTCGCGGGCACGCAAGCACGCAGGCCAGAATGGCCCATCGCTTCCGTGTGGGTAATGTAGGCCGTGCATATCCACTGCGTGACAGGGAGAGAAGGTCCCGTTATTCATAATGAGATAGAGATACATGGACGAATGGTCGGGCGAAACACACCCAAGTGAAGAAGTCAATTTTGTATGTGAGTGCAGCGAGGACGGGGATCACAACCACATCAAATATATCTTGCTCCAAACCTAAATGGGGCAATGGCAACAAAGTGTTAGATAATAGTTGTTTGGCATTCAATGCGAATGTCAGTAATAAGCATTGCATATCATTGATATATGATCACAGGCATGCGGAAAAGAAGCAATCGACAGAAATCAAATAATCAGCACTGGTTCTTCCAAATATATGGGGGAAGGGATCGCGCACGCACCGGCAAAACCACTAAGAACCCATGTTGGGTGCTTCACCATATGGTGTACTTTGTGGAAGCGCCATAGCAACTACACAGGTCGCATCGCGATGCATTGTTCCGCATCGCGGGAGCGCGACAAGATGTCGCATCAGCCACATTGAAGGGCGAAGGGGAGAAGAAGAAGACGTCGATGCGCAAATATCGAGGAATCAGAACAGCAGATGTTTTTCGATAGTAACGACAATGCCGACAGCCCATAAAGTGTATCCACCAAACGCGAACAAACCATGTGATGCATGGGAAAAATAGAATTGTAGTCAGCTTCTGATTCTGGCAAAATAAACCAAAAGAGGTGAAAGAGGCCGGACATGAGTAACTTGCGAAGCAAGGGGTACGCGGTTGGAAAATGAAAATGACGGATAAGTGACAAAACACGTACATCAGACTCGTGCATGATGCGGTGATACCAACTAGAGAGTTAATGCCAAGATAGGCCATCAATCCGGCATGAGGCTTATCATTGGGCGGCTGGATGAAAATAGTTTTGAAAAATGCGCACTAGAAGTAAAAGTCGAGGATGGAGACATGGATGAATGCATTGATCGGTAGCCAAAGCGAGAGGTGTGGAGTCTCAGTCTGATCATACGCGATGAAGGTTCCGAACAACGGGCGGACGATGAGCGAAGCTATAATAATGAACTATAGATGGGCATCAAAACATGTCCAAAAAAAACTCCTCGTCAGAACACTGGCACGTAAGATGCGCACCGCGGTCCAGCTCGTCCTCACATCCGGAGTGTGATTCCTCGGAGACTTCTGGTCAAGATATCCATATTGCGCAATGAGTGTTTTCATCCGCAGGGATAACATCTTGGCGCCAATGATGAACCAAATGGAATATATGGCAAATGCAACGGGTAGGGGCCAACTGTAGCCCGTCTTCATGCTGGTGTACTGTACAATCATTGGCGCGACAGCGCGTGGGAAGACCCACTTGTCTGCACAGATAACAGTGGGATTCTGTCAGCTTGTATATCACCAGTGTCGAGGCACCCAGTACGCCGCCGCCGCCCCAGGCAATGAAAGAGGAAAAATAACGCGGGAAAAGAGGCAAATGAAGTAGTAGGTGTGAATACCTACGTTGTTGCCAGGAACTAATGAGGGGCAACTTGGCTTCCTTCTGAGGGAGGGGGCCATGATACATGAAATCGTACAATAGCACCTTGAACGGGTCCTTCGTCTCAGTGATCAGCTTCCAAATAGA
>Ga0307508_10004548_pt1 | contig 13511 bp, 9 predicted proteins | sample 9_EM_MG_FD_203089 | JGI IMG/M metagenome (GOLD analysis project Ga0307508, IMG submission 203089) | Populus trichocarpa ectomycorrhiza microbial communities from riparian zone in the Pacific Northwest, United States - 9_EM | ecosystem: Host-associated > Plants > Roots > Unclassified | place... | reverse complement strand
GCCCCTTCCACTCTTAAGCATAAAAAAGTATGTGTACAGTAACGTTTATTCCCGCCGGCGACAGGGTATTTATCACGCATAACCGCGATGAAAAACGGCTTCGTCCCCCTGCGCTGGCGCCGGCTGTACATCATGTGCATGGGCATACGTTGTTGTTTCCACGCGATGCACAGGCCGGTGGCAGCTGGATAGCGGCCAATGCCAACGGCGAAGCGGCGGTGCTGCTCAATGGCGCCTTTATAAAACACGAGACCCAACCGCCTTATCGTAAAAGCCGCGGGCTGGTATTAGTGGATATCATGGCGTCGGATGACGGGGCGCTTAGCTGGCAACAGGCAGACCTGTCCGGCATCGAACCCTTTACGATGATTCTGTGGAGCAAGGGCCGGCTGTATGAAGGGCGCTGGGACGGGCGTCGTAAATATACCGCGGAGCCAGACGCAGCACAAGCACATATATGGTCGTCGGTTACCTTGTATGAAGAAGCGGTGCAGCACCGGCGCAGGCAATGGTTTGCCCGGTGGCGCCAGCAATGCCCGCAGCCGGAGCCGGCAGACATCCTGCAATATCATTTGCAGGGTGGCGAGGGGGATACGCGCAATGATCTGCGCATGAACCGTAACGATGTGCTGCTAACCGTTAGCATCACCGGCATGACATTGTTGCCCGGCGAATGCCGGATGCAGTATATGGATTTGCAGGGGGATGCTGTGTATGCACAGGATTTTCTTCTTACTGATAATAGGTTAATGTTTCACGAATAAACCCCTTCAGCTTATGATTCGTCGTATTTTACATCATCCCTTTTTTATCCGGCTGCTGCACCGCGAATACTGGTCGTTTGGCGTTGTGTATATCTGGATTATGCCGGTATGGGCCTGGCTGGGTATCCGGGCCCGTTCATTTTTCTTTTTCGCCGCCGCCAATCCCACGATTGAATACGGAGGGTTTATGATGGAATCGAAGAAAAAGATTTATGATTTGCTGCCGCCGCATTCGTATCCCTGCACCCGCTATTTCCGTATGCAGGAAGACCCGGCGCTGGTAGTGCGGCAATTGAAGGACGCAGGTTTCAGTTACCCGCTCATTGGCAAACCCGATATAGGAGGAAAGGGAAGGGGCGTAAAAAAGCTGGATACGGAAGCCGAGCTGCTGGACTACGCACAGTCTTCGCCATTGGATTTCCTCATACAGGAATACGTGGACCATCCCCATGAAGCGGGTATTTTTTACTATCGATATCCCGGCCAGGAAAAAGGCCGCATATCGGGTATTGTGCGAAAGGAGATGCTGGCAGTACAGGGAGATGGCAGCAGCTCGCTTCGTAAGCTGCTGCTGCGTGATAAGCGATATATATTGCAGTTGCCGGCGCTGGAAAAAATGTACGGCCCTTTACTGGATGTTATTCTGCCCGCGGGCGTGGCGAAGGAGCTGGTGCCCTATGGCAATCACGCACGGGGCGCCAAATTCCTGGACGATTCGCACCTGGCGGATGAATGCCTTACCAACAGCATCGATGCGCTTTGCCGCCAGGTAGATGGTTTTTATTATGGCAGGCTGGACATTCGTTACAGCAGCTGGGAAGAGCTGCGGCAGGGACGGTTTTCCGTTATTGAGCTGAATGGCGCAGGTTCGGAACCTACACATATTTACGATCCAAAGCATTCATTGTGGTTTGCCTGGAAAGAAATCATCCGCCATTGGATCATTCTTTGGCGTATCAGCCGCCTCAACCATCAAAAAGGCATTCCCTATCTTACTGCCAGGGAGGGCCTTCTCCTGCTGAAAGAAAACAAAGCCTTCGATCAAAAGATAGCTGCATTTTATGTGTAGCCAGCTGCGCATTTTTATGATAGGCATGCTCATCAGCTTTCTCGGCACCCTGCCGCTGGGCAGCCTGAATATAACCGCCATGCAGGTGGCCATAGAAGAGCAGGTGAGGAGCGCCGTAAAGTTTGCGCTGGGCGTAGCCCTGGTAGAAGTGCTGTATGTGCAGGTATCGCTGCAGGCAATGAATTGGGTAACGGCCCACCAGGCGGTATTCCGTACCATGGAGTGGATAACGGTGCTGTTGTTTGCGGTGCTGGCGGCGGGCAGTTTTATAACTGCGTGCAGGAAGGCGGGAGAGAAGAAAAGCATTTTGCTCAATAATACCATTCATCGCTTCTGGCTGGGCTTTGGTATGAGCGCCATCAACCCCGTACAAATTCCCTTCTGGTTTATATGGAGCACTTACCTGGTCAGCACGCATGTGCTTGCCGCCACTGCCTATAACAGCTATACCGCCGGCATCGGCCTGGGCACCCTCAGCGGGCTGGCCCTGTTTATTTTTTTTGGCCGTTGGGTGGTACTAAAAATCAACGCGGGGCGCCGGGCGGTGAATGTGGTGGTGGGGCTGGTGTTTTTCGTTTCAGCGATTATTCAATTTATACGGCTGGTGAGCGAATAAACCCATCAAATGTCCCCCGCTATGGCGGGGCAGGCTCTACGGGACAATAAAAAGGCCTCCCGAAGGAAGCCTTTATTATATATATCATTTCGTCTTTAACGCCTCGCAGCTCGCAGCTAATAGCTCGCAGCTTCTCTCTCTATTGCATCGAATCCTGCACGCCATCCATGCCCGAGCGCATGTTCTTGCGTTTAAACAGCGATACGTCCAGCTTGCCGAAGCGATAGCTTAAGTTGAGGCGGAATATCTGCGGGTCCCGCCTCCGGTCGTACGTTTGGGTAAAGCTGGTGGCTTCCGAGAAATAACTGTATTTACGGGTGCGGAAGATATCGTTTACGCTAAGCGTAACCGAAGCCGCTTTATTTTTCAGGAAGTCTTTGCGGATGGCTGCGTCAACACCATAGTTGGGATTGATATAGCCCTGTGCGGAAGGCTGGGGGCCACCGCCAAACATGCCGCCGCCACCACCACCGCCACGGCCGCCACCGCCGCCGCCATTGCTGCTGCTCTGGGGCAATACGGATTTGCTCTGGTAATCGCCCGATAGCTGGATGCTGAAATTGGCCGGCAGCTTAAAGCTATTGTTCCATTTGATGAAATAGCTCACAATGGAATTGGTGGGCACATTGTCGATATTATCGGCATTGATTTTCGAATTGTACAGGTTCACGTTGGTCGTCATATCCCACCATTTGGTCAGCGGCGTGCGACCTGTTATTTCCAGGCCGTAGGAAATGCTGTTGTTGGCATTTTTGTAGGTGGTAAAATATGCGCTGTCGGCCGCTGTGCCGCCGTTGCTTATCTTATCATAGTAAGTATAGCGGGTAATCAGGTCGGTGGTATACTTGAAATAACCGGTTACCAGCAGGCTGTAGTTCTTTGGAAACGTTTTCTGGTATGACAGCTCGAATGAATTGGTGAATTCGGGTTGCAATGCAGGATTGCCTTTTGAATAGTTTTGAGGGTCGGTGATATCGGTATATGGTATCAGCTGAAAGAAATTGGGACGGTTGATCCTTCTTGAATAGTTGAGCTGCATATCCTGTTTGTTGCCCAGGTCCTTTGTCAGGAACGCGCTGGGAAACAGGCTGATGGGATATTTTGTTTTGAAGGTGGAGTCGCCGGTTTTGAAAAAAGAAGTACCGGTGTAATCCGAGCTTTCTGCCCGCAGGCCCAGCTGGTAGCTGAATGTTTTGATTTTATTCGAAAACGTTACATAACCGGCGTATACGCGATCCTTGAACTCGTAGTTATTGCTGAAGGCGTCGAAACGCGTACGGTTCTCCGAATTGATATTGTCGTACAGGTAGTTGTTGGTGATGCTGGTATTGTCGCGCATGGCTACACGGGCGCCCGCTTCCACCTTCATGTTTTCGGAGATGGGGTTGGCATAGTCTACCTGGCCGGTAAAAAATTTGTTCCTGCCGTTGCCTTCGGTACCACGTTTTACAGGCGTGAGCTTGGACGTGTAGTCGGGATTATAATAATAGGTCCTGTAAAGCGAGTTGTTATCGTTTTTGCTCTGGTTGTAATTTAAATCCGCTGTCAGTTCCTTGCCTGCTTTGGCAAAATTATGTTTAAACCCCAGGGCGCCGCCGAAATTCCTGAACTGGGCATGTACGTCCGATTGCTGGTTGCCCCTTGTATAAAGGTTGCCGCCGGTGGCGGTGGAATCATAGTTGAGATCGTCGAAGGTGTTAAAGTTACCCCGTACGGCCACACCCGAAACAGTCAGCGTATTGCGGTTGTTCATCAGGTAATCGAATCCCGCACGGCCAAAAGCAAACTCGCCGTTGGACGTATTCTTATCCGCCTGGTTGATGTCTACCGCGGGCGAAAAGTTATGCCGGGAGTTATTGCTGGTGGCAATCGATTTGCGCTGGTTGTAATTGGCACTGGCAAAGAAATTGACTTTTCCCTGCTTGACATTGATATCGCCGCCGCCGTTGAACTTGCCGCGCGAATCAATCCCCGCACGCAGGTTGCCGTTATAGCCTGCCTTGCGGTTTTTCTTCAATACGATATTGAGAATACCCGCCGTACCGCCGGAGGCATCGAATTTGGCCGAGGGATTGGTAATGATTTCCACGCTCTCGATGGCATCGGCCGGTATCTGGTCGAGCGTGAGGGTGGTGGGTCGTCCGTCTACAAAAATCGTAGGAGCTGCATTGCGCAGGGTTACGTTGCCATCTATATCTACATTGACCGAAGGAATGTTTTTCATGATTTCCTGGGCTGTCTGGCCGGTGCTCACAAGGCTTTTATCCACGTTAAACACCTTGCGGTCTACCCCCATCTGGAACAGGGGTTTGGAAGCGGTGACGGTTACGCCTTCCAGCACCTGCGGGTCGGCTTCCATTTTGATATTGCCGAGGTCTTTATCAACGCCTGCCAGGGCCGCCGACATATCTGTACTGCCGGCATCGCCGCCGCCGGCGGGCCTTTTGAGCTCGAACGCCACTTTTTGCTCAATGGGTTTATAGCCGATGGCGGAAAGCTTTAAACGGTAACTGCCGAATAACGACAGGTTTTCCAGGCTGAACTCGCCATTGGGCCTTGTCAGCATACCTGCCACCATCGTATCTTTTCTTGTGCGGGTGGTGGAGTCAAATTTGGTACCTACCAGCTGTACGGAAGCCGCATCCAGCGGGCGATTGGTTTTGCTGTCCACCAGCTTGCCGTAAAAATGGCCGATATTGGCCATTCCCGCGCCCCTTCCCTGTCCCGCGCCGCGTCCCTGCCCGCCCGGGAACTGGGCATTGGCGCAGAAAAAAATAAGTCCACTTAAAATCGTCGTTAAAATCGCTCTCATGTATATGTTGCTATTAATGTTTCAATCAGCTGCAAAGGTGTCTCATTCCATTGTTAATGAAAAGCCATAGGGATGAACGGTTTTTTAGGCAGGCAGGATAGGAAAGTAAGGGTGAACCTCCTCTATGAGCGGGTGAATAAGCGTATTAAAGGCCTGATTGTTTCATTAGTGGCTGCTCCACCACGCAAGCAGCACCGCCAGCGTTCCCGTAAAAAAACCCGATATTAACCCCAATCGCTGCAGGGCGGAAAGTTCTTTTTTCATCGCCTTCTGCACCTGTTCCACCAGTGTTTCCGGCGGTATGGCCAACAGTTTCTCACCGATAAGACGCTTTATATCGAATTCACCTGCGAGGCCGGCCGCATAATTTTTCATGACAGTGGGAAAAATCTGTTCCAGCTCGGTCACAAAAACCGCTTTCAGCTGCCCGATGGTTTTATCGCCCACAAACATACCCACCACCGGCATGGCCTGTTTCAGCTTTACCCGCAAAAAGTGATCTATCTGCTCTTCTATCACCGGCATTATCTTCTGAAAGTGGGCAGGATTGGCCATGATGGCTTCCAGTGCAGCGGCATCGGGCATAAAAGCGGCTGCTGCCTGCGCCACCTGCGTGGCCAGCTGCGCCTGTCGACGGGGAAGCAGCCCCTGGATGCGCAGGCCCAGGAAGCTGCGCGGCTGCACCGGGTAAAATACCCCTGCCAGGGCCAGCCGGTGAATAGCCCAGCCCAGGCCGGCGCAGATAAACGGTATTGTGAAAAGCCATCCATTCATGGGCTTGGTTTTAAGGCTGCAAAGAAACAGTAAATAACGCCGGATAAGAAATCACTACGGATTGTTTTTGTGCGAAGCTGAAATTCTATTATTTTTGCCGTCCAAACGGTAGCTGTAGCTCAGCTGGTTAGAGCATCAGATTGTGGTTCTGAGGGTCGAGGGTTCGAACCCCTTCAGTTACCCCCCCGGCCGCCAGGCTTTGGCAAGGCGGTCCAGCAAAATCCCGGAACATCCCGTTCCGGGATTCTTTTTGCCCGGAATTGACTGGATTTTAACAGTTTCCCCCGCCTGTGTAATTTCTGTCAAGTGGCTGTTAATTGTGCCGCTATGGGGCAACAACCCACGACATTTATCGTTATTTTTGGATACATGCAAAAATTAATTCAATTTATGTTTAGCAGAAGAAGTTTACCCATCCTATTGATGGTGCTGGGCGCGGGAATTTTCATTGCTTTTCGCGGCCTGGGCAAAAGCGGCGGTTCTATTAATCCGCCTACCAGGTATGAAAAAATCCTGCACAATGTGGGAGAGATGCTGGCAGAAATACATTACAGTCCCAAAGACATCAACGATAAATTCTCGAAAGAGATTTTTACCAAATACCTCTCGGCGATAGACGCAGACAAAGTCATTTTCCTGAAGTCGGATGTACAGGGCCTGGGCGGCAAATATGAAACAAAGATCGACGACGAGATACTCGGCGGCCCGGTTAATTTCGTACCGGCCGTATCTGAGCTGTTTACAAGGCGCATGCCCGAAGCCGAAAAGCTGTACAAGGAGCTCCTGGCGCAGCCCTTCGATTTCAACAAAGACGAGACTTTTGTGAACGACCCCGACAAACGTGATTTTCCCGCCAACGAAGCCGGTCGCAAGGACATGTGGCGCAAGCGCCTGAAATATATGGTGCTCGACCGCTATGTGGATTTGATGGAAACACAGGAAAAAAACAAAGGCAAGGCAGGTTTTGTGGTGCGTAGCAATGAAGAATTGGAAAAAGACGCGCGTGCACGTGTAACCCGTATTATGGAGCGCACCTTTGATCGCTATAAATTCAAATTCTCGGCCGACGACCAGTTTAACCTGTTTGTAAATACCATTACGCAAAGCATGGACCCGCATACGGATTATTTTCCGCCTGTGGACAAGCGTTTTTTTGACGAAGAGATGAGCGGTGAATTTTATGGCATCGGCGCTTCCCTGCGTGATGAGGACGGCAACATCAAAATCGGTTCTATTATCACCGGTAGCCCGGCCTGGAAAAGCGGTGAGCTCACCGTGGGCGATGTGATTACGAAGGTAGGCCAGGGAGAAGCGGAACCGACCGACCTCACAGGCTTCGTGGTACAGGACGCCGTAAAAATTATTCGTGGAAAAAAAGGCACCGAAGTGCGGCTTTCTGTTCGCAAAGCGGATGGCGCCGTGAAGATAGTGAAGCTGGTACGCGAAAAAATAGTACAGGATGAAACATATGCCCGCAGCGCCATTGTATCCAACGGCAAATCTAAAATAGGCTTTATCTACCTGCCCGAGTTCTACGCCAACTTCGACGACCCTAATGGTCGTCGTTGCGCCGATGATGTGGCAAAGGAAATTGCCAAGCTGAAAGAACAAAAGGTGGAAGGCATTATACTCGACCTGCGTAATAACGGCGGCGGCTCGCTGTATGATGTGGTGAAAATGGTGGGCCTGTTTATAGAAGACGGTCCCATAGTGCAGGTAAAAGACAGGGATGGCAAACCGAGCGTGCTGAAAGACCGCGATAAAACGTTGCTGTACGACGGCCCGCTGTCGGTTATGGTAGACGAGTTCAGCGCTTCGGCTTCTGAAATATTTGCCGCCGCTATACAGGATTACAAGCGCGGTATGATTATCGGCAGCACAACTACCTATGGTAAGGGCACGGTGCAGCGTAATATCGGGCTGGATAAGGACATGGGCTTTATGTCGGCCAACAGCGAGCTGGGTACTATCAAGCTCACGCTGCAGAAATTCTATCGTATCAACGGCGGCTCTACACAGCTGCGCGGTGTGGCATCCGATATTGTACTGCCCGACTTTTATGAATATTACAAGCTGCGCGAAAAGGACGATCCCGATGCGTTGCCCTGGGATGAAATACAAAAAGCCGATTACAATGTATGGAATGCAGGTTATGATGTGAACACACTGCGTACCGGCAGCCAGGCAAGGGTAAGTAATAATCCTTCTTTCAACCTCATCAAGACCAATACCGAATGGCTGGCAGCAAGGGAAAATGAAAAAACTTATTCGCTGAACATAGAAAAGTTCCGCGATGAAAAGAAAAAAGTAACGGCTACGCTCAAACAGCTCGAGTCGCTCAATAAGCTGTCTAAAGAGCTGGAAGTAAGCGCGCTGCCCCAGGATTCGGGCAAGTATGCCAATGACAAGGACCGTGAAGAGCGTTTCAAAGCCTGGTTAAAAAACCTCCGCAATGACCTCCGCCTCGATGAAACGGTGAACGTGATGAATGATATGGTCAACCAGCGCAACCTGGCGTTGGGGAAGAAGAATTAAGTTGTGAGCCGCGAGCTACGAGCAGGAAAAAATAAAAGAGAAAGAGGGATGTTTATCTTGAAGATAGGCATCCCTCTTTCTCTTTTTATTAACGGCATTGCTTAGCGTACGGCTTACAGCTCACAGCTTATTTCTTCCCCAGGTATCGCTCCTTAATGATCAACAAGTGGTGTTTTGCATGTCCTGCCGTTACGTATCCCATGGCCAGTGCATTGGAGGGCTTGTTATTGGCGAGGCCTTTAAACAGGAGGTCTTCGTCGCTCAATGATTCGAAAAACAATTCGGAGCCTGCGCGAACGATGGCAAATTCTTCCACGAGGTCTTTCCATTTTCTTTTGGTGCTATTGGCGTGAACGGCCCAGCTGTTTTCATCAAAGCCCGGCAGCTGCGACTGGTCGCGGCGGGCAAATGTGAGCGCGCGGTATATAAACACCCGTTCTGCATCGATGATGTGCTGCAGTACTTCCTGTATGGTCCATTTGCCCGGCGCATAGGCGTACTGCCTTTTTTTGGCGGGGATGGATTTGAGCAGCTTGCGGAATTCTTTGGTATTCCGGCGGATGGCTTTGGCTACTTCCATATCGTCGGCTTTGGAAATATACGTCTGAAACGATTCGGCGGCTATTGCTTCTTGTTTGGTTAGCATGGTATGGAGCATTTAGTAAGTCTAATGTACTGAGAAATCGTGAAATGTGAAGCGGGAGCCGTGAGCCGTGAAGCGTGAGACATGAATCGTGAGACGTCAAAAGGGGAGGGAATGGCGCAAAAAAAGGGCTCTATTTATTAGATAGAACCCTTTTGTAATATTATTTATGTGCTACTGCTGCTTCAATTTACGTCTCACGACTCACGTTTCACGTTCTTAGTTCTCTTTGCTGTTCTTCAGCACTGATTTCAGCAGCTTTTCCCTTTTTTTATCCTGTTTCAGCGTAGCGGCAACTTTAGCTGCTTCGTAGGCGTTGATAACGCCGCCCGAAACGCTGATATCGGTCATACTAACCAGGTCGCTGGTGCCGGGTTTCTTAACCTGCATGCCGGGCGACTGGGCCGATTTTTCGAGGCAGTATTTTATCTGTTGCGGGCTGAGGCCGGGGAAGTATTCCAGCAGGAAGGCAGCGGTGCCTACTACCACGGGGCAGGCCATGCTGGTGCCTTGTGCATTGCCGTAGGTGTTGCCGCCGGGAATGCTGGAATAAATTTTTACACCCGGAGCGAACACATCCACTTCCTGTTTGCCATAGTTGGAGAATACGGCGGTATAACCACCTTCTTTGGGGTCGCCGCTGGCGCCCACCGTAATCCAGTTGTCGGCCTTGCTGTGCGTTGCGCGCAGGTTGGCATTGGGGAAATTATCGGTGCTGTCTACATTGGCGGCATCGTTGCCCGCTGCATGTACCAGCAGCACGCCCCTGCTGTCGGCATATCTCACCGCATCGTCTACCCAGCGTTTGCCGGGCGAAAAGCTTTTGCCAAAGCTCATATTCACCACGCGGGCGCCATTGTCTACCGCGTAGCGGATGGCCAGGGCAATATCTTTATCGTGCTCATCGCCATCGGGTACGGCGCGTATCATCATAACGCGCACGTTGTCGGCGATGCCATCGATGCCTTTTCCATTGTTACGCTCGGCGCCGATGATGCCCGATACGTGGGTGCCATGGAAGGGTGTACCCGCCATAATATCGTTGTTGCCGTAAGAGCGGTCGTTGATATCGTCTTCGTTGTCTTTGGTAATGTTGCCGCGGTAGTTTTCGGGTTCTTTCTCGGCCGCGTCTTTTTTACGCTCTTCGCCGTTCACATATTCGGTAAACTCGCTCACGAATTCCTTGTTGGTGGTCTCCATGATGTTATTGGCCTTGAAGAGATAGAGCAGGCCGGCTTTGGCCTTTTTCTCTTCGGGGGTAGCAGCCGCATATTGGTCGAGGTCATTACCGGTAAATACGTCCTTGCCCAGCGCCTTGCGCAGCAGGCTGTCGTTTTTAATGGTGCTTTCAAGCGCTTTTTTCATGATCACGATGTCTACACCGCCATCGCCGTTGGCATCGCCTTCCACTTTCTCTCTTGACTTAGACCACATGGCATACTGCTCTTTTTCTTCCGTGCTCAATTTTGCGGTATCCACCGTGCCGGCAAATATCTTTTTGTATTTGTGGTATACACGGGCGCCCTCATATGAATCTTCTTTCACGTTGCGGCCGTCTTTGCCACCCAGGAAATTCCAGCCATGTACATCATCTATATAGCCATTGTTATCATCGTCTATGCCGTTGCCGGGTATTTCTTTGGGATTGGTCCATAAAATACCTTTCAGATCTTCATGCGTGGTATCGATGCCCGAATCAATCACCGCTACGATAACGGTTTTGCTTTTGAGATTTTTTAAATGGATAAAATCATACGCTTTATCCAGGCTGATGCCCGAAAAGCCGTCTTTATCCTTGTCCATCAGGTGCCAGCCCTTAGGTACGCCCTTTGCACTTGTGCCCTGGGCAAAAGATACGGATGCCGAGCCAAGCAATACCAGAAATGCTCCCCCCGCCATTACATGCTTAATCATTGACATTTAAATTTAATTATACTTTTTTTATGGTTACAATTGGAACCTGCAGCTGTATGCTAAATCAAGACTTACCGCAGCCTGTTCCGGTTGCCGTGCGCCGTAGTATTCAGCTTTCTTTAACAAAATCCTTCCCGGCGCAGTCAACAAATATGCGGATAAGTCCCTGAAAAACGAAGACCGTTCGCATAATTTATAAGCTTTTTTTGTAAAGCATCGGTTAATTGGGAGGAAGCCGCAAGCTGCGAGCCTCAAGCCAGGGCCGCGGGCTGCAGCTACTTGTAGCTTGCGGCTTGAAGCGTTCCCTCTATCCCAGGTCAAATTTGATACCCTGCGCCAGGGGTAGCTTGTCGGAATAGTTGGTGGTGTTGGTTTGCCGGCGCATATATACTTTCCAGGCGTCACTGCCGCTCTCGCGGCCCCCGCCCGTTTCCTTTTCGCCGCCGAAGGCGCCGCCTATTTCGGCCCCGCTGGTGCCGATATTGACGTTGGCGATGCCGCAGTCGCTCCCTGCGACCGACAGGAAGCGTTCGGCTTCCCGCAGGTTGAGCGTCATAATAGCCGACGAGAGGCCCTGGGGCACGCCGTTTTGCAGGGCGATGGCCTCGTCGAGGGTTGTGTATTTCATGAGGTAAAGCACTGGTGCAAAGGTTTCATGCTGCACGATGCTGAAATCGTTCCTGGCTTCGGCAATGCAGGGTTTTACATAGCAGCCGCTCTCGTAGCCCGGCCCGTTCAGCACCCCCCCTTCCACGACAAAGCGGCCTCCTTCGGCCCGGCATTTATCGATGGAGGCGGTATATTGGGCTACGGCGTCCTTGTCTATCAGGGGCCCCACATGGTTCTTTTCATCCAGGGGATTGCCTATTGTAAGCTGCCCGTAGGCTTTTACCAGCTTAGCTGTAAAAGCCTCATATACGCTTTCATGGATTATCAGGCGACGGGTGCTGGTGCAACGCTGTCCCGCGGTACCCACGGCCCCGAATACACAGCCGATAAGCGACATATCCAGGTCGGCGTCTTTGGAAATGATAATGGCGTTGTTGCCACCCAGCTCCAGCAGGCTGCGGCCCAGGCGGGCGCCTACTGCGGCGCCGATGGCCTTGCCCATACGGGTGGAGCCGGTGGCCGATACCAGGGGGATGCGGCCATCGTTGCTTATCCATTCGCCTACTTCCCGGCCGCCGGTAATAAGACAGCTCACGCCTTCCGGCACGCCGTTCTTTTTAAATACCTCCGCCGCAATCTGCTGGCAGGCAATGCCGCAAAGCGGCGTTTTTTCGCTCGGCTTCCAGATGCACACATCGCCGCATACCCATGCCAGCATACTATTCCAGCTCCATACCGCCACGGGGAAGTTGAAGGCCGAGATGACGCCCACAATGCCCAGGGGATGGTATTGCTCGTACATGCGGTGCCCGGGACGCTCGCTGTGCATGGTCAGCCCGTGCAGCTGGCGGGAAAGGCCCACGGCAAAATCGCAGATATCTATCATCTCCTGCACCTCTCCAAAGCCCTCCTGGAGGCTCTTGCCCATTTCGTAGGATACCAGCCTGCCCAGGTTTTCCTTTTCGCGGCGCAGGGCATCGCCTATCTGGCGTACCACTTCGCCGCGCCGGGGCGCGGGCCAGTTCCGCCATTCCTGGAAGGCGGCGGCGGCGGTCATCACTATTTCGTCGTAGGTTTTTTTATCGGTGGTGCTTACCGAAGCGATGAGCTTGCCATCGACGGGGGAGCTGGAATCGATTTTTTCCTTGCTTCCCTTCAGCCAGTTGCTGCCGGTGGAGCTGCCTTCGTTGTTTGCCTGGATATGGAGAGCTTGCAGGATACTGCTTATCATGTCATTATTGATTTGGACCGCAAAGATACGGAGCCGAAAATTGACAGCCGCGTGGGAGCGATCCAGGGTTTCGGTTCCTGTTCAAGGGGGTTTGTGAGGATTCTTTTGCGGAAATAAAATAATCACCGGGGGCGCCGTCTACCAACAGCTCTCACTCGCCCGCCTCTGGCGGGGGAGGGTTAGTGGTGAGCCCTTCGACAAGCTCAGGGCAGGCTCTCTGGCTCACGGGGGGAGCCGGAGGCTCTCAAATAGTCCTCACCCGCCTCTGGCGAGCGAGTGTGTAGAGAAGGTAGGAAAAATGAAAAGCCCCGATAGAAATCAGGGCTTTTACTAATCGCGGATCTTGCACCTTACCTAGATCATGAAAAAAAAAGATAATAGCAAATCAATGCTCTAAAACTAGCGCGGCGGGCGCAGCAGGGAAAATTTTATAGGTGAATCGGTCATTTTTCACGGGGAATGGCCTTCCGGTGCCTACCAGGAAGTTTTCTTGTCTATCAATTTAAAAAACTCGTCGGCATAGCTGATGCCCACGGGTATTTCC
>Ga0307508_10004546_pt1 | contig 13512 bp, 22 predicted proteins | sample 9_EM_MG_FD_203089 | JGI IMG/M metagenome (GOLD analysis project Ga0307508, IMG submission 203089) | Populus trichocarpa ectomycorrhiza microbial communities from riparian zone in the Pacific Northwest, United States - 9_EM | ecosystem: Host-associated > Plants > Roots > Unclassified | place... | reverse complement strand
CTGTTGCTGGTGCTATTCTCAAAGTGGGAGACGTAAGGGACTGGGCCCCGAACTGCCGGCCCCCGCGCTTACCGCTCGCTGCCCTTCCTGCAGCTACTTTTCGCGCGAGAGTCGCTGTTTGCTGCTCTTAGAGTGGCGGACACGAGAAAACTCGTGTTGATGCCTCTGCGTACCTGTCCTTCACCAAACTTGTGGAATTGTGCGTCGACAGAGACGGAGGGGGGCTCTCGCTCCTCGCTCGGAATACCCACTAGATGGTATGGCTCTCGCACCTCGCTCGGAATGCCAAATGGGGGTGAGCTTACCGCTTGATTCGCGGGGCACAAAATACAGAAAGAAGTGTTGCTACCAGTTGAGGGGTAGCAAGAAGCATGTCCATTCTAGAGAGGCGAGCGCCAGACACTATATACCAGTGTCCGTGCGCCGCCTGTGACTGTCTACTGTGACTGTCCTATGTAGCCCGATGTCACACTCTCGTAGCACTGTCCGTGTCACCCGAACTCTAGACACCCTGCTGGGCGTAGCGTCCGCGGCACCCGCAGCGGCCGGAATCCTCCCCCTACAGCTTCACTGTGGTGGTATTCAGCTGTGCAGTGGTGGTATTCAGCTTTGCTGGGTGGTATTCGGCTTCGCCCTTATCTCTGACTGGTTCTTACAGGTGGTGGCCACAGCGCCAGATCCCGGAGGTAGAGAGGTAGGTCTGTGGAGAGAGATAATATGCAACTTCGATCTATTGTGCTTTACGCTACAGGTAATATGCACTCCTCCTCACCATACCACCCCCGTGGAGCTCCCATCTTTCCCTGTACTGCCGAAAGCAAGAAAGAAAACACAAAGCAGATCAAACCAAGAAAAGCGTGATGTGGCACGACCGTACAGATAAGACCAGTGACAAACAGTTCTCCTCCAGTGGCCCAAATACAGTGTTTAAATTACAAAAGCAGGGGGTAGAAAAGCGTATGGGAAAAAATGGTAACAGAAGTAGTGCAGTATCATTACCTTCATTGGTACCTCTAGGCAGGTATGGTTGTGTCAGCAGCTGTGGCACTGTCGTATTGTAGTGTCATCATGATCTTGATGTAGGTTGGGCAGTTTCGGTCTGAGGCTTTGTGTGGTTGCTGGCAGTTGACGCCGTGGATCAGGGGATGGTTGCAAGAGTATATGGCTTTGCAGTTTCTAATTGCTTAAGGGTATTCACAGGTGGGATGGTACTGGGCTCAGACAGCACAGGTGTGGCCATCGGTGGTGCAGTGTTCAGTGGAGTGTCCGTATTGTTGACACTTGTTGCATTGGGTAGAGGGGCCAAAGGATATGTATTCGACAAGATTGCATTCACGGTTGAACAGAGTGAGGCTGGTAGCACCAAGAGATTTCTTGGTCATTTTACCAATAAAGGTGACAACCATGGATAAAGCCTCTTTACCCTGGTAGCGTTCAGGACTGGTGAGCCATCACGGAGTTTGGCCCATTCGGAGTGAGGGGTAGTTGGTTTCGATTTCGGTGTGGGTGTCATTGGGAGTGATGGTGGGGATACCATGGATGATAAAGTGAGTCCATCCCTGGCTGATCCTGAATGAGGTGATGGGAAAGTTGTGGAGTGCATCCTCAAAGATGGCGAGGTAGGGTTCGTAGCTTACGCCCAGATGCTGGGGCGCGGTGGTGAAAGTGAGGTAGTTGGTGGCTGTGATGTACGCCAGGATAAAAGGAGGGTCGGAGATATCGGTGTGGTTGGTGATTGTTTTGTTGATGACCTGAAGGGCACAGTCTGCAGCCTCCTTTCATTGGTTCGGTGCAGACATCAGGCTAAAGATAACCAGTCAGTCTGCTGTCAGGTATGGCTTCAGCAGGATTGTCTCCTTCCAGGCCTTCTTCTTGCTCTTCACCTCTGTGAACTCCTTCGTTTGCTTTTTCTCTACCACCTGAGCATAGGTGGGTGTAGTACTTTGGGAGGGTTTGGGGGTGTTGGTGGCTGGCTTTGGGTGTTGTTGGGTAGTTGCTGGTATGGCCCTGGGGGCTGATGGGCCAGTGGCAGAGATGAGACACAGAGATAGGGAGTGGACTTGTGTCACGAATCTCGCGCAATGGGCTCCTTGGCGCCGCGGCCGGGGCCGCTGTCACCCTTGCTGCCCTGTGGCTTGGCCCCATCACTGCTGCTGCAGCCACGGTCATCCTCTGCGCTTAGGCGCTTCAACCAATCTCCGCCATATCGCACCGGTGGTGATATTCCCCGACCGCTGGCCAGTCTAGACCTCTCTCCTTTGTTTCGTCTATGTTGCCTACATGTCTTTCTCGTCTTTGCCTTTTCCTTTTGATAGTGTTTGCGTGTCCTTCTCCTGTCCGCTACGTTTGTTGTCTCCCGTTGATTGAGCTTGCGCGTCATTCTCCCATGTTCATTAAGAGTATTGTTTTCCCTTGATTAAGTTGTATGTCATTCTTCCTTTCCCTTACTGTTACTGCTTGCACGTCCTTTCTCCTTTGCCACGAGTAGAGTGTTGGCCGTGCGGCGGCCGAGTGCGATCAGATGGGAAAAGCATAAAAGGAGGGGCGCGGTAGCTAGTCTGGAGATTCTTCTCCACGCAATCTATTATCCTTCACTCCACCGCAAAATTTTCATTCGCCGCCAAACAACTTTTTATTCCCACCACCGATTTCGCTGGAAATACCCTCTGGAGCTTCATAACTCCACGGTCTTTCCATCTACGAACTCGCTGGCCACCTCTCACTTCTTTGTTGTTGCTGCCCGCCCGATTTCGCTCCGCGTCGCGGTTGCCTGGTAACCGAACAACACCCACCCCCGCTCTGGAAAGTGGACACCTGTCCACGAAAACTATGCATCACCATGGCAACTGTCTTCGCCTCCATGGCAAAGGGCAAAGCTAGCCAAACAACAAACCCGTCGCTTGGGGGGAGTTCCTCCACCCCACCACCAACCACATTCACACCACCACTGCCTCCGATCCCAACCCCACAACAAAGCATCCCCCTCGACATGTTCAACACAGAGTTGGACTATGCGCCTGACTGGGACCACGATACCGACACACTGGCCAGTTTCCTCGCATGGAAATCCGAACTGGACCACACCACCACTACCAACAACACCACCAAACGGCTACTTGAACCGATTTGCCGTTTCATCCGCGCCGAAATGACATACCAATTCGCAAAGCAATCAGTTACCGTCAAAATCCCTGGCCTCAAAGAGATGAAGGAGAGGGACCTGGAGATGCAGAAACAAATCTCCCAGTTGACCAACACCGTCACCAAGCTCTCGGAGCAAATCGCCACCCTATCCGTACATCCTATCCCCGCCGCCGCCCCTGCAGCCCCCAGGGTTGTGGCGGCACTCCCCCAACAACACCAGAAGCCACCCACCACCACCAAGCCACCCCCAGGTCCTGCACCAACCTAAGCACAGGTAGCAGAAAAACAGCCGAGGGAGTTTATGGAGGTCAGGAGCAAGAAGAAGGCCAGGAAGGAGACGATCCTCCCAAAGCCTTACCCGACGGCGGACAGGCTGATAATCTTCAGCCTCACGACCGCTACCAACGACCGTAAGGAGGCCGCAGACCGCGTACTCCAAGTGGCCAACAAGACCATCACCACCCATACTGACATCGAACACCCGCCCCTCATCCTGGCAAACATCACTGCCACCAACAACCTCATTTTCACGGTCGCACCTTAGCACCTGAGCACCAGCTATGAACCATATCTAGCCATCCTCGAGGAGGCACTCCACGAATTCCCAATCGCTTCATCCAGGGTCAGCCAGCGATGGACCCGTTTCATCGTCCACGGCATCCCGACCAGTGCCACACCCGAATCCGCCCGTACCGAAATCGAATCATCCCACCCGTCCCTCCGAATGGGCCAGACACCGCATTGGCTCTCCAGCCCTGAATGCTGCCAGGGTAAAGAGGCCTCCTCCATGATCGTCACCTTTATATGTGAGATGACGATGAAGTCTCTCGGTACCACCAGCCTCGCCATGTTCAACCGCGAATGCACTATTGCCGAATACATCACCTTCGGCCCTGCCACCCAATGCAACAAATGCCAGACCTTTGGGCACCCGACGCAATGCTGCACCGCCAGCAACCACACCTGCGCTGTGTGCAGAACCCCACCCCACCAAGGATCATCCGTGTGCGATAACGAACTGCAGAGCAGGGCACTCTTGCAACCACCCACCGATCCGCTGCGCCAACTGCCTACAACCACACAAAGCCTCTGACCGAAGCTGCTCCACCTATGTCAAGATCACCTTGGGAATGCGCCGTGACAATGCGGCAACCACTGACACGACAATGGCTGCCTAGTGAGCGCTCAAAAGGTAAGGGTATTGCACTGTCTCCTTTACCGAAGTTTCTTTCCACTGCAAGTCTCCTTCATAATGTACCCACAAAAATGCTTTGATTTCGGCCGAAGGGAAGGACAAGTTGTCATGAGTCTTTCTGTACGGTCTCTCGCTGTTACGATTTCTTTGGTGAGGTGCTTTTACGATTTCTTTGGTGCTGTGCGTCTACCTTTCGGCGGTAACGGGAAAGATGGAAGCCCCATGGGGGTGGTACGGTGGGAGGAGTGCCTATAGTCTGTAGTACTGAGCGCAATTGATTGAAGTCGCATATTATCTCTCTCCACAGACCTATCTCTCTACATCCGTGACCCGGTGCTGCGACCACTACCTGTAAGAACCTATTAGAGATTAGGGCGAAGTCGGATACTGCCACAGCGAAGTCGAATACCACAACGAGACCACGTCAGGCATGCAGAGATTAGGGCGAAGTCAGATACCGCCACCGTGAAGTCGAATACCGCAACGAGACCATTCCAGGCATGCAGAGATTAGGGCAAAGTCGGATACCACCACAGTGAAGTCGAATACCACAACCAGATCATGCGGGACGTGCAGAAGACTCGTGCGAAGTCGGATACTGCCAAGGAAGAAGACCACCAGGACAGCCTACATTGCCTGTCGAGCAGCACGGACTAGTGAGACAGGATCTTGACACTAGGTTGCGTCTCCCCAATCGACACCCGACGTAGCAAACCAAGGGACACAGTGGACTCCATGGGCGAAAACACCAAGGACCCCCTTGACCTCTGTGAATTCGGGGAAGTCCCCGATGACCAGCGGGCTCCAAGTCCCGTAACACCAGAACCAAGATCAAGAGCAGTAACCCCGGAAACACCAGAACAGCAGAGAAGAATGACGGAAGGATCCCACCTGTTAACAACAGAAATGTTGCAAACCCTCCTAGCAGCACGCGACAGACCGCCGCAGACCAGTTATCCAAAGCTCCAGGACCCAGAACCTTTCGAAGGAGAAAAGGCAAAATTCAAAACCTTCCTGGCCCAGTGTGAACTGAAATTCAGAACAGAAGGGAACCGATTCGACGACAATGAGAAGAAAACAGGCTACGCGTCATCCCTACTCCGAGGAGTGGCATGGAACTGGGTGGAAACCTTCCTGAACCAGGAAGGAGGAATCAACCTAACCTGGGAAGAACTGAAAACTAACATGAGGCATGCGTTTGGCCAAGTAGACGCAGAGGAAATCGCATTCGAGAAATTCCAGAAAATCCAGCAAGGACATCAAACGGCGGCAACCTACTGGGTAGAATTCCAGTGGATCAAAGCAGATCTCACCTACGCCGATAATATATGTATTGCACGATTCCGAGACGGACTACACCCCAAAGTCAAAAGACACTTGGTCATGAGCGAAGCACCAGCCACAGTTCTGGTGGACTATGCTACCGCTGCCATCAAAACTGATATCTGCCTATGCAACCTCGGAGTCATCAGTTGACGGCCCGCTGCCAGCCCAGAAGCGCGTTTCCATGTCCACACCAGGGAACCCCCATCAGTACCCCTGGGGGACCCAATGGACCTCGATGCCACCTGACTATTCAAGTTCGCCCAGAGAACGCCAAACCAATTCCCTCGACGAACGAACACAGATGAATGTTACAACTGTGGAAAGAGGGTGCATTTTTCAAGGGAATGCCCCCAGCCCAAGAAAACACAACTCCCATGGAAAAAGCCATACAGAGCCACGGAAGCCATGTTTGAAGAAGAAACGGAGGAAGAACCGTCGGGAAACAACAGCCTTTGGGAGTAGACCCTAGCAACAGTCACCCGAGGGAGAAGCCAGTTGCAAAAGAAGAAGAAGAACCGCCCTACAGAATCCGGACAACCCGATACGACTCAGAGGAAAAAATAATGATCAAAGAAAGGATTCAGGGAGCCGATGGCAAGGAATGTGCCACTACAGCCCTGGTAGACAGTGGAGCATCCGAGAACTTCATCGATAGAGCGTATGCGGAAGCCAGCGGAATACAGATACAACCAAAAGCAGTACCCAGACGAGTTCTGACCGTGGACGGAAGCGAGGTCAACGGCGGGCCAGTAACCCACGACACTCAAATCCACCTAATGATCAACCATCACAAAGAAGACATCTGGCTACACTGTATCACAATCGGAAATGCACCAATCATCCTAGGACTTCCATGGCTCAAGCTCCATGACCCGGTGATAGGGTGGAAAAATCATACTGTGAAATTCCACTCAGACCACTGCACCGAAAAATGCTTAACTAGCTAACCAAGAGCGAACATGGTCCCGGAAGAAAATACCATGGAGCAATACTACAGGAAAACACCGGAAAATTGGGAGATTGGCAAAACGGACCCATGGGAAGTATGCCAGACCGTCATCAACAAAATCAAGGAAACCTCCAAGACCAGCAAAAATCAAATTCCGCCGGAATAGAACGAGTTCCTCGAAGTATTCACCGAAAAAGAATCTACGGCACCTCTGCCCCACCGCACTCACAACCACCACATTCCACTGGATGTGGGTCGGTAACCGGGGTAGTTGCCATGGTGATGTGTTGTTGTTGTGGACAGGTATCCACTTTTAAAGGGGAGGGGGTTGGTGTTGTCTGGGGCCGAAGCGATTGCGACATGGAGCAAAATCGGATGGGCAGCAACAGTAAAGAAGTGGGAGGTGGCCAGCGAGTTCGTAGATGGGAAGACTGTGGAGTTATGAAGCTCCAGAGAGTATTTCCAGTGAAATCAGTGGTGGGGATAAAAAGTTGTTTGGCAGCGAACGAAAATTTTGTGGTGGAGTGAAGGATAACAGATTGTGTGGAGAAAGAATCTGCAGACTAGCTACCGCACCCTTCCTTTATACTTTTCCTTCCCTCTGTGGAATCACAGCTTGCCTGCAACACTAACACAGTTCCTCCTCATCATGACTCCATCACTGCATCCAAGGGAAACACATGATCGTATGCAGCCGCTGTGCAGCCAACACTCTATTCGTGGCAACAGGAGAAAAGACACGTAAGCAGTAAGGGAAAAAGAAAGGACATGCAAGCAACATAACAGAGACAATAGGATACAGGATGCATAAGCAACATAACCAAAGGGAAACACATACGTAATTATGACAGGAGGGAGGACTGTTGAAGATTGTCCAATTACCGTTCCTCTGAGAGTCTTCACACGAACAGAGAGAGAGAGAAAGAGAGAGATGGAACGAGATGATTTGATCATTGACGTGTGATGGAATCACTCAAACGTGATGTGTCGAATGTTTTTCTATGCTATGAAGAAGTATGTAAGAGTATAGAAGGAAGAATGCAAAAGACGCTGCTATGGAAGAATACCAAGCCATCGTTATCAGGATCCCCTTGCCATTGTCGTTGCTATGGCATTGCTCCCCACAGCGTTGCTGTTACTGCCGTTGCAATGGCGTTGCTCCTCACAGCGTCGCTACCACCGCAGTTGCTGTGGTGTCGCCTCCGTCAGCACACCACACTGGAGCGGCGAGAAGCAATTCTAACACACCCCCTCTTCTCATGCTCCGTACCAAACAGAAATTCACCAAATCAAGAACAATCCCAAATCAAGAACAATCCCATTAAATCCTTGTCGACCTCATTAAAACCTCTGCAGTGAAAACCTCTTGGGAAAAACACTTGCTAGTAGGAAAAAGAGTGCCAACTCGCGCTTGCCGACAGGATGCAAGAACATGCTCAACAAAAGAACCTTCTTTCCTCTTCCAATTCCTTATCACCCGCACCCCCTCTTCTTTTTCTAGATCGGCCAACCTCATTCATTGTATTGGTATTCTTCGTCGTCGGGGCCGAATGGAGTTAGACCGGTGAGTTGCAATAGTTGTTTGTGTCGGGGAACCGCAATAGGTTTCGTCAGCAGATCGGCAGGATTAGACTCTGAGGTAACATATTGGAACTTAACTGCGCCTTTCATCTGTTCATCGTGAACATGATGATATTTTACATCAATGTGTTTTGACTTTTGCTGTATGACTCCTGAGGTGATCAATTTGATGGCACCTTGGTTGTCACATCCGATCGGTACCGGTCCATCAATAATATTTACTGCCTTTCCTCCTGCTGCCTCCTTCATCATACACCTGAGCCAGAGGCTCTCCCAGGTGGTGTGGGAACAGGCGATGTATTCGGCCTCAAGTGTTGAAAGCGCTATGACGCTCTGAGACTTGGCTTGCCAGTGAATCAGTCTGGACATGATGAGTTCTTCGTTGGCGCCAGTCTGTCCCAGGCCGAACACACATCCTGCGACCGACTTGCGAGTTGTAAGGTTTCCTGCCCAATCCGAGTTGGTATATCCGATAATGTTGATAGAGGGCGTATCCGATCGCCAGTAGGATGGGAGCCCTCGGTAGTGAATTCGGAATTCCGATGTAGACTTGAGGTATCGTAAAACTCTCTTGGCAGCCATTGCATGCATCTCGATTGGTTGCACATTGTATCGGCTGAGAGCAGTAACGCTGAAGGCAATGTCTGGTCGACTCCCAAGTGCCGATACATGAGTGATCTGACCATTGACAGGTATTCTTTGCAGTTGGCCGGTTTGTCCTCACAGTGGGTGTTAGCCAGATCTGTCTGAGGATCAAGTGGAGACTTAGCCGGTTTTGCATCCATCAGTCCGAATCGTCGTATGATTATGTTGATGTAACCTCGTTGACAGATACTGAATCCTTCATCTTTGGTCCTCTCGATCTCGATTCCTAGGAACCGCTTTGCCATGCCCAAGTCACACATCTTGTACAACTTTTTCAGTAGCTGCTTGATCCGATGTCTCCGTCCTTCTGCACTGTTGTGCACAATAAGCAGATTGTCCACGTATAGTACTAGACGTACTCCCTGTTGGAGGTATAGGTTTGGATCTTCTGCCGATTGTCGGAATCCTATGGATTGCAAGTATGCATCGATTTCCTCGTACCAACGTCTGGGCACCTGTTTTAGTCGGTGACACTGGGGTTGTCTCGTAACCGGAGTGTGAAGAAGATCAAAGGTAATCAGGCTACTTTCGATAATTCACAACGGAATAATCTTAGATCTTGTGTGTGCGGTTGGTGGTAGTGTTGGTGAGGATGTTCGTGCCCTTTTTTCACTGTCGGAGTGAGAAACCTCAGCTTTTTATCTGAGCGGAGCTGGCATGAGAATTGGTGACTTGGACTTGGATTCCCCCCAGGCGCGTGGACCCCGTGGACGACTCATTGGTCCTGACAGGGTGTAGATAAGGGGAGATGAGGTTTCATGTGGGCGAGTGGGGTGCTTACAACCAGACTGTTTTCCGTGCACCATTTGCAAGTGACGTGGTGTCATCTTTTGGGGAATCGGCCCAAGTACGTTAGCACCGCTCTTTTGCTAATCTTCGCCTCACCTCCGGAGATATGTGTCCTACGCCCGTCTCGGCCGTAAGATAAACTCTGGACCTTATCTCCCTCCTAGACTCTCTGAGTGCGCTTCGTCATCCATGCATACGCCCCTCCTCTAGCCCGCTTCGTACTCGAGATATTCAGGTGTAACACTACCTCCCTTCTCCCTTAGCCTCGTCCTGAGTGCTATCATTTTCTCATCTTCGTAGCCCATCACGTTTGTGCGGTTTGTTTGCTGTGGTAACGTATAATAGTGTTACTGTGACTGTAGTCCTCCGCCCCTACAGCCCTCCCAGTCACCAGACCTGGCGTGCCGGTAATCCGTCGGAATGACTGGGCCCTCAGAGTAAGCCGATGCGTACTCCTACAGTCATGTCATATTGAGTCGTACTCGCCGCCGCTCTGCGTCAAGGCGTTGGCGGAGTTGGTGGGGTTCCAGGGTCGTAAATGGCAACAGGGAATTGGGAGAGGCATGGTGTCCTTCGTGCTAGAAACCGGTATACTTGACAGTGACCGCGCCCTCGTCCTGCCAGGGGGAGACTAGTGTGTTGGAGTAGTGACCGTGCTATCGGGGACTGGCTTGCACCGCTTATGTCGCCATTCATGCCAGTTCCACTGGTCCAAGCCCGTTCGCTGAGAGGTCGATACGTCTGTTCTGAATGGGTTTTCTGACTCTCAACGTCCGCCGTTTCAGGAGTCCCTGCCGGGCACCCAGTCAGCGGCTTTCCATGGGTGCCCATGAAGCTGGTCTTTGTATTGATTCTGATGCGTTTGGACTGAAGTCCTCCACCTCTTCAGCCCACCTACCATCAGGTCCTTGGTGGTCCTGACCTAGCCCTCGGTGAGTTAGTAGTCCCGCAGTGCGTCTGGGTTTTGTCGGTGAAACTCCCGGAGCTTCTCCAGACTGCCTACCGAAAAGTTGTCGAGTGGTTCTTCCATCCAGTCCTTACGTTCTGGGTAGTCGAGCCATATGACAAGATATAAGATTCGCTGGTTATTTCCCCGGCCTCGCTTGACCGAGGACATACCTTCTTCGACGTTGTATTCCTTGCTCTGCTCGATGTCGACAGCTTCTCGCAACACTTTGGATGGGTCCGGAGGAGCACAGTGTTCACTGGTTCGATAGGGTTCGAGCAGTGACACATGGAAAACATTGTGGATTTTCCATTTTCGAGGTAGCGTGAGGCGGACGGCAAGCCTGGAGACGATTTTCTCGATCTGGAAGGGACCATGATTTTTGTGGTCCAGCTTTTTCGATGGTCAGCGCGTTTTGATATTCCGGCCGCTGAGCATTACCAAGTCTCCTACTTGGTACGCTGGGGGTTCCTTTCTAGCCGGGTAGGTGTATCGACAGATTCGCTCCTCTACCTCTTTCAGTCCTTCCTGGGACTCGTCGTGCACGGTGTGCATCCAGTGGGCGTAAACTCTGCTGGCTGGATTGAGTGGTTCCGTTGACGCTGGGCCCATGACCATGGGGTGGAAGCTATAGTTGGCGTAAAATGGGGACATACCGTTACCCGTTGTGACCGAATTGTTGTAGGTGAACTCGGCCATTGGCAGCAGGTGCACCCAATCGTTTTGTTCTTTGCCAACGAATGCCCAGACATAGGTTTCTATCGTCTGATTGAGTCGCACCGTTTGTCCGTCCATTTGCGGGTGGAACGCTGTTGACATTCATAGTCAGATGCCCAAGAGCCGCAGGAATTCTTTTCACACTTTGGACGTGAAGATAGAGTCCCTATCCGATACAATATCAGTGGGAAGGCCGTGGTATTTCCATACTTCCCGCATGAAAATGATTGCTAGATCCGGCACAGTTTTTTCTCAGAGTGGGATGAAATGCGCCGTTTTGGTGAACCGGTCGATGATTACCCAAAGCTGATCGCATCCTTTCGACAGTGGGAGTTCCGTGATGAAGTCCATCGCTATCGATTGCCATCGTGCGTACGGAAGTTCCAGTGGTGATGACAGGCCATAGGGTTGATGCCACGATGCCTTATCCTGCTGGCATTCCGGACAGCTTTTGACAAAGTCAATGATTCGTTCGTTCAACTTTGGCCACCAGAAGTTTCGTCAGATTAATTCGATGGTTTTATCCTGTCCCATGTGACTGGCGATTTTTGTGTTGTGTTCCGATTCCAGAATTTGCTGTACCGTTCCTGCCGGAGCCCATAGCAGGTTCTTCCGATATAGTAGGCCATCTTTCTCTTCGATTTTTTGGTGTTCTGGCATCCGTCCTTCTGCCACTGCCTCTTTTTTTGCTTTTTTGTATACCTCATCCTTGTTTCCTTCACTCCTGACTTTCTCCAGGAACTCCTTTGACTATTTCCTTTCTGTGAGTGATGCCAGTCTTGCCGACGAGCAGATGAACAAGCGGGATAGATGTTCTTCAAGGTGATTTTTCCTAAAACCGTTGTTATCAGCTGGTTTTCTACCCCCCCTTTTTCAGGGCAGTACTCCGAATGCCTAGACAACGCATCCGGTTTGCCATTTTGGGTTCCTGGCTGGGAGAAGATTTTGAAGTTGATGCTGGCCAGCTCTTACGCCCATCGTGCTTGTCGTCAGTTCAGTATTTTGGTTCTAGTAAAGTATTCCAGGTTGTGATGATCCGAGAAAACCTGAATCTGGTGGGTCGCTCCTTGACAATATTGTCTCCAGTGTTTGAAGACGTCTACCACTGCAAGAAGTTCCTTGTCGTGGATTTCGTAGTTGATTTCCGTGGGTTGAAATTTTGTAGAGTGGAAGGCTACTCTGTGTAGGTGCCCTTCTTCATCTTGTTGCGACAGAACGGCCCCTAGTGCAAAGTCCGATGCATCCGTTTCGATAAGGACTGGTCTTGTTGGGTCGAAGTGAGCTAGGATTGGCGCCGTAGTAAAGTGTTACTTGAGTTCTCTGAAGGCAGTTTCCGCTTCCGGGTTCCAAGCCCATTCTTTTCCTTTTTCCGTTTTGGTTAGTTCCGTAAGGGGCCTTGCCACTCGGCAGTAGTCCCAGATGAATCGTCGGTAGAAGTTAGTGAAGCCTAGGAAGCATTGGACCTCTGTTAACCATCCCGGGGTCCTCCATCCTAGTATGGCTTCCACTTTTTCTCCGGACATTTTTATCCCCTCTCTCCCGATGATGTATCCCAGGAACTCAACTTTCTTAGCTTTCCAGACACATTTTTCTGGGGAGATTGCCAGACCGTTGGTTTGTAGTCTCTTGAGAACCTCCTTGATGGTGTGGTCGTGGCTTTCTTCGGTGTCGGCATAGACTAGTATGTTGCCCATATAGGCCAGTACCCTGATGTGACACTGGGGTTATACCGTAATCGGAGTGTGGAGAGAATCAAAGGTAATCAGGCTACTTTCGATAATTCACAACGGAATAATCTTAGATCTTGTGTGTGGGTTCGGTGGGTTCGGGTTGGTAATATTTTTGAGGGTGTTGTCCTGGTTTCTCTTTTTGTCGGGGTGAGAAAACCTCTTTCTTTTTATCAAGATATGTGTGTATCGGTATACAGTATATTCAGTGTAGAGCGAATGTCCCAGCGCGGGACGCCCCATTATATCGGTCTCCGTGGCTATTCCACCGGAGGCCGGTATGCCGACGCTATCGGTCTCGGTGGCTAGTCCACCGGACAATGCACCGACACTATCAGTCTCATCACCGAGAATGTGCCCGGTCCCTGTCCGGGCCACATCTCATGACACTTCCCCTCTTGCTGCGTACCGTCGAAGACAGAGCAGCAAGTAAGCAAGTAAGCAACAAAGAGCAGCAAGACAGTAAAGTCAACCTCATAAAACAAGTCCCCGC